>Ga0209160_1000356_pt1 | contig 36608 bp, 38 predicted proteins | sample GraSoiAngelo_153_FD_186167 | JGI IMG/M metagenome (GOLD analysis project Ga0209160, IMG submission 186167) | Grasslands soil microbial communities from the Angelo Coastal Reserve, California, USA - 14_1009_12_40cm (SPAdes) (version 2) | ecosystem: Environmental > Terrestrial > Soil > Grasslands ...
TGCACGCGCCAAGAAACCTGCTTCCAAGAAAGCTTCCGCCACACGGCCCAGCGCCCGGCGCCAGCCGGAGACGCTTCGCTTACGGAAGATCGCTCCCTCGTTCACGGCAACGGATCTGCAACGCAGTATCGCCTTCTACCGCGATGTGCTCGGGTTCGTGATTGGGGAAGAGTGGCGGGAGGATGGAGCGCTCGCCGGATGTGAGATTCACGCCGGCTCGGTGACGTTCATGCTGGGTCAAGACGATTTCGCCAAAGGTCGCGATCGCCAGAAGGGCCTCGGCACGCGAGTGTGGTGCCACACCGCCCAGGACCTCGATCGCTTGGCTGCAGAAATCAAAGCGCGCGGCGGAATGCTCGATCAGGAGCCGCAGGATATGCCGTGGGGCGACCGGGCGTTCATGATCACGGACCCTGACGGTTTCAAGCTGACGTTCGTTCAGACGCGTTGACGCTATCACCGACCGCGCGGAAAGTCCTGCGCGCTGTCGCGGATACGTTCGTTCAGGATGCCCCACCCGATCTGGGTGAGCGCGTCGCCGGCATGATTGCAGCCCTCCCGCGCCGCGCCGACCGCGCCGAGCTCGACCTGCTGCTGCGACTGTTTGAAAGCCGCGTCGTGAATTTTCTGCTGAGCGGCACGCCTCGCCCGTTCACATCCATGTCGGCGCCCGAGCGCGAGCGCTATCTGCGCCGCTGGGCGACGAGTCGAATCCCGCAACGTCGCAAAGCATTTCAGGCGCTCAAACGCCTCACCACCGTTACCCACTACACAACGCCAGGGGCCGGTCGCGCGATCGGCTATCCCGGGCCGCTCGGGGTTCCACCCAACACACCAAAGCCAATCCGCCCGCTCACGATACGTGGCGACACGACACTCGTGTGCGACGTCGTTGTCGTAGGCTCGGGCGCCGGTGGCGGGGTCGTCGCCGCCGAGTTGGCGGGAAGCGGCAAGGATGTCATCGCGCTGGAGAAGGGTGGCTACCGCAACGAGGCGGACTTCACACATCAGGAGGGCGAGGCGCTGCAAACGATGTACGACGCGGGCGGCCTGCTCGCGACGCGCGATCTGGGACTCGTCGTCCTGCAAGGCGCGACGCTCGGCGGCGGGACCGTGATCAACTACACGACGAGCTTCCCGACGCCGGATTCGGTGCGCGAGGAGTGGGCGCGTGACCATGGCCTGCCTCACTTCACGAGCGCGGAGTTCACTCGCTCACTCGACGCCGTGGCGCAGCGCCTCGGTGTCAATACGGCGCAAGCTAAGCCTTCAGGACGTGACCAGGTGTTGATTCGCGGGCTCGAGCGGCTGCGCTGGCATCATGGCCTCTTACCGCGCGACGTGCGCGGCTGCACGCAGGATGACACCTGCGGTTACTGCGGCTTTGGCTGCCGCCGCGGCGCCAAGCAATCGACGCTGCTTACGTATCTCCACGACGCAGTCGCGCACGGCGCCCGCATCGTCGTCGATTGCGACGTGAGGCGCGTGGTCATCGACCGGGGCGTGGCGACGGGTGTGGAAGCGCGCGTTCAACGGCATCGTGTTACCGTGCGCGCGAAGGCGGTTGTCGTCGCAGGCGGCGCGATCCACTCGCCGGCGCTGCTGCTGCGCTCAGGGATCACGCTGCCCGCCCTCGGCCAGCATCTCGCGCTGCATCCGGCGACGGCCGTGCTGGCCGACATGGACGAAGATGTGCGGCCGTGGACAGGCACGGTGCAGGCGCACTATTCCGATCAGTTCGCCGATCTCGACGATGGCTACGGATTCAAGTTCGAGACGGTGCCCGTGCACCCCGCGTTCCAGGCGCTCGCGGCGCCGTGGGAATCCGCTGCCCAGTATCGCGAGCGAATGGCCAGACTGCCGCACACCGCCCTGGTCGGCATTCTGCTCCGCGACCGCTTCGGCGGACGCGTGACCGTGGATCGGGATAGCGTCGCGGTCGTGGATTATCGCGTCTCGCGGTACGACGCCCGGCACCTGCGCCGGGCAATCGCCGCCGCGGCCGAGTTGCTCGAGGCGGCAGGCGCTCGCGAGATTTGGGTGCCGTTGGCGCGCGCCATCAGTTATCGCCCTGGCGCGGCGAACGCGCGCGAAAACTGGCTCCGACGCGTGGACTCGGCGGGCTGGGGGCCGAACCAGCTGCTGCTCGTCACCTTCCATCAGATGGCGTCCTGCCGTATGGGAGGCGACGCGCGCACCTCGGTGGTGGATGCCGAACATCGGGTTTGGGGTATACGAGGCCTGTATATCGCGGACGCCAGCGTCTTTCCGACGTCGTCCGGCGTCAATCCCATGCTCACGGTGATGGGTATCGCACACCGCGCTGCCGGTGTGATTGCAGGACACTTGTCATGAGGACGAACGCATGGTCGCGCTGATCGCTGTGGTCGTGCTGACGACGCAACAAGCCTCCTCCGTTGCCGATACGTCTCCGTTTCGAGCACTCGCGTTGCCCACCCCCACCCCGGAGCGCAGCGCCTCGGGCGCGCCCGGACCGCGCTACTGGCAACAGCGCGCCGACTACACGCTGGAAGCGACGCTCGACACGTCCACCAACGTGTTGCGCGGCAGAGGGCGCATCTACTACGTCAATCGCTCGCCCGATCCGCTTTCCTTTGTTTGGGTGCAGCTCGACCAAAACCTTTTTGCGCCGGGATCAATCACCGCGATTCTCAACCAGCCGCCGCTCGTGTTCGCAGGAGGCGTCGTCTTCGACTTTGGCGGCAAGGGGTTCACCGGCGGCATCACGATCGATCGCTTCAACACGGCCGGGCGGCCGCTCACCACCAACGTGTTCGGCACGATGATGCGCGTCGAGTTACCGCGCCCACTGGCTCCCGAACGCAGCATCACGTTCGACATCGCCTGGCATTTTCCGATACCGCCGTACGGCGGCGGTCGGATGGGGCGGGTCGGCTCGAAGTTCTACGAGCTGGGTCAATGGTATCCGCGCATGGCCGTCTACGACGACGTGCACGGCTGGAATACTCTGCCGTTCCTCGGCGCCGGGGAGTTCTACCTCGAGTACGGCGATTTCGACGTGAGCCTCACGGTGCCCGCCGGGTTCCTTGTTACCGCGACGGGCGCGCTGGCCAACCCCACTGCAGTTCGGACGCCACAGGAGCGCGCCCGGCTCGCGCACGCGCTGAGCTCGAGTCAAGTCGTGCCGATCATCACACGGGCGGAGGCGATCGCGAACGGTACACGCCGAGTGCCGGGCACACGGACGTGGCGCTTCACCGCCAGCGAGGTGCGCGACTTCGCGTGGGCCGCGGGCCCGGACTTGCGTTGGGATGCGAGTAGCTGGGACGGGATTCTCATTCAGACGTTCTATCGTGCGGATGCGCAGCCGTGGGAAGAAGCGAACGCGATGGTGCGGTTCGCGCTCAAGCATTTCTCGAACGCGCTGGGGCACTATCCCTGGCCGCAGATCTCGGCGGTGGAGGGGCTGGTCGAGGGCATGGAGTACCCGATGGTCATTTACTGCCCCTCGCTCCAGAAGCGGGAGGATCAGTACTGGGTGCTCATGCACGAGCTCGGCCACCAGTGGTTCCCGATGCAGGTGGGCTCCGACGAGCGCCGCTATCCGTGGATGGACGAAGGATTCAACACGTTCGCCGACTACGACGCCGCGGCAGCGTTCTTCAAGGGCACCGCTTATGGCGACACCGTGCGACGCGAGTTGCTCGCGGCGTACGCCGCGACGGCGATTCCGAGCAGCGAACAGCCGATGATCACGAAGCCGGACGAGGTCCGCCAGCTCTATTGGACCGCGTACCAGAAACCGGCGCTGATGCTCACGATCCTGCGCGAGGCCGTTGTGGGGCACGAGGAGTTCGATCGCGCTTTCCGTGAATACGCGCGCCGTTGGAATCACAAACATCCGCAGCCCGCGGATTTCTTCCGCACGATGGCCAACGTCACCGGCAGGGACCTCGATTGGTTCTGGCGCAATTGGATCTACACGACGTCGCGGCTCGATCAGGCGGTGGACTCCGTGCGTGCCCGAGACGACACCACCTTCCTTTATCTCTCGAATCGCGGGCAGATGGTGCTGCCGGTCACGCTGGAGCTGCGGTATGCGGATGGGTCGACCGAAACCCGCAACCTCCCGGTCGAGATGTGGAGCCTGGGCACGCGGTTTACCTATCGGCTGCCGACGGCGAAGCGGCTGACGAGCGCCGTGATCGATCCGAAACGGATCTATCCTGACATCGATCGCGACAACAACACCTGGAAGCGTTGATCGCTGAGGTGCCGAAACCACCACAAAACTCTTGTGTAATACCTCCGTCGCCTGTTCGAGCACATCCACTCCCGCCGGAGGAACCCATGAAGCCTTGGTTTCCGGTCGCGGTCTGCGCTGTCCTCGCCGCGGCCTGCATTGATCACTCTCGCGCCGTCGCGCCCGGGATACGCGCAGATCTGATCGGCGGCGACGATCACATCTTCGATCTCTCGAGCGTCACGACCGTTGATCCATCGCTCAAAAACCAGGACGGCAACGCGCCCCCGCAAGACGGCGGCAACCCTCCCGGTCCCGCGAAGAACATCGGCCCCAACGTGGTTGAGAATCAGGACCTGACCTTTTTCCCGCAGAACGAAACACCCATGGCCCTCGATCCCAATAACCCGAACCGCCTGCTCTCCGGGGCGAACGATTACCGCCACGACCTGGCGGCGTGCGGTATCTACGCGTCCAGCGACGGCGGGGGGACGTGGAACGACGTGGGCGAAGGGACCACCGTGCCACCAGGCGCGGTCGCGGGCGGCGATCCGGCGACGGCATTCGGTCCGGATGGTACCGGCTACCACGTTTGCCTCGGCTTCACGCCCGCCACGAATGCCACCTCGACCACCGTGGTATTCGCAAGCAAGACGACCGATTTGAAGACGCTACGACCCGCGGGCACTGTGATCGCCACGGTGTTGGGCGGCGCCGAGCCACTGGTGGGTTATTTCAACGACAAGGAGTTCGTCACCGTAGATACGCGGCCCATGAGTCCGCATCGCGGCCGGATCTACGTCACCTGGACCCGGTTCAAGTTCAATCGCGCGGACGACCGCTACATCGAATCGCCCATCGTGCTGTCCTACTCGGACGACGGTGGCGCGACTTGGAGCGGCCCACACCCTGTTTCCTCACCCGATATGAATTTCGACCAGGGATCCGTGCCCGCCGTCGGACCGAACGGAGAAGTGTATGTCGTCTTCGAGAACGGCAACGGCACGGGGTTCAACGGTCAAGCGATGGTGGCGAAGTCATTGGATGGCGGCAACACCTTTGCGCATCCCGTCCGCATCGATGCCATCATCGAGATCTGCGATCACTTCAATACCGATGGTCGCTGCGCGCTCAAGAATTCCAGCTGGCGCGTCAATTCATTCCCTTCGATCGCCGTAGGACCAACAGGCACGGTGTACGTCGTCTGGGGAGATTACCGCAGCGGGAATGCGGACGTCCGGTTCAGTCGCTCGACGGACGGCGGCGCGATGTGGAGCAACTCAACGATCGTGAACAGCGATCTCTCGACCGCCGATCAGGTGTATCCGTGGATCGCGGTCGCCGAGAACGGCGTCGTGCAGGTCGAGTTTCAGCAGCGCGATGATACGCCAGGGAATCGCTTGCTCAACACCTATCTCTCGACCTCTATGAGCGGCCAGAGTTTCGGCAAGCAGCTCCTGGTCAGCTCCGGCCCGACCGATCCGAACATTGGCTTCAGCGGCACGTTCATCGGGGATTACAACGCCGTCGCCGCGAGCGCGCACGGCGTGCATCCGGTCTGGACGGATGCGCGACGCGTCGTCTGTATCGCCACAAGGCAGTGTCGCAAACAGCAGGACGCCGTCACCGCCACCGTGACGTTCTAGCTGCCGGAGGCCGGTCGAGCCGCGACTACTTCGGCTCGACCGGCATCCCGGCGTCCAGCCATGCCTTCCAGCCGCCGACGAGGGCGCGAGCCTTCGGCCAGCCGGCCTGTTGCAGCGTTCGCGCCACCCGGGCGCTTGTCGCTTCATTGTTTCAGGTGCAGTAGGCCACCAGCCAGTCGTTGCGGGGCAGCGCCAGCTCGGCAGCGAGTTGCGCAGCATTGTCCGGTGGCAGCCTGATGGCCCCACGCGCCTTTTGGTCACTCTCGTTCCAGCTGTTTTCCTTGCGTACGTCCAGTAAGATCACGCGCTCACCGCGCGCTTCGAGCGCCTTCAGTTCATCGAGTGCGATCCGCTCGGGCGTGCGGCCGATCTGCGATGCCTCGAGCGGCGGTGCCGCTCCCTTCGGCACTGTATGCTTCTGTTCGAACACCATTAGCGCCCCGCCATGCACGACAACCGAGAGTAGCACGACGAGCGCTGCCGGCGCGAACAGCGACTCGGCACTCGGAAGACCGGCAAAGACAGGCAGGAGTACCAGCAGCAGCGTAGAGAGCGCCCGCGGTCCAAACCACACGATCAGCTGGCGGCTGCGAGCGTCGAGCCGCCGTGGCAGCAACACGGCGAGAACGGCGGACCGGGCACCCAACGCGACAAACGCGAACGCGAGACTGAGCACTCCCAACCCCGCGAGCCCCGTCCAGATCAGGGAGCTGCCGAATGCGACGAAGGTGAACAGCAGGAACATCTCGGCGCCGGCCTGTCCCAGGTCGAGGAAGCAGTCGCAGAGCTCCGCATCCGACGCAGCGATCGTGAGCCCCGCGGCGAACGCGGCCAGAAAGCCGCTCCCGTGCAGCGCTTCCGCCGCGCCGTACGCGGTGAACGCGAGCCCCAGCGCATACAGCGACTCGTAGTCCCGTCGGACACCCATCCAGCGGCGCACACGCTCCAGCACCGCCACTCCGGCGAATCCGATTACGACACCTGCGGCGGGGCCAAGCAAGAAGAGCCTGATGGCGGCGGGCGCCCAGTCGGTCACGGTCGCGGTCCGCGTAATCACTTCCATGGCAACGAGCACGATCGGCAGCAGCACGAGATCGTTGAGTCCGCCTTCCAACGCGAGCACGTGGCGGGCTTCGGTGGGCACATCGGGCGCGCCTCTCAGTAGCCCACGCATCATGACGGGATCGGTCGACGCGAGCGACGCGCCAAGAATCGCCGCAAATGCGGGTGACAGGCGAAGCAGGACCCAAGCCGCTAGCGCAATGATTGCGGCGGTCAGCAAGGTGCCGGGGCCGAGGACAAGACGAATCAGCGTGCGGTTGCGCCGCACCTCGGAGAAGTTCACGCTGACGGCATCGGTGAACAGCACCAACACGAGACCGAGCGTCGCGATGGTTTGCAGGATTTGCGAGTGCAGGTCGAAATGAACGAGCCCCAGACCAAGCGGTCCAATAACAAGACCGAGCAGGAGAAACAACGCGACTTGAGGAAACCGCGTGCGCTCGACCAAGCCGGAGAGCAGCGCGGCAACGAGGATGACAACACCAATCAGGGCCAGGGTCGTGACGTTCATCCGTGGATCCCCGCGCCCGCGAACTGTTTCACGAGGTCGCCAAGCACTGCTTTCGCATCGCCGAACAGCATCCAGGTGTTGTCCTGCACGTACAGCTCGTTGTCGATTCCCGCAAAGCCCGGATTCTTGCTCCGCTTTACGGCGAGGACGGTCTTCGCCTTGTCGGCGTCGATGATGGGCATGCCGTAGATCGGCGTGTTTTTGGCGTAGCGCGCCGCGGGATTGACGACGTCGTTCGCGCCCACCACGAGCGCGACATCGGTCTGCGGCATCTCGGGGTTGATCTCATCCATTTCGACGAGCGCCGAATACGGAATGTTGGCCTCGGCGAGCAGCACGTTCATGTGCCCCGGCATCCGGCCGGCGACGGGATGAATCGCGAATTTGACGTCGATGCCCCGCTTCGTGAGGGCGTCGTAGAGCTCGCGGACCTTGTGCTGTGCCTGCGCAACCGCCATCCCATAGCCGGGAATGATGACGACGTTGCGGGCCTGCTCCAGCAATTGCGCCGCGCCCTCGACGGTCTCCTGTTTCCACTCTTTCTGCTCACCTGCCGCGATCGCCGGCTGCGCTTTTCCGAACGCCCCGAACAGCACGTTGGTGAACGAGCGGTTCATCGCTCGACACATGATGATCGACAGGATCAGGCCGCTCGAGCCGTCGAGGGCGCCCGCCGTCACCAGCAGCTTGCTGTCGAGCACGAAGCCCATCGCAACGGCCGAGAGGCCCGCATAGGCGTTCAAGATCGAAATGACGGTCGGCATATCGGCGCCGCCGATCGGAATGATGAGCAGCACGCCGAAAATGAGAGCGAGCGCGGCGATCGCGAGAAATGCTTGCCCGGCCCACGGCGCGCCCGGATGCAATGCGACCGCGACGCCCAGGGCGACTGCGATCGCGAGCACGCCGATGTTGACGACATTTTGTCCCGGGTAGGTGACGGGCCGCTGCGGAATCCAACGGACTTCCTGCAGCTTGCCCGCCGCCATCAGGCTCCCCGTGAACGTCAGGAATCCGAGAATCACTTCCGCGGCCAACGCACTCATGCGGAAATGCGTCATTTCAACTGTGACCGCCCCACCGCTCCGTTGGCCGAGCCACAAGAAATACTCGGCCGCTCCTACGAGGCCGGCTGCGAGACCACCGAACGCGTGCGACAACGCCGTCCGCTGCGGGACCGCGGTGAGCGGGACACGAGACAGTGGAACGCCGACGAGGAATCCCGCCGCGATCGCCCCGACGACCCAGGTGTGGTGGATGATCTCCGGCTGGATCCAGGTCGCCAGCACCGCCACCAACATGCCGCTGACGCCGGCGACGACGCCGTGGCGCGCCGTCTTGGGGTCGTTCATCCAATACAGCGCGAAGATGAAGAGCGCCGTCGCCACGACGGCCGATAGCTCTCCGATGAGGTGCATCACTGCTTTTTGAACATCTTGAGCATGCGATCGGTGATCATGAACCCGCTGACGATGTTGGTCATCGACGCGAACAGCGCGACCGCCCCGAGGATACGGATCGTGAGCGGGTGATCCGCGCCCGTCACGACGATCGAGCCGACGACGGCGATGGCCGAGATCGCGTTGGTGAGCGACATCAGCGGCGTATAGAGCAGGCGGGACACCCGGCGAATCACGCCCAGGCCGATGAACGTCGCGAGGACGAAGACAAACAGCATCGATCCGAAATCGCTCATGATTTGCGCACCTCGCCCGCGTACGTCACGCACGTCTCCCGAATGATTGGATCGTCGAAGTCGAGGCGCAGTCGCCCGTCCTGGACGATGTGCCCGAGAAATGCCGAGACGTTCTTCGCATACATCTGACTCGCGTGCAGCGGCACCGTGCTCGCCAGGTTCAGCGGACCGAGAATCGCGACTCCGTTACGCACAATTTCGGCCCCCGCCTGCGTGAGCTCGCAGTTGCCGCCCGTCTCCGCGGCGAGATCCACGATCACCGACCCGGGCTTCATCCCCTGCACCGCGGCGGCGGTGATGAGCACCGGCGCCTTCTTGCCCGGAATCGCGGCCGTCGCAATGACGATGTCAGCGTCCTTTACGGCGCCCGCGAGAAACGCCAGCTCTTTGCGGTGCGTCTCTTCGGACAGCTCCTTCGCGTATCCGCCCGCGGTCTCCGCGTGTTCTTCGATCGCCATCTCGAGAAACGAGGCGCCGAGGCTCTGCACTTGTTCTTTCACCGCAGGCCGTACGTCAAACGCGAAGACGATTGCGCCCAACCGGCGCGCCGTCGCGATCGCCTGGAGGCCCGCGACTCCGGCGCCCAAGACGAGAACGCGAGCCGCCGACAGCGTGCCCGCCGCCGTGACGAGCATCGGCAACAGCTTGCCGATGGCCGAAGCGGCGACCAACACCGCTTTGTAGCCCGCGACGGTCGCTTGCGACGACAGCACGTCCATCGGCTGCGCGCGTGTGATGCGCGGCAGCAGTACCAGGCTGAATGCGGTGAGTTTGCGTTGCGCGAGCTGGCGCAGGAGGTCACCGGAAGGCTGAAACGCGGCGACAAGCGCATTGCCTTCGCGGTAGCGCGGGAGCTCCGCGGCGAGCGGCGCTTGCACTTGCAGCACGATGTCGGATTGCAGGACGGAATTGCGGTCGCTGACGGTGGCGCCCGCCGCGGCGTAGGCCTCGTCGGGAAAGAACGCCGCGGTTCCCGCCCCGCGCTCAATCATCACCTCGAACCCGCTCTTCTTCAGGCGACCCGCGACGTCTGGCGTGAGTGCGACCCGCCGTTCGTTCGCGGCTGCCTCCTTCGGCACGCCGATGCGCATGCCGTCTATGATCCGGAAGGACGCGGTAACTGGGGTCGGCCCGGCTCGCGCTGTTGCGCCAGCATCCGCTCGGCAAAGTCAACGCGCTCCGCGAGCTCGTTGAACTGCTGGCGCAAACCGTCGCACTGCTCCTCCAGGGCGATCACACGCTGTTCGGCACGGCCGGTGATTTCCCGCGCGAGCGACGGCGTCGCCTCGACGCCCCAGCGACGCACCGGCAATTCGTCCGAGTCCCGGAACTCACCCGCGGCGATCAACACCAGATCGTACAGCCACCAGATGAGGAAGCCGCCGCCCGTGCAGATCATGGCGATCGCCGTCTTCGGCTTCTCGACATAGAACCGATGCAATCCGAACAGGCCGCCGCAAATGCAGAGCCCCAGCGCGACGCCCCGGGAGCGTCGGGATACCTCCGGTTCGTCGGGGTTGGGCTCCTGCGCTTCAGGTTCCTCGTTGTAGGCGTCGCGCAGCGTCATGCCCGATACTATCGGCCGCTCTCGGGCGCGGCAAGCAAGTGACGCAGCGCGGGCTCCAACGTGCCGTAGCGAAAGCGGAAAGCGGACTCCAGCAACCGCGCCGGCAATACGCGTTGGCCGCTCTGCAGCATCGCAGCACCTTCCGCCCCGAATGCCAGGCGCAGCGCGAACGCGGGAACCGGGACCACGGCAGGACGGCCCAACGTCTTGCCGAGTGTATTGGCGAATTCGCGGTTCGTCACGGGACTGGGCGCCGTGATGTTCACCGGACCGCTGAGCGTGGGCGTATCGAGCACGTGCAGGATTGCAGTGAGGGCATCGTCTAACGATATCCAGCTCAGGTACTGGTTGCCGCTACCCACCGGGCCGCCGAGTCCCAGTTTGAATGCAGGCAGCATCTTCGCGAGCGCTCCGGTCTTCGGTGTCAGCACAACGCCAAACCGCAGATTCACCACGCGGATGCCGGCCCGCGTCGCCCCAGCGGTCGCGGCCTCCCACTCTCGCGCGACTACCGCCAGGAAGTCTTCCCCCGGCGTACTCTGCTCGCTGAGGTGTTCGTCGCCACGGTCGCCGTAGTATCCAATCGCCGATGCGGCCAGCAGGAGCCGCGGTCGCCGGTTCAGACCGGCAACCGCGTCACTCACGAGTCGCGTCCCCAGCACCCGGCTGTCCCGGATGCGTTGCTTCTTGGCCGGCGTCCAGCGTCCGAATACGTTCTCGCCGGCGAGGTGTACCACGACGTCCGCTCCTTCGAGCGCGGAGCGATCGATGGTCGCGTGCTCGGGATCCCAGCCAATGGACCGTTCCCCCGGAGCAGGCCGGCGCCGCACCAGCGGCACGACGTCATGGCCCAGGGTGCGTAGCCGGGGCGTGAGGGCTGAGCCGATCAAGCCCGTGGAGCCGCTCACCAACACCTTCATCGACACGATGTTGACACCCTCTGGAGCAGAGGGCAGTTTCGCCCAGTGAACTCCCGGCTTGGCATCGAACTTGGCGCGCGCGTGATCCGCGCCGTGCGCCTGGATGGGTGGGCGCGGCCAAGGCGCACGGCCCGCGTCGCTGAGGTCGAGTGGGACGGCTCCGATCCCCAGGACGCCGTCCGCGAGTTACGTGCGCATCTCGGTCCCGCGAACGCGGTCGGCGTTGCCGTCGACCTATCGCTGTTGTTCGTCAAGCAAGTCAAGCTGCCGCCGCTGTCCGCCGCCGACAAGGCCAACATCATCCGCGTCGAGCCGGAGCGCTTTTTCCCGGTCCGGGCGGAGGATCTCGTTCCGGCCACGCGCACGCAGGACGATCTCGTCTTCGCGGCGCGCGAGGCCCCACTCACAGCGTGGGTCGCGGCACTCGAGGCACTCGGGACCGTGGATCGAGTCGAGCCCGGACCGGTTGCGCTTTCCCGTGCACTGGCGCGGGCGGACGTAACCGCAGGCACGGCGCTGATCGATGGTCAAGAGGTTATCGAGCTACGCGAGGGCCGCGTCGCGCGCGCGCGCCGGGTCTACGGCGAACTGGCTGATACAGCGGCGGCCGTCGCGGCGACGAGCGAAGCGACCGTCTACGTCGCGCCCTGGGATGAGCAACGTGTCGCGGCACTGCGCGCGCTGCTTCCGGAAACGCGTGTCGTACCGATGCCGACGGCCGGCGGTGTGCCGGCGCTGTTCCTCCCCGCATACGGCGCGGCCCTCGCAACGGGAGGGGGCAACGACGACCAAGCAGAAAGTGTGCTGCATTCCGTCGAGCTCCAGGCACGCATCGCGCGGCGGCGGCGGCGGGCGGTGACACTCGCGAGCGCGATCTGCGCGGCCGCCCTGTTCATCGTGATCCTCTCGGCCGGTGGCTGGCGGGCGCGGGTGAAACACCGGCTCGACCGCGACCTGCAAACGCTGAACGCCCAGGCCACGCCGGCACTCGCGCTGCAGACGCAGCTCGCCACTATGCAACGGGTAGCGGCAGCGGTCGGACGGATCGAATCCGACCGCCCGGATCCCATGAAAGTCCTGCTGGCGCTGTCTCAGCGGCTCCCCCGCGGGGCCTCGATCCGCACGATCAATGCCGCGGGCGCGGAGTGGCGTCTCGAAGGTTTCGCGCCCAACGCCGCCCAGTTGTTGGGGCTGCTCGCTGCCGCACCCGATTTCCACGACGTTCGCTTCCTCTCCGCGACGAACCGCGCGGTCGTGGGCACGAGAACTTATGAGAACTTCGCCCTGGCTTTCCGCTACACTCCAGCGCCTTAACCCGCGCGAGCGGCGCGTGGTGGCAGCCGGAGCGGCGGTGAGCGCCGCGGCGCTGTTCCTCGTCCTGATCGTGCTGCCCTTCGCTCATCGGTGGGTGACGCGTGAGGCCGCCATCGCCGCGAGTCGCGAGCAGTGGACCAGACTGCAGTCGCTCGTATCGGGTGAAAGCCGGCTGCGGCGAGCGCTCGATACAGTGCGACTCGCGCAGCAGTCGGTTCGCGGGCGACTCCTCGCCGGGACAACTCCGGCGGTCGCCGCATCGCATCTGCAGGTCCTGTTGCAGCGCTACGCGGACGAGAGCGCAGTGCAGCTGGACAGAGTGGACGCCGTCAGCGAGGCGGAACCGAACCGCGAAGGGGGGGGGCTACTCGCCATCCCGGTCCGGCTCCAGGTCCACGGCGACGTCTACGGGCTGGTCGATTTTTTGTACCGGCTGCAGCATGGCGAGAAACTGCTGGTGACTGACGAGCTGGGAATTAACGCGGGCTTCGAGAGTACGGCCGGCAGCCAATCGCTGACCTGGTCGGTTCGCCTGCACGGCCTCTATCCGGCGGCGTCTCAAACGCCACAGGGCTCATGAGACTCCTGCGCGTGCTGTATGGGAGTTCTGCGGGTTTCGCGCTCGTCGCCGTCGGCCTGCAACTGGCTCCGACGGCTCCTCCGCGTGCGCCGGCGTCCGAATCGGTCGCGCCGGGCATCTCGCATGCAACGGAGCGGCCGGTGCCGACTGCTCCGCCGGCGACCTACGCGACGATTGTCTCCACCAATATTTTTTCAACCGATCGCGTCCCCCCTCGCGTGCGCTTCACCCCGCCGGGACTCGCGGCCAGGGGACAGCCGGTTCATCGCGCGCCCGCGGTGCGGCTGTACGGAATCACGATCGGTGCAAGTGGAACGGCGACGGCATTGATCGACGCCGACCCGGACATCCCGGGGGCCGAGATTTATCACATCGGTGACGTGGTTGCCGGCGCACCGATCGTCGATATCACCGATTCAACCGTCGTCCTCGCCCAGCCCTCGGGACAGCGCGTCCTGCATCTCCAGCGTTCCAGCCGCAGGCAACCATGACAGCAACGTCGTGCTGACCGACGTCCCCAATCGTCGGCGCGGATCGACCGTGCCGCAGAGCACCATCGAGGAGCTCGACGTGCGGCCCCCACAGGTATTGCTCGAAGTGTTGATCGCGGAAGTCACGCGCTCGGTTACTCGCAACCGTACCGAGCTGGCGATCTTTCTGACGCCGTACGTCGTGTTCACCGATGAGGATGCGGAGGAATTGCTGCGTCGCGAGCGTGACCAGCTCCAAGGGTCGCGACAGAAGATCGATAGCATCTTGCCTGTTGTTCCTCCGACGCAGGCACAGAAACCACAATGAGTCAGCCGTCTTTCGAATCGCTGCGAGAACCTTCTTCCCGTTCCGTCGCTGAGTTGCGCGCGGCGGTCGCTGGCCCGCTGGCCCAGCGGCTCTCGCCCAAGTATCTCGCCGAGCACTGTCTCGTGCCGCTGGAGATCGATCCCGCCGGCGAATTGATCATCGCCGCAGGAGCGCCGCTCGATCCGACGGTGGTGGACGAGCTATGCTGGGCTTACGGGCGCCGCGTCCGCGTCGTCCCAGCGCCGGCCGCGGAGCTGCAGTCCGCCATCTTGTCGGTCGAATCCGCGGCCGGGACGACCGACGCCGCCACCGCCGACCTGCGTGGCTCGGACCTCGAGTTGCTCGCTCAGGAAGACGAGGCGCTCGACGACCTGCGCGCCCTCGCCAGTCAAGCGCCCGTCATCAAGCTCGTCAACGTCGTGATTCTCGAAGCATTGCGCTCGCGCGCGAGCGACATCCACCTGGAGTCCACTACCGACGGGCTGCGGGTACGCTACCGGATCGACGGAGTGCTACACGACATCTCGCGCCCGCCGAGGCAGTACCAGGCGGCGGTGATCAGTCGCATCAAGATCATGGCGAACCTGAACATCGCGGAGCGGCGCGTCGCGCAGGACGGCCGTATCCGCCTGCGTCTCTCGGATCGGGAGCTCGATCTCCGCGTGTCCGTCACGCCCTCGCTGCATGGCGAGAGTGTGGTGCTGCGGATTCTCGATCGTTCCGGCACCGGAGGCGTGCGCGACCTCACTGAGATCGGAATGACCGGCAGGGTGCTCAGCTCCTTCGAACAGCTGATCGGCGAGCCGCACGGCATCGTCCTCGTGACCGGCCCGACCGGCTCCGGGAAAACGACGACGCTGTATGCGGCCCTGCGAAAGATCAATCAACCTGGTGTGAAGATCATCGCGGTCGAGGATCCGGTCGAATACCAGATCGACGGCGTCACGCAGATTCCAGTGAATACCAAGACCGGTCTGACCTTTGCGTCGGCGTTGCGATCGATCTTGCGGCACGATCCCGACGTCATCATGGTCGGCGAAATGCGGGACCGCGAGACCGCCGAGATTGCAATCCAGGCCGCGCTGACCGGACATCTCGTCTTCTCGACACTGCACACCAACGATGCGCCCAGCGCCATCACGCGCATGGTGGACATGGGCATCGAGCCATACCTCGTCGCCGCCACCGTGCGCGGCATCGTGGCGCAGCGGTTGGTGCGCGTGGTGTGTGAGCAGTGTGCCGCTGCGGATGAGCCGGCTGCCCAGGATCTCGCAGGCGTCGATGTCCCCAAGCGGACACCCCCGCGCTTCCGCCGCGGCGCGGGCTGCGAGGCATGCGCGCAAACGGGGTACCGCGGCCGGACCGGCATCTACGAGCTCCTGCAAATGAACGATGAGACGCGGGAGCGCGTCGTCGCCGGCGCGCCGTTGAGCGAGATTCGCACGTTGGCGGAGGCGAACGGGCTCGTGCCGCTGCGGGCCGCGGGGTGGCTGAAGGCGTACCTCGGTATCACCACCGTCGACGAAGTGCTGAGGGTTACGCATGACCGTTAGCTACCACTACCGCGCGGCGACCGCGGCGGGCCAAATCGTCGAAGGCACGCTGCAAGCGCCCTCGCGGCGCAAAGTGCTCGAGGACCTGTCGCGCCGGCAGCTCTATCCGGTGACAGTCGACGAGGTCTCGGCGGCGACGGCGACGCGAGCTGGACGCCGGCTCGGCCGCCGGGCCGCTCTGGGACTGTGGACCCGAAGCGCCGCTACACTCCTCAGTGCCGGAGTGCCGCTCGACCGCGCGCTGCAGTTCACGATCCAGCACGCTGGGCACGACGGCCTGGCGGATGTGCTGCGTGAGGTGCGGCGTGAAGTGCAGGGCGGAGCGAGTTTGGCGGAAGCCCTGGAGCGCCATCCCCGTTACTTCCCACCGGTGTTCGTAGCAATGGTGGCAGCAGGCGAATCGAGCGGCGCTCTCGACGTCGTACTCAAGCGGTTGTCGCAGCACCTCGAGGAAGTCGCGGAGCTGCGCTCGCAGATTCGGTCTGCCCTGCTCTATCCGGCGTTGATGGCGGGAGTCGCGAGCATCGGCGTGACGGTGCTGCTCCTATTCGTGATTCCGCGGTTCGCCACGATTCTCGCCGACGTCGGCAGCACGCTGCCGCTGAGTACTCGCGTCCTGGTCAGCATGAGTGTGTTGCTGACAAAGGGGTGGTGGTTCCTGCTCATCGCCGCGGCGGGAGTCGCGCTCTGGGTGCGTAGTGCCCTCGCCCGCGCCGAGGTGCGCCGCCGCTGGCACGCGGCGCGTCTGCGCTGGTTGTGGATCGGCGATCTCGAGCTCAAGTACGTGACGGCACAGTTCGCGCGCACGTTGGGTCTGCTGCTGCGCAGCGGCGTCGCGCTGCTGCCAGCGCTCCGCATCGCGCGCTCTGCCGCCGCCAACCTCAGCGTGCAGGAGGGGATCGACCGCGCCAGCTCAGCCGTGGCAGAAGGAAGCCCACTGGCTCCCGCGCTCGCTGGGGTCTTGCCCCCGCTCGCGCTTCAGATGCTAGCGGTGGGCGAAGAAAGCGGCAGCATGGAAGAGCTATGTGACAGTGTTGCAAATACTTACGACGCGGAAGTGCGACGCGCCCTGCGCACGGCAGTCGCCATGATTGAGCCTGCGCTGATTCTCCTATTCGGCGCACTCGTGGGGTTCGTGGCGTTGGCCATGCTGCAGGCGATCTATGGCATCAACACGAAGGCGTTCTCATGAACAAGCGCGGATTCACACTCATAGAGATTCTGGTGGTCATCATCGTGATCGGACTGCTCGCCGCGCTGGTCGGCCCGCGCAACCCCGCTGGTTTCGATCTCTAAACGTTGGGTCGCGATGGGCGACCGGGCGGTAGCGACGAAGACGCTGACATCGTCAGCTGGAAATAGATGTGACCCGTCGATCGGTGACCATTGACACATTGCGCAATGGAACGTATTTCCGGCGAGTCCTGGTGTTTTTCCCGCATCAACTTGGGCTACGAAAGGAGATGCAGCGAGGGGCCTACCAAGCGAAATCCTCACCTTTCCTCATTGGAGGATGGTATGCTGAAGAAGGCAGCGTTATCCGCTGCAATCGGCGGGATGGCGGTGTTCGCGATCGGATGCGCGATCACAGATTACGACGGTTGGTCGGGTCACCAAACAGCGAGCGAAGCGAAGTTGTGGGGAAGCGAAGTCGCCTTTTCGGGTTTCGGCGGTGACTATGACGGGACGTATTCCTACACGGTCAAGTATGCGCCGGGCTCGCCCGTAACGATCAACAGTTACAAGAATCCAGTCGTCGGCTCGTTTAGTCGCGACGGCATGATCGACCGGGACGGTGATGACGTGCAGGGACGCGGCGGATTCCTGGGCGGCAAATTCAATAAGTGGTGGGTCGCCGTCGATCGGGCTCCGGGCACCTGCGAGTTCTTCTCGAACATCATGTACGACAAGTCGGCGCTGGGCCCCGGAGTGGCGTCGTGCAACTCCGCGTCGGAAGAAGTCGACAGAGACCTCGAGCTCCAGGATGCGTTCGCCAGCCTGGGCGATCTCTTCACCCAGATCTGGTCCGGAGCCTTGGGCAAGAACTTCACGGTACAGATGACGTCCGTTACCGTGAACGGCGCGGCGGTCCCGCTTGCGGACGCGCTGACAGTCAACCTGCGTCAAAACGGCGTGCGGCCGATGAGCGCGTCCCTCGATCTGTCCTCGCCAGGTGGACAGGATCTCATCCGGGCACTGCTCAACAATACGCCTGATAAGCAACCGGTCACGCTCGGCTTCGGCTTCAGCGGCGGCATGGCGTTCGGCGTACCGACCAGCATGACGCTGGCGTTCAACCACGCTGCGCTCCGGGCGGCCCTGAAGTAGACGTAACGGATCGCCATCCGGGGGTCCTTGGTACCCCATTCCGCATGATGGCCCAAGTCGGGGCGGGAAGCTTCCTTCCCGCCCCGTTCTGTCTTGGCCTGGGATTGCTGCTCGCCTGCGGCTCTCCGGACCAACATGCCGCCGCTGTCCCGTTAGCAAAACTTTCCCCCGCGCTGCGAGCGCTGGTGAATGAATCTCAGGCGCAGCACGTCGCCCATCGCGTCATTGTCGACCTGACCACCCAACTCGACCTGACGCACCTCGACGACTCACTTCGCTCTGTCGCTGCGGGACGCGCGGCGCGGCGGCTGGCGGTCACCTCCGCACTCCGCGGCGTCGCAGACGCGAGCCAAAGCCGGCTCATCCCGCTGCTCGAACGCCTGCGACGCCGCGGCGACGTCGCGGAGTACGAACGTTTCATCATCGTCAATCGCTTCGTCGTGGGTGCCACGCCCGCGGGGATTCGCGCGCTCGCCGCAGCCCCCGATGTTGCGACGATCAGCGAGGAGACGCCGCCCACAGGATCCGCGCTCGCTGGCGTGCGCGCGGACGTGACGAACCTCGATTCCGTATCGTGGGCGTTGCGGGCCATCGGCGGGCGAGAGGGATTGGATGGCCACGGCGGCGTCGTAGGAATCATCGACGCGGGGGCGAGCGCCGCCCATGAACAGCTCCGTCAGAATTTTCGCGGCGGCAATACTTCCTGGTTCAATCCGTCCGCACCTACGTCCACGCCAACCGACATTTTGCGCGGGCATGGAACAGGTGTCTTGAGCGCCGCGATCGGACGCACGATCGGTGTCGCGCCGGGCGCGCGGTGGATCGCCTGCGTCGGACTTCCCGATGGGCACTACAACAACATCGCGCTCACGCAGTGCGCCGAGTGGATGATCGCGACCGGGCAACCCGACATCCTGATCAATCCGTGGCAGCTTCCCGAACCGGGTTGCGACCGGTCGCTGCAACGGATTGTCGCGGTGTGGCGGCTGGCGGAGATCCTGCCGGTGTTTGCGGCCGGCAATTACGGTCCGGAGCCACGCTCCGACCGGTCACCGTCCAATTACGGCTTCTCCGTGGGAGCGGTCGCCCGCGGAGATCGGCTGTTTGCGCGCTCCAGTCGTGGACCGAACAGCTGCGACCGATCAATCTACCCGACCATTGTCGCGCCTGGATCCGCCGTGCCGGTCGCGTATCCGCTCACACCTTCCTCGTACATCCGCACGGACGGTTCATCGGTCGCGGCCGGTCTCGTGGCGGGCGCGGCGGCGTTGCTGCTCCAGCGTCATCCGGATGCGTCCGTGGCCGAGCTGGAAGAAGCATTGCGAGCGGGCGCCGTTGACCTGGGGCCGCGGGGCCCCGATAACGACTTCGGTTACGGGCGACTCTCGGTGCCCGGTGCACTCAAGGCGCTGGACCGCATTCGCAGTGCCGCGAAGCCGAGCAGCAGCACCGTGAGACCGATGCAGCAGTAGGCCAGCCAATCGCCATGCCGGGTGTAGAACGTGGCTTTGGTTGCCACCGTCACCGGCACGCGAGCGACCCGCATTCCCGCCTCCCGATACAGCCAGCGCCCGCTTCCTCCTTGACCTGGGATGAGGTGCGCGCGCCCCACCGGGTCGACGAATCCCGAGAGGCCGTTGTTCGCCACCCGGACGACGGCGATCCGGTTCTCCACCGCGCGCATCGTGCTCTGCGCGATCATGTGCACGTACATGGGGGGACCGAGCAGTCCCTCGCTCGTGATGTTCACCAGGAAACTGGCGCCATGCGCCGCGGCGGTTCGCGCGAAGCCACTGCTGCTGACTTCAAAACAGATGGGTACGGCGAACTGGAGCAAACCGCCGCCACTGTCAGCGCGGATCGCGAACCGCACGACTTCCGTGCCAGGGACACCGACGCTCGAGTAGCCCAGCAGGGCACGCGCCAGCCCCGCACCCAATCGCCTCGGCCACCCGCGGAAGGGCGTGTACTCGGAGTACGGGATCAGGTGGATCTTGTCGTAGCGACCGACGATCGCGCCCTGCGGCGAGAAGTAGTACGCCGAGGTGTGCAGGTGACCGGCGGGCGGCTGTGAGTCGGCCCACGTGTAGCCACCCACCAGGAGATATGCGCCTTCGTCGTGCGCCAATTGCTTGAGGCCCTGCATGTAGCGCGGGTCATCGCTCAGCGGCTGGCCGATCGCGTTCTCGGGCCAGGCGATGACGTCGGCGCTGCCGGGCCGGACGGTCGCGCGCGTGAAGTTGGCCTGCTGCTGGTAGGTCTCGAACGCGCGCCGGGGATCCCGATAATGGATGGCGTTGGGCTGCACGATTGCGATCCGTGGGCCCGGAATGAAGCGCAGCGCCTGCTCGCGAGCGCGGCCGTACGCCAGCACCGCGAGCAACAGCGCGCCATAGCACGCAAACGCGGCAACGGTGTACGGGTGCTGCTTCCGTCGGATCAGCCGCCAGAGGTCCACGACGAATCCGTTGGCGCCGGCGACAAGAAACGAAATGCCGTAGACACCCGTGATGTCGGCGATCTGGATCAGCGTCGTCCGATTGAATTGCGACGAGCCGAGCGGGAAAAACGCCATTTCACCCAGCGAGAAATGCAAGCGGAGCCACTCGGTCGACACCCAAATCACGGGGACGACCAACGTGAACGGCAGTCTCAGCTGGCGATACACTACGCGCAGCAGAACCGCGAACGGGATCAGCAATGGTGCGTACAACGCCGCGACGGCGAACGGCACGGCCTTATGAAAGAGTGAGAGCGCGCCCAACGTCATGATGAGGAACGTGTAGGCGCCCGCGAAGCAATACAGCCAGGTGAACCGCCTCTCCTCGCCCGTGATCAGGATGATCCAGGGAACGAGCGCGCCGTAGTGCAGCCACCACAGGGCGGGCATGAGAAACGGCAACGCGAGCAGAATCCCCGAGAGGAGCGACAGCGCCAGATTCTCGAGGACGGTCTCTGATGGAGACCGCCCGGTCACAGAATTTCGCCGTGAATCGGCAGCTTGAGTTCGCGGGTGGTCGGGTCATTGGTCTCGATGCGCAAGGCGCCGGTGAAGCGCCCCTTGGGGGCGCGGTCGCGCTGGATCCGCACGTGGACGAGATAGCTCTCACCCACCTTTTGAGGCTCGATACGGACCGCGAGGAACGGGATATCGGTCACCGCGCGGACCACCTGGAAGTCGGTGCCGCGATATTTGCGGACGAGGACCGTGCGCTGTCCCAACGCCTCACGATCCAGCGCGTCCGCTAGGACGCGCGAGTAGTTCAGCTCATCGATGGAGGCGTTCACCACGTCCTTGACGAAGGCTTGGGCCGCGACGGTGAGGTTCGCGTACGCCGGCACGTCCGTCGTCAATCGAATCGTGCCTTCGTGCCGGCCAACCGCCGTCGTCGTGTCGAGCGTGACACGCAATTGATAGCGGCGACCCGACTCGAGCGTCGCGAGCGTCGGCCGGAACGCCGGATCGCTGGACGCGACGCTGAGGATCTTCAGGGACCGTTCGAGATGATTGATGATCGTCAACTCGCGTTCAGCGGGCTCGCCCTTGGCCGTGAAGAAGTAGAACTGCGACTGCGGTGCGACTTCGACCGGCGCCACGATCCGCTTCAAGACACGGACTCGCTGCGGCGGCACATTCCCCGCGAACTCGACCCTGATCGCTTCACTGATCACGCCGAGATAGGGCGTCTTGTCGAACCGCACTGTGAACCGGCCCTCGGAGCGCGGCGGCACGACCGAATCGGCATGCGTGATCATCCCCGAGCTCGCGATCACCTGTTTCACGACCAGGGTGTCGCTCGTCTTGTTCGGCACAATGAACGTGTGGTCGAATGGCCTGCCCTGCACCACTGCTTCTATTTCCGAGCCACTGCGAGTGGCCAGCGGGCCGCGGTCCTGATGACACGCGACGGCGAGCAGAGCGAGACCCCACACCATTTTCTTCGTCACCGGTCAAATTCCCTCCAGAAGCGCAGAATGAGTCGCGGTTGCGACAGCCGCACCGCATCCAGGTCGTAGACGGCCTGAATCTCGTGGGTCAGCGGGCGGGGCGGGCCGACCTGCCACCCGCGACTGATGAACAGGACGCGGTGGGGCATCGTCGTGAGCTGCGAGAAATCACGCCCGCGTCGCCGCGCCAGCTCCGTGAGCGATGTGAACACCGCGCCGTGCTCGCGCTGGGCGGCGAGGTCGGCAGCGCTGGCGGGGTCAAAGCCCGGCAGCGACGCCAGCACGGGCACGGGCGCCGTGTTCAGGTTGACGCGGCCGTCGCCTTGTACGGTCACAAAGGGCGCGATGCGATCCGCCAGCGAATCGGAAAAGCCCTTGATGCGCGTCAGCTCGTCGAGACGCTGCAGCGGACGGTTGGGCGGCCGGAACGGGGACCCGGCCCGCGCATAATCGGCAGCCTCGGCGCCTTGGGGCCGCGGGTCGTCGTCGGCGTCCTTCCAGTCCTGGAGCGCGTCGACGAGCGACTGCGCCTCGCGCGCGCTCACGAACTGCCCGAAGAAGGCGAGCAAGGTTGGCTCGTCGGCGGCGTTCAGATCGACGCGCGCGTTCAAGTCCACCACGGTAACCTGAAATTGCGTCGCGCCGATGGTTTCCTGCTGCAGGTCGGCGAGCACGCGGTCGAGCCGCCGAAACAGCAACGCCTGGTCTCGCGGGGTCTCGGCGGCCCGCAGCAGCTGCTTCAGCCGCCAGGTCGCGGCCACGATCCCGCTCTCGGCGGCGTAGCGGGCCGCGGCGCGTGTCCGCACGTTGTCGACGATGCCCGCCGCGCCACGGCTCAACGCGGCGACACCGACCGCGATCGCTCCCAGCACCACGATCAGCCACAGCACCAGCATCAGCGCGACGCCGCGCACGCCGCGCGCGCGCTTCACTGCGAGCCTCCCAGCGGGAGTGTCAGAAGCAATGGCCTCCCGATCGGTCCGCGATCATCCCAGTACGTCAGCTCGATGGCGGACGGCACGAGCGATGGGAAGCGCCATTGTTCGCTCCATTCAGGTGCCGATCCGGTTCCGAGCACGCGCACCTGGAGCGCGGTGGCGTCCGGATAGCGCGCGACGACTCGGGGCCGCAGCGCGATGCCCACCGGCGTTGCCGTGATCGCGATGCCATCGGGGTGTGGCTCGATCGTCACTTGCCAATCGGCGTCCGCGGTGAGCGGCGGGAGACTGCCCGCCGCAACGAACGACAGACGATCCATCGGCCGGCCGCGGCTGTCACGCTGCGCATCGATCCAGAACGCCGTGTCGCCGTATTGTCGCGACGGCCGCGCGTTGCGCAGCGCGTCTTGCACGGTGGAACGGAACGCTTGCGCGGTTTGCACGGTCCGCCGCCGCGCTTGAAGCCGCGCCTCGACATCACGTCCGGCGACGGCGGTTCCATAGACCAGCAGCGCCACGATCCCCGCGACGCTGATCGCGACGAGCACCTCGAGCAACGTGAACCCGGGTCTTGTGTTCACCGTGTCTCGATCAGCCGGTCGAGCGACACACGTCCGCCGCCGGGCATCGCCACGCGGACGGTGACCAGCTGGATGCCGTCGCGCCAAACGCGAGTCTCGACGCTCCGCTCGAAGCCGCCGGGGAGCACGTCATGCGACGGTTTCACTTGGGTCTCCAGCTTCGCGATCTCCATCCCGTCCTCGGCGTAGGCGACCGCAGTTGCCCACGTTTCCGAGTCCCGCGACAGTCGCGTCGACCCCTGGAAGACTTCGAGGAAGCCGATCACGACGAGTCCCAAAATCACGAGAGCCACCATCGTCTCGAGCAGTGTGAGCCCACGTCTCATGATCCGCGCACCTCACACGTCAGCGGGTCCAAGCTGATTGCCAGCGCGGCTGCGCCGCTGCGCACATCGAACGCGCAGCTGCCCAGGGGAGAGACGATAAGAGTGAACGGCGCAGCGGGGAGCGGCGTCGCGAGCCTACCGGCTGCCACTCCCTCGACCTGCCACGCCCCGGAACGTTCGACGTGCAACGAAACGACCTCGCCACGACGCACCGCGGCATCGCGCGTCGCGCCGATCAGCTCGACCAGCTCTGTGGTTTGCCTCGCACGTGTTGGAACGAGCGCGGGCGCGACCAATGCCGCGGCCAGCCCGAGCAGCACGAGTACGACGAGCATTTCGACGAGCGTGAAACCACGTCGCATATGGACATCCTGAAGGATGCTTTAGCTTGTGACATCACGGGCCGGCAGGAAATCGCCGGCCCGTGTTGAATCTGCTGCTCCAGTTATGACGATGCTACCCGGGCGTCAAGGACCGCACGTTCCGTTACTCCCCACCTTCACGCCACACGCGCGATTGACCGGCGGGTTTACAGCATCCTGGACCGTGATTGTCACGGTGTACGTGCTGGACGTCTTGAACGTGTGAATCACGGGCGTCCCACTCTCCGTTAAGCCGTCCCCGAAATTCCATGCCGTGGAGACGATGCCGTTACCGCTCGTGGACGTGCTTGTGAACGTGCACGCCTTGCCGCTGCAAGTCCAAGTGTAACTCGCCACTGGCGGTGGTGGTGGCGGCGGCGGCGGTGGTGGCGGCGGCGGCGGTGGCGGCGGTGGCGGCGGCGGCGGCGGCGGCGGCGGTGGCGGCGGTGGCGGCGGTGGCGGCGGTGGCGGCGGTGGCGGCGGTGGCGGCGGTGGCGGCGGTGGCGGCGGTGGCGGCGAGCCGATGAAGCCCGTGTAGAGCAAGTAGTTGCCCGGCGCCACGCCCTTCTGACCGAACGGGTTGTTCAACGCGATCTTGTTGAGCGACGCGTTCGCGGTCAGTGCCTGATCGACTTCGTCGGCCGAAGCGTTCGGGTGCACCTGCTCGTACAGCGCGGCGGCGCCCGTGACGTGCGGCGTCGCCATCGACGTGCCGCTGATCGTGTTCGTGGCGTCGTCATTGGTGAGCCAGTCCGACGTGATGTTGACGCCGGGCGCGAAGATGTCGAGGCACGGACCGCGATTCGAGAAGCTAGCCTCGACATCATTGATATCCGTCGCGCCAACGGTAATCGCGGACGGCTCGCTCGAGGGAGACTCCGGACCGGGGAAGGTCGTCGACCCGATGCACGGGTTTCCGTACTCGTTGCCGGCAGCGACTGCGTAGACGACGCCGTCGTTGACGGAATTGTGAACCGCGTCGTTGAGGGCCTGCGAGAAGCCGCCACCCAACGACATGTTCGCAACGGCAGGCTGTCCGGCGACGTGATCGCCCGTGACCCAGTCAATGCCCGCGATGACGCCGACATCGCTGCCGCTCCCGCCGCAGTCGAGAACGCGCACGCCGATGAGATGGACCTGTTTGGCGACGCCGTAAGTCTGACCGCCAACCGTTCCGGACACGTGTGTACCGTGACCGTTGCAGTCCACCGCGCCGTTTGCAGCGTCTATTTCGTCGACACCCGGTGTTGCGCGGCCTCCAAAGTCGTGATGCGAGAATCGAATCCCGGTATCGATGATGTAGGCGTCGACCCCCGCACCGGTGGCGTTCCACGTGTAGGAGTTGTCGAGCGGGAGATCGTGTTGATCGATCCGATCAAGACCCCAGTCCGGACCCGTCTGGGTATCGATGATATGCATCATCTGCGCCTGTTCGACGTAGGCGACGGCCGGATGCTGAGCGAGGGCCGCGGCAGCCGCGTCGGACAGATGCGCGGAGAAGCCGCGCAATGCGTGCGTGTACGTGAAGCCGAGCGAACCCGCATGCGCGGCGACGAGCGCTCGCGCGGTGCCGCTGACGTCCTGGACCGCGGGTTTCAGTACGACGATGTACTCGCCAGGAATCAGTTCTTTCGTCGCGGCGTTCGACGACGCGTTCAGCGAGATCGGGCGATCCCCCCGTGGTGCGACCGGCGCCGGCGTTTCGGTGCAGGCAATCGCACCAACGGCCAACGCCACGGCGACGCACCTGACCAATCGCCTCATGAGTTGAATCCTCCGACGAAATGAATGTTCGCTGCGGCGGCGAGGTGTAACCAAACCTACCGTGACACATATCACGAAATCCGAGAGGTCGCAAGGCCACAAAAAAGGCCACAAAAAAAGACCGGCCGACTTGGAGTCGGCCGGTCGGGAACGGGTACCCGCGAATGCTAGCTCACATGCCGTTGATGTCGCCGGTGACGCTGAGCGTCGGCGCACCCGTGACCGCATCGGCCATGATCGTCACGGTGCGCACCATCTGGAGCTGCACCGCGAACGTGCGCGAACCGTCCGCATTGACCGTCACGGTGACGTCCTTCTCGATGACGAACGGCTCAGCTGGCGGACGAACTTGCGCCGCAAACTGCTGGCCGTTTACGACCGCGGTCAGCTGCGCCACCACATCGGTCGCGCCAATCCGCACTTTCGTGTAATTGCCGGCCGGAATCGCCTCGACGGGGACTAGGGTGGCCGTCGCTGACCCGTTGCCGACGTCAAACGTAGCGGATCCGGAGCCGTGAGCGACGCTAAGCCATTGCTGGCCGTCCCACAACTCCACCGAGAGTCCAGTAAACGTCGCCGTCCCGCTTACATTCGCGCGAGCACCCGAGGGATCGGTCGGCTGGCTAACGTCCGAGGCAATGACGCTCCCGGGCGCCGTCGCGGCGGGGACGCTCATGCCACCCAGATCACCATTGAACTGAACCACCGGTCCGTTGGCGCCCGCTGCCAGCGACACCGACCGGATCATCTCGAACTGGATGCTGAACGTGCGCGAACCATCCGCGTTGGCGGTGACCGATACGGTCTTCTCGATCTGGAAGGGTCCAAGCGTCGGATTGCCGAGGCGGGCCGAGAAGCCCTGGCCGTTGACGGTGAGGTCGACGGCGGCATTGGTCGCGCTGATGCGCGCCTTCGTGTAATCCCCGGCGGGAATCTGTGATGCCGGGACCAGGGTCGCGGCTGCGGTACCATCGCCCACGTTGATGGTCGCGCTACCCGCGGCGCCATTCGTCACGGCGAGCCACTGTTGTCCATCCCAGAGCTCGACGGTGAGGCCGCTGAACGTCACCGTCCCACTCACGGTGGCGGTGCTCGCGGCAGGGCCGGTCGGACGACTCACGTCCGACGCCAGCACCTGCGCCGTCATCTTGTTGTTGTTGCCGCCACCCGACGTGGTGAGGTCGCTGGGCTGGCAGGCGGCTGCTACGAGGGACGTTGCTGCGAGAACCGCAAGCGTGGCACGCATAGGTCTCCCCCTAGTCGTTTCCTTCTCTATACTAGGCAACTTAACTCCGTGTGATCCAGGTCACAAATCACAGTTCATCGGGTCGCTCGACAAACGACACGGGGTCATTGCTTCGGGCCAGTCGCACGACCACCAGGGGAGCGGTCAATGCCTGTGTGGTCATGCTGCCGGTCTTCGGCGCAACCTCGCGAACGACAACCCGCAGTTTTCCTTCCGCGCTAAAGATGTTCTCAATCGCGATCGAGTAACCACCGCTGCGCCGCATCCCCATCGCGGCGACGATCGCCATCTCGCGCGTGAAGTCGAACTCGGCGGGCGCCGCAGGGTTCGCGCCGTCAACATTGGTCGCCTCCCTGACGAATGCGCGCCACTGCTCCGCGTCGCGGATGACTGCGCGCCTGGGTGTGCGAATCCCACTGTACTGGCTCTCGAGAACCGTCTCGAAGGAGATCGGATCACTCGAGGACGGCATCGGCCTCGATCTCGACCAGCATCGCCGGATCGACGAGCCTCGAGACCGCCACCAATGTCGAGGCGGGACGAATGTCGCGGAAGACTTCGCCGTGCGCGCGTCCGACTGCTTCCCAATGGTCGATATCGGTCACGTACATCCGCGTGCGGACGACGTCGCGGACACCGGCCCCGGCCTGCTCGAGCGCGCGGGTGATGTTCCGCAAAGCCTGGACCGCCTGAGCGTATGGATCTCCCACCCCAACGATCCGCCCCTGTGCGTCAGTCGCGGTCGTCCCCGAAATGTGGATAACCCTGCCAACCCGGACCGCCCGCGAGTAACCAACCACCGGCTCCCACGGCGCGCCGCTGGCGATGTTCTGCCGGCTCATGGTCTTTCGATTGGTGCGGCGTTCCACGTCACGTGGGAAGTCGTTCCACTGGCTTTTGCCTCGGCAACGCGCTCGTCCGTCGCGCGGATGATCTCCTCGACGCCGCGCGGCGGGTTGAGAAAAGTCACACCGCCGATGCTGGGGGTGGCCGGCGAGCCATCGGTCATACGGAGGTCGATCAGACCGGCGCGCAGCTTCTCGAGGACGATGCGAGCCGAAGCGGCGGTGGTCTCGGGCAGCAAGGCGATGAACTCGTCACGGCCGAGGCGCGCCAGCACGTCGGTCGCCCGCAGCGCCCCGCGCAGCGCCGCGGCCGCCGCGCGCACCGGCTCATCACCGACGCGGTTGCCGAGGTCGACGACCGCGACGCTGAAGGGATGCTGATACCGGCGAGCCCGCTCGATCTCGGCGCCGGCGGCTTCATGGAATGCCCGGGCGTTCCGGACGCCGGTGAGGTCGTCGACACGGGCCAGCCGTCGCTCCCGGGCCAGCGAGCGGCGGAGGGCCATGATGGCCCAGGTCAGGGCCCCGATGGCGATGAGGGCGAGGATGATGATCGGAACACAGGTGCGCAGAATTGCGATGCTCCGGTGGCAAGGCTGGTATCAAAGCTACACTGAGGTTCGCAGACGGACAGCGCGGTTGCTGTGCTAGGGTTTGGCACCGCTTGAGGGGATCACACCGGCCGCATACCAGCAAGGATTCAAGCGGCATTCCTCCATTGCGACGCGGATTCGATACTCAGCGGTCACCCTCGGCGTGAATTGCAGCACCGGAAAGCCCTCGCTGGTTCGATCCAACGCAAGCTCGCTGTTCGCGAGTGTCGCAAGCACTAAGCGAAGGCGCGAGCAATCCTCGTCACAGACGCCGAAAATGGAGTAGGACACTCCTTCTCGGAGGGTGATCGTAAATGATGCGGACTCCTCCTGGTTGAGGGTTCCTTCCTTATCTAAGAGCGGGCGATCGCCACCATGGGCGTGCACCACGTTGAGTGCCCGTTGCAATTCGTCATGTACCTGTCTCGCCCATCTGTTTTGAGCTGAGCCTGCCGCTGGAAGGCCGATTGTGATCAGCATCAATCCGCCCATAGCACATTTGGCGGCAGAGATCATCGAACCTGACGCCGCGAGGCAGCCAGCGCGACCGCGCTCACCGCAACCGCCGCGAGCAGCAGCGCCAGCAGCGTTGCGCCGAGAGGAGCGGCAGCACCGAGACGGATCGGTTGAATGAACCGCCGTTCCCACTGCTTCGTCCATTCCCCAACCGGTTGCCGGAGTGCCGCAGCGAGTGCGGTATCGACCGGCAATGACGACGTCCAGAAGCTCTGGAAGCGATCTCGTCCCACATCCCGGGCGACATCTCCGAGGAAGCGTTCGCCCGGCAACAGGTGTTGTTTGCGCCACCAGCCTTGCTCGAGCCGCACGATTTCAGGGACCGCAATCCTCGCATCGTCGTCAGCGCCGTAGAGAACCGCGCTCCGGCACCCGTCGAGGCGGCCAGCGAGGCATGCTACCGTTGATGGAGAGAGCGAGTAGATGCCATCCCAGTACCACGAGTACCGGGGGTCACCCAGGAGATTCACCGACAAGAACCGCTCACCCGCGATGCCGTGGGTGCCGAGATAAAGTGCCACGTCCCAATTGCGGGCCGCGAGCCAACTCCGAACCGATCGACTCGGAGTACCGTACGCCGCGTAGTACGCGCACGGACCGAGTCCTGACTGGAACCAGCGCGCGAGCCAATCAGGCTCGAAGTGCCGGGGTGGGTGCCCGAGCAGGACCGCTGTCCAAAAATGATTGGCAGGCAAGAACGCCATGCAGGTCGTTCGATCGGTCGAGTCCGGCGTGAGAAAGGCCACGCCATTCTGGTCCGGGATCGGACCCGGCGCGGACCCGGGCGCGCGCTCCAATGCGATCACGAGTGCCGCGCGTACCTTCGTTTCGCCGAGCCCCAGCGCACGCCACATCGAATCCGCGACGGCCTCGACGGTTCGCACCGCAGTCGGGGGGAGTGTTGGTCCACGGAAGATGATGGCCGGTCCGACCCTCGAGGAATCCCATTTCACGTGTTGACGATCTTCCAACAGGCGCAGGGACGCGTCGGTCTCGCGCCATTCCTTAGCGACGGCCTGCGCGCGGCGACGCGCGGCCGTGGGTTCGGGTGAGTACGTCGCGAATCGCGGGCCGCGCGGCGCCGCGCCACGAGGCGGCAAGTAGGCCAAGGCGATCAGCGCGCATCCGCCAACCGCGACGGCGATCCAGACCCTTAGAGGCGCCATCGCGAGCTCGAGAGTCCGCACCCGGCGAACACGGTTACCCATCCCAGTGCAACGCCGATTGCCCACCACGGAAGCTCGACCGGCGCCGGCCGAGCAGCGAGAGCTGCGTTCCGCCAGCCTGCCACCAACGAGTCCACGCTGACGCCGGCCGCTTCGGCAAGGCGATCGGCGATCGCGGCCTCAGGATCTCGGAGCAGTCGACGATAAGCGTCTTGTCCGCCCAAGCGGAGCGCATCGCGGACGAGCGAGACGCGCGCTGCGTCCGAGAGGGGCTTCGGGAGCACATCGGCCGGCAGAGATCGCAAGAGTGCCGTACACGATGCGTCGCGCCCAGCCACGCACTCGCGAAGCGCTGGAGCACTGCCGCCATGGTCGAAGAAGTCCGCGAACGATCCAGTGACGACCGCACGTCGCTCCGGCGCGCTCGGGTACCACCGTTCCAGCTGGTGGTTGGTGTCGCCCAGCCCCAAGGCGTCGATGCAGCTCGCAATGTCTCCCATGAAACAGCCACGCGCCGCCTGGGAAGGGGCGGTGACGAATTCCAAATAAACGCCCCCCAGGTCCTCGCGCGGGTGGATCGATGGCCGGAGTACCCCAGTCAGCCACGTTGCCAGCGCACGGTCTGGGGGCGCGATCGGCACGGTGGTCAATAACAGCGTCGTCGTCGATCGCAGGTCGAGATCCCACGGCACTTCGAGCCCCACGTGCAACACCGCCCGTCGGGCATTCGAGTCGGGGTCGACGGCGCGGATGAAGTATGGCCGCTCGGCAAGATCCGCCGCCGCGCTACCATACAGACTATCAATGGCGGGCCACGCCAGCGCCGCCGCTTGGCGCACGGGCAATGGTGATGCATTCGTGATGATGCGTAGCGCCCCGACCGCGATGGTGTCGCGGCCGATGGTCGCGCGCTCGCGCTCGAGACTGTCGGCGAGATTCGCGATCGCCACCGCTTGCTGCCAGGTCCGCAGGAGGCTATCGGCGCGAATTCGTAACCGGCTGATCAACGTATCCTGGCCAAAGAGCGGGGACGCCAGGACGCCAAGGATCAGGAGCAGACCAAATCGCCTACACATCGACGAGCATCCATCTGCTGGTGAACACCGCGAGAGGCCCCAGACCATGAAGGAGAACGACCTGCGAGGTGCCGATCAGATCGAGCTGGAGATTCGCGATGCTCGCGACGACTTGCACGACAACCAGGGCGGCAACCACGGCGAGAATGATGCCGGCGGTTCGGGCGGTCCCCGCGGAGATCGCGAAGAACACCGCATAGGCGACGAGAACGGCGAGCGCGAAGCGCAGTGAGAGGGCGAGCGGGTAGGCCTGCAACCCGGATGGGATCGTCGCCGTGAAGGCGGCGAGCAGCGCACCCACCGACACGGCAGCGATCGGAACCGCAAGCAGCGTCATCCCCGCCGCGAAGCGCAGCAAGACATAGCGCCACCGGGGCAACGGCAGCGTCAGGGCGTGAACGTGGCGCCCGCGATGGTCGGCCGTCCAGGTCGCGATCGCGACCAGTAATCCCAACGCGGCAGCGAGCAGCGGATACAACGTCCCCCAAGATTGGACGGCACGAAGTAAGTCCTGGGCTTGTAAGGCGCCCCGATCAGCGCGTGCGGCGCCCTGGAGTGACAGCAGCGGCAAGGAGAATCCAGCGAGCGTCCCGAGCAGGATGATGAGGCGTGCCCATTTCCACTGGGTATAGAGAAGCGCTTTGTACATGACCATGGTTAGCGGACTCCGGTGCGAAAACTGCGCAGCAATTCGACAAAGCCGTCCTCGAGATCGAGGTCGACCACGTCGCGAACGGATGCGCCGATGCGCTCGAAAAACGACGTCATGGTGGGCTCCCAATTGCTCACGACCCACGTCTCGCCGGATCCGTTCGAGGACTCACGTGCCAGGATCCTAAACGGTGCGTCGTTGATGACAGCCGGCGCGTCGGCGATGACAAGCCGTTTCGTGCCATTTTTCATTTTTTCGAGAGGCAGTTCGGTGACGAGACGACCTTCGTCCATGACCGCCACCCAATCACAGACGCGCTCGAGCTCGTGCACGAGGTGGCTCGAGATGAAGATCGTGGCGCCGGACTCGGAGACGTAGGTGATCAAAGCCGCGAGAATGTCGCGACGGACTACCGGATCCAGCCCATCCGTTGGCTCATCCAGGACAAGCAGGTCGCCGCGCTGGGCGAGCGCCAGCAGAATCATCAGCTTCGCTTTTTGACCTTTCGAAAGGCGTCCGAACAGTCGTTGCTCATCCAGCTGGAATTCCTTGGTGAGAAGCGCCGCGCGCTGTGCGTCCCAGCGGCGATAGAATGCCGACTGAAACCGGATGAGCTCGGCGACGGTCAGCGTGGGATCGAGGTGTGGCTGCTCAGGGACATATCCGACACGCTCGAGGATGCGTGGATGATCGTCGGGCATCCGATCGCCCAGCACCGTGATGCGTCCGCTGAGAGCGCGCAGCAGCCCGAGGATGAGACGGATCGTGGTGGTCTTGCCCGAACCGTTGGGTCCGAGAAAACCGTAGATCGATCCCGACGGCACGTGGAGCGTCAGGTCTTGGATCGCGAACGCCTTCCCGGCGCGGTACTGCAGGCGTTCAATCTCGATCGCGTGTGTCATGACGTCCTCACTCCGATCTCCGTCTCGATCGCCTGTTGCAGTTCCGGCAGCGAAACGCCGGCGCGCCGCGCTTCCGCGACGAGCCGTCGAACCAGCCGCACGGCGTGCTTCGACCGTTCCTTCGAGCGCCGGCCCGGAGCGAGCTCGCGCACAAATGTCCCCGCCCCGTGCCTGATTTCTACGAACCCCTGCGACTCAAGCTCACGGTATGCCTGAATAACCGTGGCGGGATTGACGCGGAGGTCAGCGGCGAGTTGGCGAACGGACGGGAGCGGCGCAGCGCTCCCCAGGGCGCCGGTCGCAATCGCGAGTCGCACACGTTCCGCGATTTGTGCGTACAAAGGAGTGGGACTCCGCGCGTCGATGTCGTGAAACAGGTTTCCACCTCAAGATTCACTGTGTTGCTACAGTAAAACACTTGGTGTTACAACGCAAGCAGTCGCGCCGGCTTGAGCGGCCCTGTAGGTTAGGCTCAATCAACTCTCTGCCGAGGTTGTTATGAGCGAAAAGCAGGCGTTCCTCGACGCTTGGGACCGCGAGTCAGCCACCACCCTGAAGGTGCTGCGCGCGTACCCAGGCAACAAAGAGGACCTCAAGCCGCACCCGACCTGTCGCAGCGCCAAGGATCTCGCGTGGACATTCGTGTTCGAAGGCGTTGGTGGAGCGCAGGCCGTCCAGGGCGAGATGAAAATGCCGCCGCCGAACATGCCGGCGATGCCCGCCAATTGGCCGGGCATGGTCGGCGAAGTCGAGAAGGCGCTGAAAGTGATCGGCGATAAGGTACGGAAGGTCGACGAGTCGCAGCTCAATACGACGGTCAAGTTCATGACCGGCCCGAAGCAGCACGGTGACTTACGGCGGCTCGATGTCCTCTGGTTCCTCCTGAACGATCAGATTCATCATCGGGGACAGTTCTCGGTGTATCTGCGGATGGCCGGCGGCAAGGTGCCCTCGATCTACGGCCCCTCCGCTGACGAGAAATGGATGTGACTTTACCGTCTTAAATCGGATAGATCGTGGCGGCACCAGACGCTATGTTCCCCGCGTGACCGGTGCCGCTGCCGTTTCCACCCATACCCCAGACGACGAGCGCTGGCGCGCAGTGTTGGCGCGCGATTGGCGCTTCGACGGAGCGTTCGTCTACGCCGTGCGCTCGACGGGGATCTACTGCCGCCCGTCGTGCGCCAGCCGCCGGCCGCGCCGTACGCAGGTCACGTTCTTCCCGATCCCTGAGGCCGCCGAGCGGGAAGGCTACCGGGCATGCTTGCGGTGCCGTCCCGCGGAGGCGAAGAGCACCGATCCCGCGGTGGCACTGGTGCGCGACGCGTGCCGCGCGATCGAGTCGGGTGCAGTCCTTGCGACGCGCCCGCGGCAGCTGGCGCGCGCCTTCAAGCGAGTACTTGGCATAACGCCGAAACAGTATGCCGACGCGCGCCGCGTGGCGCGCTTCAAGCAGGAATTGAAACGGAGGAAGCACGTGAGTCCCGCACTATATGAAGCCGGCTACAGCTCGGCGAGCCGCGTCTACGAACGCAGTCACGAGCAGCTCGGCATGACGCCCGCCACGTACGCGCGCGGCGGTGCCGGGATCGGCATCGCCTATGTCACAGTGGCGACGTCCCTCGGGCGACTGCTCGTGGCCGCCACCGAGCGCGGCGTCTGCCGCGTCATGCTCGGCGACACCGCCGAAGCGCTCGAGGCCGATCTGCTCTCCGAATTTCCGACGGCGCGAGTCGTGCAGGACCAGAGCGGGAAGCTCGCGGGTTGGGTCGCAGCAATCCTCGCGTATCTAGACGGTCGCGAACCGCACCTCGATCTGCCGCTCGACATCCGCGCGACAGCATTCCAACGACGAGTGTGGCAGGAGCTCCAGAAGATCCCGTTCGGGAAAACTCGCTCGTATGCGGAGGTAGCACGACGGATCGGTCAACCCAAAGCGACGCGCGCCGTCGCGCGGGCCTGCGCAACCAACCCAGCGGCGCTGATTATTCCCTGTCACCGAGTAGTGAGAGAAGATGGGGACCTGGGCGGTTATCGATGGGGCTTAGAACGGAAGAGGGCGCTGCTCGATCAAGAAAGACTGTTCCGCACCTGACGAGCCTGCCACACGTGGCGGCGGTCGTGAGCGATGATGAAGGCGAAATAGGCACCTAGGGGAAGCCGCAACAGACTGCTAACGGGCGAGATCGTCCTGATCTTCCCGAGATCAAGGCCGTCCGCCTGCCGCACACGTTGAGCAAGTTGGTCGCGTACCGACAAGAACTCGGGTACGACGTCGGTCGCTCTATACGTCGCGCCTGCGGGCACTCTGAGGATGCGCGGCGTTTTCATCCGCCACTTGGGCGGCGGCTCCATTGAGCCGATCATCCAGCGCGAGAACCACCCGTAATGGAAAGGTCCGGGCGCCAGCTGTCCCTTGGACCGTCCCTCGGCGATCGCGCGATCAAACGCCGGAAGCGTTTTTGACACTCCGACGTTGAGATGCTGAAGACAGTCGGCAATCGACCAACGACCGGGGCCGGGGTGCCAGTTGAATTGTGCGTCGGTGAGACCGGCGGCGACCGCCCGGCCGTCTGCTTTGATCGCCTCGAGCTGCTCGAGCATGTGCTGAAGTTCCAAGGTCATCTGGTCATCCTAGGTGATCACCCAGTCTGTCGCGGTGGTCGCGGATCACATCGCGAGCATACGGTTTTTTTTATCGTCGCCGCATGCTGCAACACATTCGCGGGGCGACCGTCGCCGCACTCGTGCTGTTGCTGCCCGCCGGGTTGCGAGCGCAAGAGGTGGCCTACACTCTGGTCGTACATACGACGAACCCGATCGCGCACCTCAGTCGCGATCAGGTGTCGAAGATCTTTCTGCGAAAAATCACGTTGTGGGACGACCGTCAACCGGTCCTGCCGATCGACCAGACGCCCGACTCACCCGTGCGCCGCTCGTTCACGAAACAGATCCTCCAACGCACCATCGCCTGGGTTGAGACGTGGTGGCAGCAGCAGACGTTCGCGGGGGTCGGAGTCGCGCCGCCCGAGCGCACCTCCGACCTCGAAGTCCTCGAGTACATCCGCAAGTATCCGAACGCGATCGGCTACGTCCGCGCCGACGTCCCGATCGGCTCGGGCGTCAAAACCGTCACCGTCACCCCTTAAGGCTGGCGGGGCGCGTCGCCTCCGGTGCTCGTCGTCGTCTCGCTCCCGAGCCGGTGCTTCTGATACCAGCTCATCATGTACAGCTGCGTCCTCAGGAAATTCGACGGCTTGGAGCTGGTGCCGTGATACTCGCCGTTGAATCTCAACATCACGACCGGAACCTTCAGCATCTTGAGCGCCGAGTAATACTCTTCGGTCTGGGGCATCGGCGTGCGTAGATCGAGCTCGCCCGTCATCAAAAGCGTGGGCGTCTTGACGTTGCCGACGTAGGCGAGCGACGACTGCTTGATCCACTGCTCGGGCTTCTCCCAGAACGGCGCGTCGAAGAAGCCGTAAGTGAAGAG
>Ga0209160_1000360_pt1 | contig 36446 bp, 29 predicted proteins | sample GraSoiAngelo_153_FD_186167 | JGI IMG/M metagenome (GOLD analysis project Ga0209160, IMG submission 186167) | Grasslands soil microbial communities from the Angelo Coastal Reserve, California, USA - 14_1009_12_40cm (SPAdes) (version 2) | ecosystem: Environmental > Terrestrial > Soil > Grasslands ...
CCGCGTCGATCTACGCCGCGTCGGCGCCGCTGCCGCCCGCGATCGACGAGTTCCTGTTCGCGGGCTTCCTGCGCCGCGAGCCCGTGCGGCTCGCGAAGGCGGTGACGTCGGACCTCGAAGTCCCGGCCGAGGCGGAGATCGTGCTCGAGGGCTACATCGATCCGCGCGAGGAGCTGGTACTCGAGGGGCCGTTCGGGGACCACACCGGCTTCTATTCGCTCGCCGACTATTACCCCAAGGTGCACGTCACCGCCGTCACGATGCGCGCCGAGCCGATCTGGCCCCACACGATCGTGGGCCGGCCCCCGATGGAGGACTACTACCTCGGCCACGCGACGGAGCGGATCTTCCTGCCGCTCTTGAAGCTGACTATTCCCGAAATCGTCGACATTCACATGCCCGCGGCGGGGATCTTTCACAATCTCGTGTTCGTGAGCATCGACAAGCAGTATCCCGGCCAGGCGTACAAGGTGATGAACGGCCTGTGGGGCCAGGGGCTCATGTCGCTCGCCAAGGTCATCGTGGTGTTCGATCGGGACGTGAACGTGCGGGATCCGCAGGAAGCGTGGTGGGTGGCGCTGAACCACATCGATCCCGAGCGCGACGTGCGGTTCTCGCTGGGGCCGATCGACGTGCTCGACCACTCGAGCCGGGCGTTCACGTTCGGCTCGAAGATGGGGATCGACGCCACGCGCAAGTGGAAAGAGGAGGGCTTCACGCGCGAGTGGCCCAACCGGATCGTGATGGACGCGGAGACGAAGCAGAAAGTGGATGCGATGTGGAAGGAGCTGGGGATTGAGCTCTGAGGGCCAGACGCTCGCCGGCGATAGCCTGCTCGTCCGGTACGCCAACTTGGTCAAACTGCCGCACACCGTGTTCGCCCTGCCGTTCGCGCTGCTCGGCGTGCTCGTGGGGTCGCGCGAGTACCCGGTGTCGTGGCGCGTGCTGGGGCTCGTGGTGCTCGCGTTCACGTGTGCGCGCTTCGTGGCGCTCGGGTTCAACCGCATCGCCGACCGCGCGCTCGACGCCAGGAACCCCCGCACCCGGGCGCGCGAGCTCCCGTCCGGCCGGCTCACGCTGGGGCAGGCCTGGGTCGCGGTGGCCCTCGCGGCGGCGCTGTTTCTCTGGACCGCCCGTGCGCTGAACCCGCTGTGCTTCGCGCTCGCGCCCCTCGCCCTGGTGTTCATCTGCGGGTACAGCTACGCCAAGCGCTTCACCCACTGGTCGCACCTGTGGCTCGGCCTCGCGGACGGCATCGCGACGCCCGCGGGATACCTCGCCGTGACGGGCCGCTGGAGCGATCCCTGGTGGACGCTCGTCGCCGGCGCGGCGGCGGTGACGTTCTGGGTGGGCGGGTTCGACGTCTTCTACGCGCTCCAGGACGAGCACTTCGACCGGGGGGAGCGGCTCAAGTCGCTGGTCGTGCGGCTCGGACCGGGCGGGGCGATCGTCGCCGCCAAACTGCTCCACGGGCTCGCCATTCTGGCCCTGGTCGCATTCGGGCTAGGGGCGGGGCTGGGGCTGGCGTACTTCGCGGGCGTCGCGACCGCTGCGGCGTTCATCGCGTATGAGCACCGCCTGGTGCGGCCCGGCGATCTGTCACGGCTCGATGCGGCGTTCTTTACGATGAACGGGGTCGTCAGCATTGTCGTGTTCCTCGGCGCGTTGGTGGATCGGATTCTATGAAGGGGACGAGGGACGGGGGACGGGGGACGGGTAAGCGCGTGGCCGGCCGCCGTGGACCCCTCCCTCGTCCCCCGTCCCCCGTCCCCCCACCGCGTCCACCGACCCATCCCCGCCGCTCTCCCACCCCGAACCGGAGAGGGCGTTGAACCAGCTGCCGGTGATTCTCGCCATCACCGGCGCCTCCGGCGCGCCGTACGGCGTACGGTTGCTCGAGATCCTGGCGACGCACCACGTCCCGACCTGGCTCCTGGTCTCGAGCCACGGCTGGCGGCTGCTCGCGGAGGAGTGCGGCCTCAAGGACGACCGCGACCTTGAGCAGGCCACCGGCGGCGATTGGGCGAGCGTGCGGGTGTTCGACGATCAGGATCGGGGCGCGGAGCCGGCGTCGGGCTCGGCCAAGAGCGCGGGGATGGTGATCTGCCCTTGCTCCATGGGTACGGTGGCCGCGATCGCGCACGGCACGAGCCGCTCGCTCATCGAGCGCGCCGCGGACGTCGTGCTCAAGGAGCGGCGCCAGCTGGTCCTCGTGCCGCGTGAGACGCCGTTGTCGCTCGTCCACCTCCGCAATCTCACCCTCGTCACGGAGGCAGGGGCGGTCGTCCTCCCCGCGGCGCCGGGGTTCTATCACCGCCCCCAGCAGGTGCGCGATCTCGTGGACTTCGTGGTGCAGCGGGTGCTCGATCATCTGGGGCTTGAGATCGAGCTGGTGCGTCGCTGGGAAGGGAAGTGAGGCTGGGCGTCATCTCCGACACGCACGGACTGCTCCGTCCCGAGGTGTTCGACGTCTTCAGGGAAGTGGATCACATCGTGCACGGCGGCGACGTGGGGAAGCCGGAGATCCTGACCGAGCTCGCGGCCCTCGCGCCTGTCACGGCGGTGTATGGCAATGTGGACGGGCTCGACTTGCACTCACGCCTGCCGCAAGTGGGGGAGGTCGAGCTCGACGGTTTCACGATCGTGGTGACTCACGGGGACCAGTTCGGACGTCCCACCCCGGCCACGCTCCACGCCGCCTTTCCGCGAGCCGAGATCATCGTGTACGGGCACACCCATCGGCCGCTGCTCGAGCTGGTCGACCGAACGGTGACCGTGATGAATCCGGGGGGGGCCGGCCCCGCCAGGTTCGGGCTGCGCCCCAGCGTCGGCATCATGGAGCTCGAGCCGGGGATCCCGCCCCGGGCGCGCATCGTGCAGCTGGGGGTATAGCGACGTTTCGGAGCCCGCGCGCATCTCAAACGAGGATGCGCGCTCTCTGGGCGGTCGTGCCCGTCGTGGTAGCGGTCGCGCCGCTTCCGTCTCAACGGCCCGGGCTACCGCACGCCGATCGCGTGCGGATCGCCGAGGCGTTCCGGCTGGCCGCGCGGATCCAGGATCGCGTCTGGCCGCACTGGAGCGACGCAGCGTTCGCGCTCCTCCTCGTCACCGATAGCCTCGAGTTTCTCGTCCGTCACCCGAACCCGTCCGACGACTTCCAACCCCTGGGCCGCGACTCGCTGCTCGAGAGCGACGTGTTCGTCCGCCGGCGCATGTTCGCCCCGGACCTGCTCGCCACATTCCCCGCCGCGGGCGCGGTGCCGACCATCGTGATCGGCCAGCCGGGCAAGACTGGAAAGCCAAGCACCGAGTGGGTGCTGACCGTGCTGCACGAGCACTTCCATCAGCTCCAGTACTCGCGTCCGGGCTACTACGCGGGCGTCGACTCGCTGCACCTGTCGCACGGGGATCACACCGGCATGTGGATGTTAAACTATCCCTTCCCGTACGACTCGGCACCGATCGCGACGCGGTTCGGCGCGCTGGCCCGCGTGCTCGCACGTACGGTGGGCCTGGGCGGCGATCACAGCCCTGCGGCCGCGACGCTCGCGGCCTACGCGGCAGCACGCGCGGCGCTCGAGCAGGCGCTCTCGCCCGACGATGATCGCTACCTGAGCTTCCAGCTCTGGCAGGAGGGCGTGGCCCGCTACCTGGAGTACCGGGTCGCCGCGATGGCTGCGCGCGAGTACACCCCGACCCCCGCGTTCCGTGCCCTCCCCGACTATGCTGACTTCGCGGGCGTTGCGGAGCGGCTGCGAAGGGACTTGCTGCGCGAGCTCGAGAGCGCCGATCTCGCGAAAGATCGACGTGTGGCGTTCTACCCAATGGGGGCCGCGACGGCGCTGCTGCTCGACGCCGCCGCGCCGCAGTGGAAGGCGCGTTACTTCACGCGGATGTTCACGCTCGATTCGCTGTTCGGGCGCCAACCCTAGCCGGGCTCACTTCGATGCCGGCACCGGCGCGCGCCGGTCCACCACCCGCGCCATGACTGGGGCGCCGGGGAAGAGCAGCTCGAGGCCGCCGGTGACGACCTGCTCGCCCGCCGCGAGGCCGCTCGTCACCTCCACGGACCCCGGCGTGCGGACGCCGAGGGTCACGGGGCGCCGGCTCGCCTTCCCGTCCGCCACGACCCAGACGAAGTTGGTTCCCTCGAGCGGCACGACCGCTTCCTCCGGGATGACGACGGCGCGGGGCCGCACCGCGGTCACGAGGTGCGCCTCGATGAACATGCCGGGCTGGAGCAGGCGCTGCGGGTTCGCCACCCGCGCCTTCACGAGGATCGTGCGGCCGGGGAGCTGCACCACCGGATCCACGAAGTCTACCTGACCGACGAAGTCGCGCCCCGAGATGGCTCCGACCCGGAAGGTGACTGCCTGCCCCGGACGCAGCGCCCGCGCGTAGCGCTCCGGCACCTGGAACGCGGCGCGCTGCGGCGTCACGGTCTGGAGCGTAAGGAGACGCGAGCTCGTCGTGACGTAATCGCCCAGGCTGACGAACCGCTGGCCCACGACCCCGGCGAACGGCGCGCGTACCGTGGTGCGCCCCAGGCGCGTGCTCTGGAGACGGTACTGCGCCTCGGCGCCGCGTGCGGTGGCTTCGGCGCGCTGCAGGTCGGCGGTCGAGGCGGCGTTCTGGGCCACGAGGTCCTTGGCGCGTGCCAGGTCCTGCTGGGCGAGGTCGCGCTGCGCCGCGAGCTGGGCCACTTGAGCGGCGAGCTCGGTCGAGTCCACCTGGAACAGCGGCGCGCCCTGCTCCACCTCCTCTCCCTCGCGGAACAGGATGCCCACGATCCGTCCCTCGACCTCGGGTCGCAGCTCGATCGACTGGAGCGCCTCGATCTGGCCCGTCGCGGCGATCTCATCCCGCACCGTGTCGGTGCGGGCGACGGCGGCTTCGACGGGCATGCCCGGCGGTCCGCCTCCGGCCCCTCCGGCCGCCCGGGGATCCGCCTTGCCTCCGCGGCAGCCCGCAGTCGCCACCGCGAGCCCCAGCAGCCAGGCGCCGCACGCTCTGTTGGTCATGTTCACCGCTGCTCCGGTTCGGGGTAGAGACGCCGGCCGAGGATGGTTTCGAGCCCCGCCAGCGCGAGTCGGGTCGCGTAGCGCGCCTGCACCAGGGCGGCCTCGGCATCGTCGAAGTCGGACTGCGCCTTGAGCAGGTCGAGGATCGCGGTCGCGCCGGTGCGATAGCGGGTCTGCTGCACCCGGAAGTTCTCGCGCGCCACCCGCACCTGCTCACCGGCGAGGTCGGTGCTGGCGCGTGCCGTGGTGAAGCCATCGTACGCCGCCGTCACGTCGCGCCCCACGGAGCGATCGACGTCGGCGCGAATCGCGCGGGCCACGTCCCGGGTCACGCGCGCCCGACTGACGGCGGTCTCGCGGCGAAAGTTGTCCCACAGCGGGAACTGCACCGCCAACGTGAGCTGCGAAAACCGCTGCCCCATCGGGTAGAACTTGTTGTCGAACGCGATCCCGGTTCCGGTCAGGCTGGCGTGCGGCACGTAGTTGCCCAGCTGCGATCGAAAGAGGGCGGCGGCGGCGCGCTCGTTGGCCCGCGCGATCCGGTATTCGGGTCCCTGGACCGCCGCCTCCGCGACCGCGGCGTCGAGCGAGAGGGGCAGCTCGGCCGGCAGCACGCTGTCGAGCGGGACCGCCTCGACCGGGCCCGTGGCGCCGACACGGCTTCCCAGCGTCAGCCGCGCGACCCGCAGAATCGCCTCCCGGAGCAATAGCGCGACCCGCGCCTGGGACAGCTCGAGGCGGAGCTGCAGCGAGTCGGTTTGCACGGCGGCGCCCGAAACCACGCGTGCGCGGGCGACGGCCAGTTGCTGCTCGGCGCGCTGCACCCGCTCTCGGGCGACGCGTGTCAGCTCTCCCCCCGCGAGCACCGCGTAGTAGTCCGCCTCCGTGAGCAGGGCCGCCGCGAACCGTGCCTGCAACGCCCCGGCATTCGCGCCGTCCAGCGCCGCCGCGGAGCGAGCGAGCTCGGCAACCTTCTGTCCCCCGGTGAACAAGTCGTACCGCAACGTGACCGACGCCTGCACCGAGTACGTCTCGGGCCTGAGCGTCCCGAAGTTGAAGAACGCCGGCAAGCTCTTCGTCGCGTCCGTCTCCAGTGAGATGGCGGGCAGGAGGAACACGGTGAACGCGCTGCGACGCGCCCACGCGGCGTTATCGACCAGCCCGATCGCCGCCACGTAGTTCGGGTCAAGCCCCGTGGCGCGACGGAGCGCCTCGGCGAGCGTCACGGTCGGCAGGGAGTCGTCCGGCGGGCGGACGGGAGGAACGGCGTCCGCCAGCGGGAGCTGGAGCTGCAGCGCCGCGAGCAGGGCCAACATCAGTCGGCCTCCACCGGTTGTGCCACGCGGACGGGCCTCGGCTTGCGCGCCGTCAGGCGGTCCAGCAGCACGTACCCCACGGGCACGACGAACAATGTGAGCGCCGTGGAGAAGAAGATGCCGCCCACGATCGCGTAGCCGAGCGGCCGGCGCGAGGTGGAACCCGCGCCGAGTCCGATCATCACTGGGATCGCGCCCATGATCGTCGCCACCGACGTCATGAGAATCGGGCGCAGCCGGATCCGTCCCGCCTCGACCACCGCAGCCAGCGTCTCCATGCCGCGCGCCTTCAATTGGTTCGTGTACTCGACCAAGAGGATCGAGTTCTTGGTCACGAGACCGATCAGCAGGACCATGCCGATCTCGCTGTAGAGGTTGATCGTCCCGCCCGGGCGATGCAGCAAGGCCGCCAGGAGCAGCGTGGCGAGCGCGCCGGTCACCGCGAGCGGCACCGCCAGCAACACGGTGAACGGGTGCACCAGCGACTCGAACTGCGACGCGAGCACCATGAACACGACCAGCAGCGCCACGCCGAAGGCGAAGTAGAGCGCGCCACCGCTCTCCTTGAACTCGCGTGAGTCACCCGCCAGCGCCGTCGTGCTTCCCGGGGGCAGCACCTGCCGCGCCAAGCGATCGAGCGAGTCGAGCGCCTCACCCTGGGCGAATGGAGGGATCAGGGAAGCCGACAGCGTAAACGACGGCACGCGGTTGAAGTGGTTGATCTGCCTGGGGCCCACGCCCTCCACGACTTTCGCCAGGGCGGCGAGCTGCACCAGCTGGCCGCCGCGTCCCCGCAGGTAGATCCCCGACATGTCGCTCGGCGTGTTCCGGTGACCGGGATCGAGCTGTACCATCACGTAGTACAGCTTGTCGTTCCGGGTAAACGTGCTGACCCGGCGGCCGCCGAGGAACGTCTGGAGGGCGGCCGCGACGTCGCGCACGGGCACCCCGAGGTCCTCCGCGCGGTCCCGGTCGAAGGTGACGCGCAACTCCGGCTTGTTGAAACGCAAGTCGGTGTCGATGTTCGTGAGACCCTTGATGGCGCGCGCCCGCGGCACGAACGTGTCCATGGCCTGCGCGAGCCGCGCGAAATCCGGATGCTGCACCACGAACTGCACCGGCTGGCTGAACCCGAGCGCGCTCGGGCTGTACGGGAACGCCTGGATGCCGGCGATCCCGAAGAGCTGGGGGAACAGCGCGCCCACGAGTTGCTGGACGCTACGGTGACGCTCGCTCCAGTCTTTCAGGATCACGCCGACAAACGCCCGGTTGACGCCCCCGGCGAAGCCGCCGATGATCGTGAAGTACCCTTGGACTTCCGGGGTCTTGCCGACGATCTGCTCGACCTGGCGCACGTAGCCGTCCGTGTAGTCGAGCGATGAGCCCTCGGGCGCGGATGCCACCACCAGGAAGAACCCGCGGTCGTCGTCCGGAATGAGCTCCTGCTGGAGGTTGCGGTAGATCACGAACGCCAGGGCCACCGTCACGACCGTCCCGGCCACCACGATACCCCGGTGCCGCAACGCGGTCTGGAGCAGCTCGGCGTAGCGCTCAGCGACGGCAGTGAAGCCCCGCTCCAACACTTTGAAGATCGCCCCATGCTCGTGCGGCACCCGCAGCACTTTGGCGCACAGCATCGGCGTCAACGTCAGGGCCACGAATCCGGAAATCACCACGGCCCCGGCGACCGCGATCCCGAACTCGCTCAGCAGCCGTCCCGTCGAGCCGCGCAGGAACCCGAGCGGCGTGAACACCGCGACCAGCGCGATCGTCGTCGCGATCACGGCGAAGCCGATCTCGTTGGTGCCGTTGACCGCGGCCTGCTCCGGCGCCTCGTTCAGCTCTTCCTGGTGCCGGTAGGCGTTCTCCAGCACGATGATGGCGTCGTCCACCACGATGCCGATGGCGATCGTGAGCGCGAGCAACGTGAAGTTGTTGATCGAGAAGCCGAGGAAGTACATGATGGCGAACGTCGCCACGATCGACGCCGGGATCGCGAGCCCGGGGATCACGGTCGCCCGCAGGTTCCGCAGGAACACGAAAATGATCAACACGACGAGGATCGCCGCGATCAGGAGGGTCACGCGCGCGTCGTTGATCGAGTGCGTGACGAACACGGACCCGTCCCACGCGGTTTCGAGCTTCACGCCGGGGGGCAGCGTCTGCTGGATGCCGGGGATGGCCGCGCGAATGCGCCCGGCCACGTCGATGAGGTTTGCCTTGGACTGCCGGACGACGCCGATGGCGACCGCAGGATTCCCATTGTAGCGGAATATCGAGCGATTGTCCTCGGGCCCGAGCTCGACGTTCGCCACGTCCTTGAGCTTGACGAGCTGCCCGCCCTGGCTTGCGACCACCAGCTCCCCGAATTCCCGCGGCGTCTTCAGCTCGCCCAGTGACCGGACCGAGAACTCCCGCCGCGTCGATTCGATCCGGCCGGCGGGAATCTCGACGTTGCGCGCGTTGATCGCGCCTTCCACGTCCTGCACGGTGAGGCTCCGTGCCGACAGCTGGTCCGGCTGCACCCACACCCGCATGGCAAAGCGCCGCTCGCCATAGACTCCGGCGCTGCCGACGCCCGCCACACTCTGCAGCCGTGCTTTCACCCGGCGGTCGGCGACATCGGAGAGCTGCATCAGGTCGTAGTTCGGGCTGCTCAGGGCTAACCAGTAAAATGGCTGTGCATCGGCCTGCTGCTTCGCGATCACCGGCTCGAGCACGTCGACCGGCAGCCGCCCCCGCACCCGCGACACTTTGTCGCGCACGTCCTGCGCGGCGATGTCGACGGGCCGGTCGAGGTTGAACTCCAGCGTGATCTGGCTGTTCTCCTCCGAAGAGGAGCTCGAAAGCGTGCGCAGTCCCTGGATCGTGGACAGTTCTTCTTCCAGGACGTCCGTCACCGCGGTTTCGACGACCTGCGCATTGGCGCCAGGCAGGGTGGTCGAGACCGAAATGATCGGCGGGTCGATGTCCGGCAGCTCGCGCACCGACAACCGGGTATAGCCGATGACGCCGAACAGCACGAGCGCCGCCGAGAACATGCTGGCGAGCACCGGACGGCGGATGGAAGTCTCGGAAAGTCTCATACCGCAAGTCTCATAAGGGGTCCAGAAAATAAACCGCGGCGGCGCGTCCCGTCACCGGGGGGGCGGGGGGGTAGGGCGGGCACGGGGGGGCGACGACACGTCAGGAAACGGTGAAGGCCGCCCTGGAAGGAGGGCGACTCAGCGCCCATGTTCACGCTCATGAAAACCGGACTCCTCTCCGTTCTCGCCCTCCTCGCGCCTTTCCCAGCGGCGGCGCAGCGCGCCGCCCCGCCGCCAGCAGGCTGGGCGGCGCTCGTCCGCGTGTTCGACGAGTTCGCCGCCCGCGACAGCGTGGTCGGGGGGAGCGTGCTCGTCATGCGGGACGGCCGGGTGCAGGCGCACCACGAGTATGGGTTCGGCGACCGAGCCCTGGGTCAACGGGTCGACGAGGGCACCCTGTTCCACTGGGCGTCCATCACCAAGACCCTCACCGCGGTCGCGGTGATGCAGCTGCGCGATCGTGGCCGGCTGTCGCTCGACGAACACGCGACCCGCTACCTCCCCGAGCTCACCCAGGTGCACGACACGTTCGGCTCGATCGGCGACATCACGATCCGGATGCTGCTGTCGCATTCCGCCGGATTCCAGGATCCCACGTGGCCGTACAAGGCGGGCAAACCGTGGGAGCCGTTCGAGCCGGTGCGCTGGGAGCAGCTCGTCGCCATGATGCCATACCAGGAGATCCTGTTCAGGCCGGGCACCCGCTACGGCTACAGCAACCCGGCGTTCATCTATCTGGCACGGATCATCGAGCAGCTGAGCGGCGATCCCTATCAGAGCTACATCTACAAGAACATCTGGACGCCGCTCGGCATGACGCACAGCTACTTCGGCGCCACGCCGTATCACCTGGCGGCGAGGCGCTCGAACAATTACACCGTGCTACGAGACAGCGCCGGGCGGGTTTCACTCGTCGCGAACGGGCGCGACTTCGACCCCGGAATCACGATCCCCAACGGGGGCTGGAACGCCCCGCTGGGCGACGTGGCTCGCTGGGTCGCGTTCCTCACCGGATCCACGGGCGGCGACACCGTCCTGGCGCGCGCGTCGCTCGAGGAGATGTGGCGCCCCCTGCTCGCGACGAGGGACAGCACGGCGCCGGGCGACTCGGTCGGCGTCTCGTTCTTTGTGGTGTGGCGGGATGGCACGCGGTTCATCGGGCACACGGGACACCAGGCGGGGTTTCGCTCGTTCTTCTACCTGAATCCGCGGACGAGGGGCGGGGTGATCGCGGCGTTCAACACCACGAACGAAGCGGATAACGACCGGTCGGAGCAGGGGTTCCGGGCGGTGCGGGATGCGGCCCTGACGCTGCTCGAGCGGTGACGCAGGTATCGGGTGTCGGGTGCCAGGGGTGACGACCTGACACCTGAGACCTGAAACCCGACACCTGGCATTATCGCTGGCAATTCGGACAAAATGTGGTCGCCCGCAGATCGATGGTGTGCGTCGTGACGAGCTTCTTGCCGCAGGTGACGCACGCCTCGCCCCCCCGCCCATACACCTTGAGCTCGAATTGGAAACGGCCCTCCTCACCCGTCCCCGTGCGATAGTCGCGCACCGTGGTGCCGGAGGAATTCACGGCCCGCGCGAGCACGTCCGTGACCGCCGCGTGCAGCCGCGCGAACTCGTCGAGCGACAGCTTGTTGGTCGGCTTGGAGGGGTCGATCCCCGCCTCGAACAGCGCCTCGTTGGCGTAGATGTTGCCGACCCCCGCCACCCGGCGCTGGTCCATGATGGCCTTCTTGATCGCGGCACGCGTCCCCCGCAGCCGCTCGGCGAACACGAACGGGGTGAACGTGTCGGCCAGCGGCTCAGGGCCGAGCCGGCCCGTGTAGGCGGTCCAGCCCTTCTCGTCGAGCAGCCATACGTTGCCAAGCCGCCGCACGTCGCGGTACACGAACAGCCGGCCATCCTCGAGCGTGCAGATCAGCACGGCGTAGCGGGACTCGTCTTTGGTGAGGCGGCGGTCGTACACGATGAGGGAGCCGGTCATGCGCGGCTGCACGACGAGCCGGTGGCCGCTCCCCAGTCGTAGCACCGCGTGCTTGGCGCGGCGGCTCACCTCCTCCACGGTGTTGCCTCTGAGGGTGCGCAGCAGGCGGGGCTTGGAGACGCGACGCAGCACGTCGCTCTTCGCGAGCCGGGCGCGCGCGATCCTGTGGCCCTCGAGCCGGGGCGCGAGCTCGCGCACGATTGTTTCGACCTCAGGCAGCTCCGGCACGCTCCATCTCCCGCCAGCCGATGTCCCTCCGGTAGGTCTTCCCCTGGAAGGCGATCAGCTCGCACCCGTCGACACTTTTCCGGGCCGCCTCGCCCACGGTATCGCCGAGCCCGGTCACCGTGAGCACGCGCCCGCCGTGCACGCGCAGCGTGCCGTCGGGGTCGCAATACGTCCCCGCGTAGAACACCAGCGTCCCGGCCTCCACGTCCCGTGGCACGACGATCGGCGCGCCCAGCTGCGGCTGGTCGGGATAGCCGGGCGCGGCGAGCACGGTGGCGACGGCGGCGCGCGCCGGCGCGAGGATGCCCCGGCCAGGCCGCCACGTTGCCGCCGCGATCTCGGCCAGGTGACCCGTGACACCCGGGAGGAGGGGCAACAATGCTTGCGCCTCCGGGTCGCCGAAGCGGCAGTTGAACTCGAGCACGTGCGGCGTCCCATCGGCCGCGAGCATCAGTCCGGCGTAGAGCACGCCCGTATACGGCGCGCCGCGCGCCGCCAGCTCCCGCAGCGTCGGCTCGAGCACCTCGCGGCGCACCCGTTCGAGCAGCGCGTCGCCGGCGATGCTCACGGGGCAGTAGGCGCCCATCCCGCCGGTGTTGGGGCCGGTGTCGCCCTCGCCGAGCCGCTTGTGGTCCTGCGCGGCGGGGAGGAGCAGGGTGCGCTCCCCGTCGGTGAGCGCCAGGACCGACAGCTCCTCGCCCTCGAGGTAGTCCTCGATCACCACTTCGCGGCCTGCCTCGCCGAAGCTGCCGTCCGCCAGCATGGCGCGGGCGGCGCGCGCCGCCTCGGTGCGGGTTTGGCACACGACGGCTCCCTTCCCCGCTGCCAGTCCCGACGCTTTCACGACGAGTGGCTCGGCGTGGGTCTTGATGTACGCGAGGGCGGGATCGAGCGCGGTGAAGGTGCGGCTCGCGGCCGTGGCGACCCCGGCGCGCCGCATCACGTCCTTGGCGAACGTCTTGGACGACTCGATGCGGGCCGCCGCGGCGCTCGGCCCGAACACCGGGCGGCCGGCGGACGGGCCCCGGAGCCGGTCGGCGAGCCCCGCGGCGAGCGGCGCCTCGGGGCCGACGACCACCAGGTCGATCTTGTGCTCCCGCGCGGCCACGACGAGGTCGTCGGTGGCCGTTGCGGGGATCTCGAGGTTGGTGCCGAGCTGCGCGGTGCCGGGGTTGCCGGGGGCGGCGAACAGGGTCGTCTCGGGGGTGTCGCGCTTGAGCGCCCAAGCGAGCGCGTGCTCGCGGCCGCCCCCCCCGACGACCAGGACTCTCACTTCTTCTTGAACGCCTCCGTGAACGCCTGGGCGGCCCGCTTGGCGGTGTCCACCACGTCGTCCACGACGGCCTTCGCTTCCTTCATGTAGTGGTCCCGGGCCGCGTCGATGTCCTTATCGATGGGGCGCCGCTCCGCCTCGGGGCCACGGCGCGTGTACTCGCCGGCGAGCACTCGGTCGTAGTGACCTTGCTCGATCCAGCGTTGCAGCTCCGCGGCGCGCACGGTGTTGAAAGGGTGGGAGCGTCCCAGCACGCCCAGGATCTTGAAGATGCGGTCGAGCGCGCCCCCCGTGTCCTCGTATTCCTTGGCCTGCGCCAGAAACGCGTTCAGGTCCATCTGGGTCATGTCCCCGCCGCCCGCGAACTTGAGGTTGACGCGCAGCGACGCGGTGGCATCCTGGCAGGCCAGCAGCCCCGCCCGGTCGGACGACAGCTCGCTCTTGCGGAACCACTCGAGCAGCGCGAGCTGGATCGGGAGGATGGCGATCCCGGCGAGGAACGGCAGCGCCCCGAGACTCACGTTGAGGATGATGACCAGGATCGTGTGGTACAGCGCGTGCCCGCTCATCACATGGCCAAGCTCGTGGCCCAGCACGTTTCGTAGTTCGTCGTCGTCGAGCAGCTTGAGCGTGCCCGAGTTGATCACGATGAACGGCTTGTCCATGCCGAAGGCGCCGGCATTGGCAAACGGGGTCTGCGACACGAACAGCTCGGGGCGCTCGGGCCAGTCGAGCGACGTCAGCACCTCGGTATACAGCTGGTTCAGGCGGGGAAACTGGGTGGGGCCGACCCGCACCGCGTCCGCTTGAAAGATGAGCCGCACGCCGCGCTCGCCGATGAAGCCGTAGATCTTCTTCACGACCTCATCGAAGCCCGGTACCGAGCGCAGCGACTGCAGCGCCGCCCGGTCTGCCGGGTGCTCCCACGTCACGGGGGCGATCTGCGTGAGGATCTTCCGGGGGCGCGCGGCGGGAAGACCGGTGGGCTCGCTCATACCACGCTCCTGCTCGTCAAAGGTAGACCCTCATTACGGCGGGCGCTGCCTGGGGTTTCGCGAGTGAACTCGCGACTCGACATCACCCTGCCGCGACGAGGGCCTGATCCAGGTCCGCGATCAAGTCCTCGACGTCCTCGATCCCCACCGAGAGCCGCACCAGGCTGTCCGTGAGTCCCATCGCGCGCCGCCGCTCCGGCGGGACGCTCGCGTGCGTCATGGACGCGGGATGGCCCACCAGGCTCTCGACGCCGCCGAGCGACTCGGCCAGGCTGAAGATCCGGGTGCGCTCGACGAAGGCCCGCGCGCGCGCGACGGCGCCGAGCTCCAGCGAAATCATGCCGCCGAAGCCGGTCATCTGGCGGCAGGCGAGCTCGTGCTGCGGGTGCGACGGCAGGCCGGGGTAATAGACCCGCTCCACCTTGGGGTGCCGCGTCAGCCACTCGGCGATGCGGCGGGCGTTCGCGTCGTGCTGGCGCATGCGCAGGGCCAGCGTCTTGGTGCCGCGCAGCGCCAGCCAGCAGTCGAACGGCCCCGGCACGGCACCCGAGCCGTTCTGCACGAACGCGAGCCGCTCGGCGAGATCGTCGCGGTTGACCACGACCATCCCGCCCACCATGTCGCTGTGACCGTTCAAGTACTTCGTGGTCGAGTGCAGCACGATATCGGCGCCCAGCTCGAGCGGCCGCTGGAAGTAGGGGGTGGCGAAGGTGTTGTCCACGACCAACAGGGCGCTCGCGCGGCGCGCCAGCTGGGCGGTGGCGGCGAGGTCGCACAGCTGCATCATCGGGTTGGTCGGCGTCTCGGCGTAGATCAGCTTGGTGCGGGGCGTCACCGCCGCCGCGAAGGCGTCCTGGTCCGTCGCGTCGACGAACGTGAACGCGAGCCCGAGGCGCGCCCAGATGTGCGTCATCTGGCGGTGCGAGCCGCCGTACACGTTCTCGCCGCTCACGACGTGATCGCCGGCGGACAGCAGCTTGAGGACGGCGTCGAGCGCCGCGAGGCCGGAGGCGAAGGCGAAGCCGTAGCGCCCTCCCTCGAGCGCCGCGATGTTGCGCTCCAGCGCCTCGCGCGTGGGGTTCGAGGTGCGCGCGTACTCGTACCCCTTGTTCAAGCCCAATCCCTCCTGGACGTAGGTGGACGTCTGGTAGATCGGCGTCATCACCGCGCCGGCCAGCGGATCGGGCACCTGCCCGGCGTGCACCGCGCGCGTGCCGAAGCGGCGGCTCGCGTCTTCCGCAAACGCCTTCGTCATGGTCGGGAACGTAAGGGCGCCTTCCGCGCCGAGCAAGCGACCACTACGTTAAGCGCACGATGCCGCAACCGAACGCCGTCAAGTGCCTGGTCGTGGACGACGAGCCGCGGCTGCGCCGCGTGCTGGTGCGGCTGCTCGAGGGCGAAGGGTTCACCTGCGCCGAGGCCGGATCGGGGGTCGAGGCCCTCGCGATGATGCAGCAGGACCCGGTGCCGCTGGTGATCTCCGACCTGCGGATGCCGCAGATGGACGGGGTCACGCTGCTGCGCGAGCTGCTCGCGAAGTGGCCCGACACCGCCGTCCTCGTCGTGACCGCCGTCGCGGAGGTGGAGAGCGCGGTGGCGTGCTTGCAGCTCGGCGCGCTCGATTACGTCGCCAAGCCGTTCCACCTGGACGAGGTGCGCGCCCGCGTGATGCAGGCGCTCGACAAGCGCCGCCTCATCCTCGAGAACCGCATGTACCACCAGCAGCTCGAGGACCGCGTCCAGGAGCAGGCACGCCGGATCGAGGAGCTGTCGCTCGAGCGGCTCCAGGCTCTGGTGCACTTCCTCGAAGAGAAGGACACCTATCTGCGCGGGCACTCGGTGCGCGTCGCGAACTACGCCCTCGCCATCGCCCGCCGGATGAGCCTCTCACCCGCCACCATCGACATGATCGCGCTCGGCGCCGAGCTGCACGACATCGGCAAGATCGGCGTGCGGGAATCCGTGCTCCACAAGCCGGGGAGGCTCTCCGAGGCGGAGTACCGTCACATCATGGAGCACCCCGTGATCGGCGCGCGCGTGTTGGCCCCGCTGATGCGCGACGCTCCCGCCGCGCTCGCCATCGTGCGCTCGCACCACGAGCGGCTCGACGGCAAGGGCTTCCCCGACGGCTTGAAGGGCAGTGAGATCGCGATCGAGGTGCGCGTCGTCACCGTGGCCGACTCGTTCGACGCGATGACCAGCGTGCGGCCCTACCGCCCGGCGCTGTCGGTGTCGAAGGCGCTGCAGGAGCTCGAGGAGGGGAAAAGCATTCAGTTCGACACCGAGGTGGTGCAGGGGTTTCTCACCGCCTTTCCGGACGCGGCGGCCCTCCCAGTGGCCACGCCCGAAGTCCAGCCGCTGCACCTGCCGGTCGCTCCCCTGGAAGCGCGACGCGGCTGACGCGCGTCCGATTGACGCGCTCCCCCCGCGTTTCTACGTTGCCGCCATGACGGACCGGCCCACCCTGATGGTCGGCGTGGCGGGAGTGCGCGGCATCGTCGGGAAGGACCTGACGCCGGAGGTCGTTACGCAGTGGGCGCGGGCCTTCGGCACGTGGGTTAGAGAGACCGGTGAAAAGACCGGGGAAGGGGGAAGGGGACGATCGTCCGTCGTCGTGGGCCGCGACTCGCGTCAGTCCGGGCCCGCGTTCGCGCAGGCGGTCGCCGCAGGGCTCGGCGCCGCCGGCTGCGACGTGATCGATGTCGGCCTCGTCCCGACGCCCACGGTGCAGCTCGCCGTGGAATACCACGGCGCCGGTGGCGGCATCGCGATCACGGCGAGCCACAACCCGATCGAATGGAACGCGCTGAAATTCATCGGCCCGGATGGCATCTTTCTTGATGGGGCGGCCGGCGCACGAGTAGCGCAGCTGGCGGTCGAGGGCGGTGGGGGCGGCACGGGCGGCAAGGGCGGCAAGGTGGCGAGGGATGACGCAGCCGTCGCGCGCCACCTAGATCGCGTTCTACGCCTTCCGGTGCTGGACATCGAACGCATCCGGGAGAGGCGGTTCAAGGTCGCGCTCGACGCGGTGCGGGGAGCGGGCGGACCGGTGATGCAGGCCCTGCTCGAGCGGCTGGGGTGCGAGGTGACGGGGATCAACCTCGAGGCCGACGGGCGGTTCCCGCGAGCGCCGGAGCCGGTGCCGGAAAACTTGGGCGAGTTGCGCGCCCTGGTTCGCCGGTCGGGGGCGGATCTGGGGGTGGCCGTCGATCCGGACGTGGACCGGCTGGCGATCGTGGATGAGCGCGGCGCGGCGATCGGGGAGGACTATACGCTGGCGTTCGCCATTAGGGCGGTAATGGGCGGCACGGGCGGCAGGAGCGTCGTCGTGTGCAATCTTTCCACGAGCCTCGTGGTGGAGGACGCCGCGCGGGACTGCGGTGCTGAACTGGTCCGGACGCCTGTCGGCGAGGTGCACGTGGCCCGAAAGATGATCGACCTGAAATCGCGCATCGGGGGGGAAGGGAACGGCGGAGTGATGTACGCGGACCTCCACGTGGGCCGGGATGCGCCGGTGGCGGCGGCCCTCACGCTGGCGCTGCTCACGCGTGAGCGCCGGCCGGTGAGCGAGCTCGTGGCTGCAGCGCCGCGGTATGTGATCGTGAAGACAAAGTTGGAACGCGGAACGCGGAACGCGGAACGGGGACTGGACGACGTGTACGCGGTGCTGCGCCGCCGGTTTCCGGACGCGAGCGCCGACATCCAGGACGGCCTGCGGCTCGCGTGGCGGGACCGCTGGCTCCACGTGCGGCCGTCCAACACCGAGCCGATCATTCGGCTCATCGCCGAGGCGCCGACGGACGCCGAGGCGCAGCACCTCGTGGACGAAGGGCGGCGACTATGTGCGGCATCGTAGGCTACACCGGGCCCCGGGACGCGGCCCCCCTCCTCATCGAGGGGCTGAAGCGGCTCGAGTACCGCGGCTACGATTCGGCGGGCATCGCGGTCCTCGCGGACGGCCGCATCGAGGTCCACAAGGCGCCGGGTAAGATCAGCGCGCTCGAGAAGGAGTTGGGCACGGCGCTGCCGGCCGGCCACGTCGGCATCGCCCATACGCGCTGGGCCACCCACGGCGCGCCCAACACCGTCAACGCGCACCCGCACACGGACTGCGGCGGCACGCTCGCGCTCATTCACAACGGGATCATCGAGAACGCCGGCCCGCTGCGCACGGCCCTCACGAAGCACGGCCACGTGTTCCGCTCGGAGACCGACACCGAGGTGCTGGCGCACCTGATCGAGGAGCACGTGGCGAAGGGGAGCGCGCTGGTCGAGGCGGTGGCGGGCGCGCTGCACCAGGTGGAGGGCACGTACGGGATCGCGGTGCTCTCGACCCGCGAGCCCGACACGATCGTCGCGGCGCGGCGCGGCTCGCCGCTGCTCGTCGCGATCGGCAGCGGGGAGAACTTCGTGGCCTCGGACGCCTCCGCGGTGCTGGCGCACACGCGCTCGGTGGTGTACCTGGACGACGGCGAGATCGCCGTGGTGCGACCCGGCGATTACCGCATCCTCGACCTCGACTCCGTGGAAAAAGAGAAGGCGGTGACGCGCGTGGACTGGGACCTCGCGACCGTCGAGCGCGGCGGCTACGCCCACTTCATGCTGAAGGAGATCCTAGAGCAGCCCGAGAGCGTGCGCAACACGTTGCGCGGCCGGCTGCTCGAGGAAGACGGCACCGCGAAGCTCGGCGGGCTGAACATCGAGGACGAGCAGCTGCTGCAGGTGAACCGCATCGTGTTCACCGCCTGCGGCACTTCGTGGCACGCGGCGCTAATCGGCGAATACATGATGGAGGAGCTGGCGCGCATCCCCTCGGAAGTCGAGTACGCCTCCGAGTTCCGCTACCGCAACCCCATCGTGGACGAGCGCACGCTGGTGGTGGGGATCTCGCAGTCGGGCGAGACGGCGGACACCCTCGCCGCGCTGCGCGAGGCGAAGCGGCGCGGCGCCCGCACGCTGGGCCTCGTGAACGTGGTCGGGTCGACCATCGCGCGCGAGGTGGACGGGGGCATCTACCTGCACGCGGGCCCCGAGATCGGGGTCGCCTCGACCAAGGCGTTCACGAGCCAGATCGCGGCACTGGCGCTGCTCACGCTCAAGATGGGCCGGCTGCGCGCGCTCTCCATCCTCCAGGGACGGGAGGTGGTGCGCGCCCTCGGTCGGCTGCCGGAACTGGTGGAGCGCGTGCTAAGCCGGGCGCCCGAGGTCGAGCGCATCGCCGAGCGGATGATGCGCGCGCAGAACGTGCTGTATCTGGGGCGCGGCTACAACTTCCCCGTCGCGCTCGAGGGGGCGCTCAAGCTCAAGGAGATCTCCTACGTCCACGCGGAAGGCTACCCCGCGGCGGAGATGAAGCACGGGCCGATCGCGCTGATCGACGACCTCATGCCCGTCGTGTTCATCGCGCCCAAGGACGCCGTGTACCAGAAGGTCGTCTCCAACGTGGAGGAGGTGAAGGCGCGGGGCGGGCGCGTGATCGCGGTCGTCACCGAGGGCGACACGGGGCTCGCCAAGCTCGCCGACCACAAGATCGAGGTCCCGGAGACGCTCGATCTGCTCACGCCGGCGCTCACGGTGCTGCCGCTGCAGCTGCTCGCGTACTACATCGCCGTGCGGCGGGGGTGCAATGTGGACCAGCCGCGAAATCTCGCGAAGAGTGTGACGGTCGAGTGAAGGTCGTCCTCCAGCGCGTCTCGCGCGCCGAGGTGCGTGTGGGTGGACGGGTGACCGGGAAGATCGGGGTGGGTTTCGTCGTCCTCGCCGGCTTCGCACCCGCGGACAGCGAGGAGAGCCTCGCCTGGATGGCCGACAAAGTGCTGGGCCTGCGGGTGTTCGGCGACGCCGCGGGGAAGATGAATCTGGCGCTCGCGGACGTGGGCGGGGCGGTGCTGGTCGTGTCACAGTTCACCCTGTATGGCGACGTGCAGAAGGGCCGGCGACCGAGCTTCGTGGACGCGGCGCCCCCCGAGGTGGCGATTCCCCTGTACGAGCGGTTCGTGGCGCTCCTCAAGGAGCGGGGAGCAGGGAGCGGGACCCGAGTCGAGACGGGAGAGTTCGGGGCGATGATGGAGGTGGAGCTGGTGAACGACGGGCCCGTGACGCTCGTGCTCGAGCGGTGATCGTCCTCGCGAGCGGGAGCCCGCGGCGCCGCCAGCTGCTCGAGATGCTGGGGCTCTCCTGCCGCATCGTCCCCCCCGCGGTGGACGAGACCCGCGCCCCGGCGGAGCTGCCGGAGGGCTATGTGACGCGGCTGGCGCGCGAGAAGGCGGCGACGGTAGCGGCGCGCGAGCCGGGCGCGGTCGTGCTGGCGGCCGACACGACCGTCGTGATGCGGGGGCACATCTTCGGGAAGCCGGAGACCTCCGAGGACGCGGTCGCGATGCTCAAGCGGCTCGCCGGGCGCCAGCACCAGGTGATGACGGCGGTGGCGGTGGCGCAGGACGGGCGGCTGGAACACGCGCTCGACGTCACCGACGTGACGTTCCGGCCGCTCTCGGACGAGCAGATCGTGGCGTACGTGGCCACGGGCGAGCCGCTCGACAAGGCCGGCGCCTACGCGATCCAGGGCAAGGGCGCCGCGCTGGTGGAAGGGATCCGCGGGGACTTCTTCGGCGTGATGGGCCTGCCGCTGCGGCTCGCGCTCCAGCTGCTCGAGCGGTTCGGGGTGCCTTACCGCTTCACGCGGTAGACCGGGACCTGCTTCGACTTCCCCTTAACGTTGATCGGCTCGAGGGGATCGACCCTCGGGGGTTGCTTGAGCTGCTGGTAGAAGGGTTCCGAGATGAGGATCTCCTTGGCCCCCGCGTTGTCGCAGAGGCGCTTGGCGGTATTCACCGCATCGCCGATCACGGTGTACTCGAGCCGTCGATCCGACCCGATATTGCCTGCGAACACCTCGCCGAAATTGATCCCGATGCCGATGCCGAGCTCCGGCCGGCCCTCCTCCCTCCATTTGAGATTCAGCTTCTCGAGCGCGTCGAGCTGATGGAGGGCGCACCGCATGGCGCGGTCGGCGTCGTCCTCGTGGGCGATGGGCGCGCCCCACAGCGCCATGATCGCGTCCCCCATGAACTTGTCCAGCGTGCCGCTGTTCTCGAATACGATCTCCACCATCTCGGTGAAGTACTCGGTCAGGAGCCGGGCGATCTGGTCAGGACCCATAGCCTCGGACATGGGGGTGAAGCCGCGGATGTCCGAGAAGAAGATCACCACCGGCCGCTTCTGGCCGCCCAGCTGCACCGCGCCTTCCTGCTGCGCGATCTGCGCCGCGAGATTGGGCGCGAAGTAACGCTGAAAGTTGGACAGCACGAGGGCTTCGCGGCGCAGCCGCTCGGAGCGTTGCGAGTTCTCGATCGCGACCGCCGCGAGCGAGCCGAAGGCGATGAGGAACTTCAGGTCGTCGTCCGAGAACGAATGCGTGGCGGTGAGGTTGTCGACGTAGAGGATGCCCAACACCTTCTGGTCCGTGCCCATGAGGGGCGTGCACATGGCGCTGCGCACGCTCTGAATCAGGATCGACTTGCCCTTGAACCGCTCGTCGGCGGCGGTGTTGTCGGAGAGGATCGCCACGCGGTCCTCCACCACCCGCCGGGCGATGGACTGGGGGACGTGCTTCGAGGCTGACGACTGAGCGGTCCGGCCCTTGGAGATGCGCGGCACCAGCTCGCCCGACGGCTCCTCCAAGAGCAGGATCGAGACCCGGTCCACGTTCATCACCTGGAAGGTGAACTCGACGACCTTGTCGAGCAGCCGGTCGAGCTGCTGCTGCTTCGACAGCTCCTTGGAGATCTCGAGCAGCAGCTCGAGCTTCTTCTCCCGCAGCTCCTCGAGCGATTTGGCCGTGACCTTCAGGTGCGACGCGCCCGACGGCGAGGCGGTCACGATCGCGGGCACCCCGCCCGACACGCTCACCGGCAGCTGCCGCACGATCGTGCCGCCCACGGCCCCCCCCTTCGCTCCGGCGAACTCGGCCGAGACCGACACGATCTGAGGGCGCGGCACCGGGGCGCTCACCTCCTTCACCCGAAAGGCGACTTTGCCGAAGGTGATGACGTCGTTCTCGCCGGCGAGGGCCTCTGTCACCCGCGCGCCGTTCAGGAAGGTGCCGTTCGAGGAGCCGGCGTCCTTGACCTTGACGCCGCCGTCGGTGAGGATCAGCTCGGCGTGCTTGCGGGAGATGGTGGGGTCGTAGATCGGCACGTCGCTCGTGACCGCGCGCCCGACGACAATGGTGCGCCCGGGCACGAGGTCGATGGACTGCTCGCCCGTCGTGCTCAGCAGCTTAAACACAAGGCGACAATATACTTCAGGCCCCTCCCTTAGCGAGAGCCAGCGCCTTGAGCACCGCCTGCGCCTTGTGCTCGGTCTCCGCGAACTCGCGCGCCGGATCGGAGTCCGCCACGATGCCCGCGCCCGCCTGCACGACCACGCGATCCTTGAGGACCAACGCCGAGCGGATTGCTATCGCCGTGTCCAGGTTCGCCGCGCCCCAGCCGACGTAGCCCACCGCGCCGGCGTACGGCCCACGCCGCTCGGGCTCGAGCTCGTCGATGATCTGCATGGCGCGCACCTTGGGGGCGCCGGTCACGGTGCCCGCGGGGAAGCAGGCCTTGAACACGTCGAGGGCGTCGTAGCCGTCGCGCAGCGTCCCCCGCACCTCGCTCACGAGATGTTGCACGTGGGAATAGCGCTCGACGGCGAGCAGATCGGTCACGCGCACCGTGCCGAACTGCGCCACGCGCCCCACGTCGTTCCGCCCCAGGTCCACCAGCATCATGTGCTCGGCGCGCTCCTTCTCGTCGGCGAGCAGGGCGCGCGCCAGCGCCTCGTCGTCTTCCCGCGTCGCGCCGCGGGGGCGCGTGCCCGCGATGGGCCGTACTGTGACTTCGCCGCCCTCCACCCGGACCAGCACCTCCGGAGAGCTGCCCACGAACGCGAAATCGTCGAACTGGAGATGGAACAGGTACGGGGCGGGGTTGAGGGCACGGAGGTAGCGGTACAACAGCAGCGGGTCGACGGGGCCCGGCGCGTCCTGACGGCGCGACAGCACGGTCTGGAACGTGTCGCCCGCCGTGATGTACTCGAGGATCTTCGTCACGTCGCGCTCGAACGCGGCGCGGGGGTAGCGCGACTGCGTCGTGACCGGCGGGACCGCGTCTCCCAGCGCCAACGGGGCCAGCGCGTGGCGGCCACCGAGTCGCTCCACGATCTCGGCCAGGCGCGCCTCGGCGGCGTCGTACAGCCGCAGCCGCTCCGCCACCGCCGAGCCGGGTGGCACCTCCACGTTCGCCACCACGATCGCCCGGCCGAACAGGTTGTCGAGGATCACGACCGTGTCGGCGATCAGCATCACGGCGTCGGGGAGGGCGAGCGTGTCGAGGGGCGGGTGTGGCAGGCGCTCGACGGTGCGCACCAGGTCGTAGCCGAGGTAGCCGACCGCTCCACCGGTGAAGCGGGGTAGTCCCGGCACGAGGGCCGCGGGAAGGGCGCGCATGCGCTGGGCTAGGTGGCCGATTGGGTCGTCGGTCTCGCCCGCCGCGCGCCAGCCGGTCGGCTTGGTCCAACGCTCGATCGCCCGACCGCGGTAGCGCCACACCTCCCGTGGCTCAGTGCCGAGGAAGCTGTAACGGGCCCAGCGCTCACCCCCCACGAGCGATTCCAGCAGGAACGCGAACGGCGGCCGCGCGACCTTGACGAACGCGGCCAGCGGGGTGTCGGCGTCGAGCACCACCTCGCGCAGCACCGGCACCATGCCGCCGCTCCCTCCCTCGGTGCGGGCGAGGAAAGCAGCGCGCGGGTCGCTCATCGGGCGGGGAGCGGGGTAAACGAGGGATGCGTCGCTTCCCGGCCGCCGCCCTGGGGCTCGCCGTCCTCGTCGTTCCCGTGCCCGCCGCCGCCCAGGCGTGGAACTCCGACGCCGCGTTGGCGCTGGCGCGGCGCGCCATCGCCCGGCGCAGCGGGGCGGCACGCGACACCGCGCTGCACGACTACAAGGCCCAGGCCCACGGCTTCCTCTTCTTTCTCGGCGCCTTCGGGGAGGGACTCGCCGACCCGCCGCGCCTCATCAAGGCCGACCAATTGGAGCTGGAAGTGTACTGGCGGGCCCCGGCGAGCAGCAAGCAGCGCGTGATCGGCTGGCGCGACCGCGCCGAGCTCCCCACCGATATCAACTATCACCGCGACCACTTGGGGATCATCCAGAACAATTTCGGTCCCGCGATGCGGCTGGGCGAGGGGGACGAAGTGCGTGACGTGCCGCACCCGCTCTCTCCGGTCGGGCCTGAGGTGTACGACTTCGCGCTGGGCGACACCACGACCATCGTGTTCCCGGAGCGCGAGGTGCGGGTCGTCGCGCTGCGAGTCCGCCCCAAGCGCTTCGACCTGCCGCGCATCGTCGGCACCTTGTACGTGGACGCGGCGACCGCCGACCTGGTGCGCTTGGCGTTCAACTTCACCCCCCGGGCTTACCTCGATCCCCAGCTCGAGGACGTGAGCGTCGTGCTCGACAACGCGCTGTGGGAGCAGCGCTGGTGGCTGCCCTACCATCAGGAGATCGAGATCCGCCGCCGCGCCACCTGGCTGGACGTGCCGGCGCGCGGCATCATCCGCGGCCGCTGGGAGATCGACGGCTACGTCTTCAATCTCGGGCTCGCGGCGAGCTGGTTCGCGGGCGACGAGATCACGTTCCTGCCCAAGGCGGAGCGCGACTCGTTCCCCTGGGGTGGCTCGCTCGGCGCCGCGATCCAGGACGTGGCGGAACCGGTACGCTTGAACGATCTGGAGCGGGTGCGCGCGCAGGCCGAAGCGATCGCCGGGCGCCGGGCCCTCACGGGCCTCAAGGCCAACCGCCTCGGCGTGCGGAGCCTCTCCGACCTGCTGCACGCCAACCGCGTGGAAGGCCTGGCGATGGGTGTCGGCGTGGTGTTGCGGGGCGGCGGCGAGCGACGTGAGCTGCGCGGGCTCGCGAGCTACGGATTCGGCGACACCCGAGCCAAGGGTCGCCTCACCGCCACGGACCGCGAGGGGCGCACCGCGCTCGAGGCGAGCGTGTACCGCGAGGTGCGCGACGTGGGCGACTGGCCCGTGATCGCCCCGCTCCTGAACTCGTTCGCGTCGCAGGAATTCGGAGACGACTACGGCGACTACTATCTCGCGGAGGGCGCGCACCTCGGGCTGCGCCGCGGCCTCGGCGTACGGAGCGAGTGGCGCGCCACCGTGGGCCGGGAGTCGATCGGGTCGCTCGGAATCGCCGTCGCACCCGCCAACGGCACCTTCCGGCCCAACCCCGCCCTGGGCGGCCGCGGCGTGGACTTCCTGCAGCTCGCGCTGCAGCGTCGCAGCGAAGGCTTCGCCGTGCGGCGCGACCTGCATCTCGAGACACAGGTCGAGGGCGGCCGGCTGGACGGCGGAGCGACCTATCTGCGGCTCTCCGCCGCCGGGCACGCGCTCCTGCCTGCCGGCTCCACCCGGCTGCTGGTCCGAGCGGCCGGGGGCGTCGCGAGCGCGGCGGTTCCACCTCATCGCGCCTTCGTGCTCGGTGGCCGCGGCACCCTGCTGGGCGAGGACTTCCGGGCGTGGGGCGGCGGACGCATGGCCGTGGTCCACGTCGAGTGGCGCGTCCCCGTGCCGTTCGTGTCGCTCAGCGTCGGTCCGTACGCGCGCACGCCGCGCACCCTGACCGTCGCGCCGTACGTGGCCACGGGGTGGGCCGATCGGTCGGTAGCCGGGACGCCGTGGGCGGCGACACCCGGCGCCCGCGTTACCCTCGGGCTCGCCCTCGAGTGGCTCGGTGTGTTCCGGTGGGAGATGGGGTATGGCGCTCAGACGCAACGGATCGGGCTGGCGTTCGACGTGACACGCGATTTCTGGGGCATCCTCTAGGCTCGGGCTGGACTGTGCAGCCCGGCTGACTAGCTTAGACAGTTAACCCATGGCAGATACGCATTTTCCGGACGAGTGGCTGGCGCACTCCCTCGGGGAGGCGCTCCCGCCGGACCGGCTCGTGGAGCTGCGGGGCAAGGCCGCGCCCGGCGCGACGCTGTGGGAGAGCGTCGTCGCCGAGAAGATCGCGACCGACGAGCAGATCCTCACCGCGCTCTCGACGCGGTTCCGGCTGAAGCTCGCCGACGTCCGGCTGCTCGAGCCCTCCGTGAAGGAGAAGGTCCCGGAGCAGCTGGCGCGCCGCTTCCACGTGCTGCCGCTCCGCGTCACCGATTCCTATCTCGAGGTGGCGACGGCCAACCCGTTCGACCTCGACGCCGAAAAGGCGCTCGCCTTCGCCACGGCGCGCGAGGTGCGGACGCTGTTGCTCGCGCCCTCCAAGATCTCGGAGAAGCTGGACGAGCTGTACCGCCCGGAGAAGGCGGTCGACAAGCTGCTTCAGGGCATGGAAGGCTCGGCCGAACTGGTGCAGCTCGCCGATCAGCCGGCGCCGGAGGAGATCGCGATCTCCGAGGCCGAAGCGAGCCAGCGACCGGTGGTGCGGCTCGTGGACCTGATCATCTCCGAAGGGATCCTGGCGCGCTCGAGCGACATCCACATCGAACCGGAAGAGGGCGGGGTGGCGGTGCGCTACCGCATCGACGGCGTGCTGCGCCAGGTGATGAAGATCCCGCGCCAGGCGGGGCTGCCGCTCATCTCGCGCATCAAGATCATGTCGTCGCTCGACATCGCCGACCGGCTGCGGCCCCAGGACGGGCGCGCCCGCGTGGCGGTGAACGGGCAGCCCATCGATCTCCGGGTCTCGACGCTCCCCGCCCAGCTGGGCGAGAAGGTCGTGATCCGCATCCTCGATTCCCGCGCCACGGTGAAGTCGCTCGACTCGCTCGGCTTGAACACGAGCGAGATCGAGAGCATCAAGCGTCTGCTCGAAAACCACGAGGGGATCATCCTCGTCACCGGCCCGACCGGCTCGGGAAAGACCACTACGCTCTACTCCTGCATCAATCTGATCAAGAGTGAAGGCGTGAACATCGTCACCGTGGAGGACCCGGTCGAGTACCGCATGCAGGGGATCGTGCAGGTGCAGGTGCAGGAGAAGGCCGGGCTCACGTTCGCCGCGGCGCTGCGCTCGATCCTGCGGCAGGACCCGAACGTGGTGCTCGTGGGCGAGATCCGCGACCGCGAGACGGCGCAGATCGCGGTGCAGGCGTCGCTCACGGGGCACCTCGTGCTCTCGACCCTGCACACCAACGACGCCGCCAACGCGGTCACGCGCCTCGTGGACATCGGCGTCGAGGCCTACAAGATCGCCGCCGCGCTGCGGGGCGTGGTCGCCCAGCGGTTGATGCGCCGATTGTGCACCACCTGCAAGGAAGTGTGGATGGAGGCGCCGCCCGAGCGGCTCAAACGGTGGATTCCCAAGGGGACGCCGCTGTATCGAGCGGCGGGCTGTCCCGACTGCGCCATGACGGGCTACCGCAGCCGCTTCTCGATCGTCGAGGTGCTGCCGGTCACGGCTGAGGTGGAGCGCCGCGTCGCGGCCGGCGAGACGGCCGAGCACATCGCGGCCGCGGCGCGGCGTGCCGGCATGAAAGGGTTGTGGGACTCGGGGCTGGCGCACGTGCTGCGGGGCGAGTCCACCATCGACGAGCTGATGCGCGTGGTGGACGTCCCCCAGGAGGACGATGGCGCGCCTCCGGTGCCCGTGGAGAGCGGCCGCCGCCCATCAGGCAAGGTCTCCCAGCCGCGCTTCTCACCGGTGCCGGGGACGATCGTAGCCGGGCCACCGCCCTCCGCTGCCACGCTCGCGCCGCTGGCGCATTTCGAGCTGCTCGAGGAGCCGCCGGCGCCGCGCCGCTCGGGGCCGCACGGGGAGATCGCCGTCAAGGTGCTGCTGGTGGACGACGAGGACAGCCTCCGCAAGGTGATGCGCGAGCTGTTGGAGCGCGACGGCTACGCGGTGACGGAGGCGCGCGACGGCGTGCAGGCGCTCGATCAGGTGGACCGCGTGGGGCCGGACATCATCGTGCTCGACTTGAACCTGCCGGGCCTGGACGGCTACGGGGTGTTGACGCATCTGCGCTCGCGCCCCGCCACGGCCGACATCCCGGTGATCGTGCTGACGGCGAAGGGCGACGAGGACAACGAAGTCCGCGTGTTCGAGCTCGGCGCCGACGATTTTCTGACGAAGCCGTTCCGAGCCCGCGCGCTGTCGGCGCGGCTCGAAGCCGTGCTGGGCCGCCGGCGGTAGTCGCCGCACCGCCACCAACCGCTCCCAGCTCCCTGCTCCCTGCTCCCTGCATGACGCCCGACGCGACGGCTGCTGCCCTTGCCCTGATCAAGCCCTCCGTCCGCGCCCAGACTGCGTACACCCTGGACGCGCCCCCCGCGCCCCGCAAGCTCAACCAGAACGAGAGCCCGTTCGACGCACCGCCCGCCGTGAAGGAGGCGGTGCTCGCGGCGATGCGCCAGGAGCCGTGGAACCGCTATCCACCGTTCACCCCGACCGACCTCGTCCGGCGGCTCGCCGCGCGGCACGGCTGGATGGCGGAGGGGGTGCTCGTCGGCAACGGGTCGAACGAGCTGATCCAGACGACGCTCGCCGTGACGGTGGGCGCGGGCACCCCGGTGGTGACACCCGTGCCCACCTTCAGTCTGTACCGGTTGCTCGTGGCGGTGTTCGGCGGGCGTCACGTGGCAGTTCCGCTCGGCTCTGATTTCGCGTTCGACGTGGACGCGCTGATCAGGGCGGTGCGCGAGGCGCGCGCCCCGCTCGTCGTCGTGAACTCGCCCAACAATCCCACCGGCACGCCGCTTCCCGACGGCGCGCTGGGGCGGCTGCTGGCGGAGACGGACGCGCTGGTCGTGGTGGACGAAGCGTATCAGGACTTCGGCGGGCCCACGGGCCTCCCGCTGCTGCGGCAGCACCCCCGCCTCGTCGTGCTCCGCACCTTCTCGAAGGCGATGTCGCTCGCGGGGCTGCGGTTCGGCTATGCGCTGGCGCACCCCGCGGTGGCGGCGGAGATCGCCAAGGCGAAGCTTCCCTACAACGTGAACCGCGTGACGCTCGCCGCCGCGGCCGCGGCGCTCGACGCGGGCGACGTGCTCGCCCGGCGCACCGAGGAGGTGCGGCGGCAGCGCGATCTCCTGTACCAGCGGCTAGGCACGATCCCCGGGCTCCGGGCCTACCCGTCGGCCGCGAATTTCGTGCTGATCCGGTGCGAGACGCGGCCCGCCACCGAGGTGTTCACGCGGCTCGTGCAGCAGTACGGGATCCTGGTCCGCGACGTCTCCGGTGGGGGACACGGCCTGGAGGGGTGCTTGCGGATCACCGCCGGCACGGCAGACGACGTGACGGCCGTGACCGGCGCCCTGGCGGAGATCCTCGCGTGAGCCGCAGCGGGGAGGTGACGCGCAAGACCAAGGAGACCGAGGTGCGGGTACGGGTGCGTCTCGACGGCACCGGTCGGGCGCAGATCCATACCGGCATCGGATTCTTCGACCACATGCTCGAGGCGCTGGCGCGCCACGCGCTGTTCGACCTCGAGGTCAGCGCGACGGGCGACCTCCACGTGGACCAGCACCACACGGTGGAGGACGTGGGCATCGTGCTGGGCCAGGCGCTGTCCCAGGCGCTGGGCGAGCGCCGCGGCATCCGCCGCTACGGCGAGGCGACCGTCCCGCTCGACGACGCCCTCGCGCGTGTCGTGGTGGACGTGAGCGGCCGGCCGTATCTCGCCTACCACGCGGAGCCACCGACGCTGCAGCGGCTGGGTGACTACGATCCGGCGCTCACGCCCGAGTTCTTGCGCGCGCTGGCGACGCACGCGGCGCTGACGCTGCACGTGGACCTGCTGCGCGGCCAGAACGCGCACCACTGTGTGGAGGCCGTTTTCAAGGCCGCGGCCCGCGCGCTGGGCGAGGCTACGGGCACGGATCCGCGTGTCACTGATGTCCCGTCCACCAAGGGAGCGCTGTAGGTGATCGCGGTGGCGGACTACGGCGCGTCGAACACGCGCAGCGTGCTGCGCGCATTCCGCGCGGCGGGTGCGAACGCGGAGTTGACGACCGATCCCGCCGTGGTGCGCGGCGCCGACCGCGTGGTGCTTCCGGGCGTGGGGAACTTCGCCTCCGCCGCCCGCCGCCTGGCGGAGACGGGGCTGGGCGAGGCGATCCGGGAAGCGGCGCGGGCCGGCCGTCCGGTGCTCGGGATCTGTCTCGGCCTGCAGCTGTTTCTCGCGGAGAGCGAGGAGGCGCCGGGCGTTCCGGGACTCGGGCTCGTCGCCGGGCGTGCGGTGCGGTTCCGCACCGAGCTGCCCGTGCCGCACGTGGGCTGGGCCCGCGTGGCGCTCACCGGGGCGGGGAAAGGCCATCCCGCGCTGGCGAGCGCGTTCGAAGGCGCCGCGAGCTTCTTCTATCATGTGCACAGCTATCATCCCGCCGACGTCGCGCCGGACAGCGACCTGGCCGAAGCGGAGTACGGTGGCCCGTTTCCCAGCGTGGTGGGCAGGGACAACGTGCTGGGTGTGCAGTTCCATCCGGAGAAGTCGCAGGCAGCGGGCCTCGCATTGCTGCGCGAGTTCGCCAGGTGGGCGCCGTGACCGAGACACGCGTCGCGTTCGTGGACGTCTACGTGCTGCGGCGGACGGCGGGCGGCCGAGGTTTCGAGGCGCTGGTGCTGCGCCGCGGCCCGACCGCGGGGAACCGTTCGCCGGGATCGTGGGAGACGGTGCACGGGCACATCGAGCCGGGCGAGACGCCAGTGGCGGCGGCGCTGCGCGAAGTGCGCGAAGAGACGGGGCTCGCGCCGGCGCGACTCTACAATCTGTCGCGCGTCGAGGCGTTCTACCGGCACGGCGCGGACGAGATCGCGCTCGTCCCCGTGTTCGTCGCGCTCCTCGAGGCGCAAACCGACGTGCGGGTCTCGGGCGAGCACGATCGGGCGGAGTGGCTCGCGCCGGCCGCGGCCGCCGGTCGGTTCTCCTGGCCCCGGGAGCGCAGAGCACTGGAAGACGTTTTGTCAATACTCTCGTCCGGGGACGCGGGCTTGCTGGACGACGTGTTGCGCGTATGCTAGCGCGGCGGCTCATCCCGTGCCTGGACGTGGCGGGGGGCCGGGTAGTGAAGGGGGTGCGGTTCGAGGCACTGCGCGACGCGGGCGATCCGGTGGAGCAGGCGGCACGCTACGACGCCGAGCGCGCGGACGAGCTCGTGTTCCTCGACATCGCGGCGAGCCACGAAGCGCGCGGCACGCTCATCGATTTGGTGAGCCGCGTCGCAGACACGCTGTTCGTTCCGTTTACTGTTGGAGGCGGGATCAGGAGCGTGGCGGACGCGCAGCAGGTACTCCGCGCCGGCGCGGACAAGGTCGCCGTGAACACCGCGGCCGTCCGCGACCCGGCGCTCGTCAGCCGGTTGGCGGACCAGTTCGGCCGGCAGTGCGTCGTGGCCGCGCTGGACGCGAAGCGAAACGCAGGTAGGTTAGAAGTGATGGTGCGCGGCGGCCGGGAGCCCACGGGACTCGCCGCGGTCGACTGGGCGGTTCAACTGGAACGGCTCGGCGCGGGGGAGCTTCTCTTGACCTCGATGGACACCGACGGCACCCGGCACGGCTACGACCTTCCCCTCACGCGCACCGTGGCCCAGGCGGTGTCGATCCCGGTGATCGCCTCGGGCGGCGCGGGCACCCTCGACCATCTCGCGCAGGCGCTCGATGCCGGCGCGCACGGCGTCCTCGCCGCCACGCTGTTCCACTTCCGCGGCACGACCATTCCCGAAGCGCGCGCCTATCTCCGCGGACGCGGCTACGCGGTGCGGCCATGAATCCGTTCTATCATCGGATCTATCGGGTGGTGCGGCACATTCCCAAGGGCCGGGTGGCGACCTACGGCGTGGTGGCCCGCCTCGCCGGCCGGCCGGGCGCGGCGCGCACGGTGGGCTGGGCGCTCTCGGCGCTGCACGACGACGCGGACGTGCCGTGGTGGCGCGTGCTCAACGCGGCGGGCCGTATCTCGTTCGCGGCGCACGACCACAACTCCGTGGTGCAACGGGCGCTGCTGTTGCGGGAAGGCGTGAAGTTCGCGCCGGGGGGCGCGGTGAATCTCGCGCTGTTCGGCTGGCCGGCCGAGGCCTACGACAGCGCGGTCGCGGCCCACACGCGCGCCGCCTCGTCCCGCAGAGCGCGCAGGTTGAAAGGCTTGCGCACGTAGCGCACGCCGAGCCGCGCCAGCGCTTTGTCGGCCGCCGGCGGCACGTCCCCCACCCCCACCAGCACCCGGTCCCTCAGGTCGGGCTGCGTTTCCACCAGCTGCTCCACGAATAAGCGGTCGCGCGCCGGCGCCTGGGCGTCCACGAGGATCAGGTCGTAGCTCCGAGTGCGCGCCAGGTCGAGCCCGTGCTGGCCGCTCCGCGCCACCTCCACCGTGTGCCCCTCGCGCCCGAACAGCGCCTTCACCATGCGGCGCACCGCGGGGTCCTCGTCCACCAGCAAGATCGCGCGTTTCGTCGGCGCGGCGAGCGGCGCCGCCTCGGGGCTGGGCGTGTCACGCCGCAGCGCACCCGCTGGCGCCGCGGGGAGATCCACGAGGAACGCCGCCCCTCCCTCCGCGGGGCGCTCCACCGTGATACGCCCGCCGTGCGCTTCCACGATCGAGTAGGTGATCGACAGGCCCAGCCCCGTCCCCTGGCCAGGCTCCTTGGTCGTGAAGAACGGCGTGAACAGCTGCGGCAGAACCTCGTCCGAGATGCCGGGGCCCGTGTCGGCGACGCGCAGCCGCACGCGGTCGTCGAACCACGTGGTCAGGCGGATCAGCTGCGGGCGCCCCGGCGGGTTGGCGGTCACCGCTTGCGCCGCGTTGTTGAGGAGGTTGAGGACCACCTGCTGCAGGGCGCGGCGGTCGCCCAGCACTGCGGGGAGGGGGGCCAGGCTCTTCTCGATCGTGACGTCCTTGAGCTTCAGGTCGTAGCTCATGAGAATGAGCGTACGCTGGATGACGTCGTTCAGGTCCACCGGCGTCCGCTCGGCCGGCCCCTTGTGGGCGAAGGTGAGCAGGTTCCGCACGATCCGCCCGGCGCGGTCCGCCTGCTCGTGGATCACGCGCAGATGCCCCCGGTCCTTCGTCCCCAGCTCCTTCTGCTCGAGCAGGAACTCGGACAGCCCGGTGATCGAGGTGAGTGGGTTGTTGAGCTCGTGCGCCACGCCCGAGACGAGCTGGCCCACCGCCGCCAGCTTCTCGCTCTGGATCAGCTGCGCCTCCATCGCCTGCTGATCGGTCACGTCCTCGACCAGCACCACCACGCTCTGGTCCGCCGCCGGCACCGGGATGCGCGCGGCGTTCACGCGCAACGTCCGCCCCAGGGCGGCCGAGCGCACTACGAGCGGCTGGGCACCTCCTCCCTGGCGCACGGCGCCGAGCAGCGCCGGCAGGGCGGAGGAGGGGCCGAGCAGCGCGTCACCCAGGTCGCGGCCGATCACCGCCGGAATCGGCGCGCCCAGCATCGTGGCGAGCGAGCGATTGGCGCGGCGCACCCGGCCCACCTCGTCCACCACGGCGATGCCCTCGGAGAGCGAGTCGAACGCCGTCTCCCACTGCTCCTTCGCGTGCCGCACGTGCTCGAAGAAGCGGGCGTTCGCGATCACGATCGCGGCGTGCGTCGCGACGGTGGAGAGCAGCCGCACGTCCTCCGGCGGGAAGGCGCCGTCCCTGGGGTCCGCGATCACCAGGGTGCCCACCAGCACGCCGTGGGCGCGGAGCGGCACGGCCGCCGCCGAGCCCACCGCCAGTCCCGACACGAGCGCGGTCGGTGCGCCACTCGGATCGCGCACCAGCTCCAGCCGCTCGCTCGTGAGCGAGCGCGCCACCAGCCCCGCGTCGTCGGACCCGATGGCGCGCCGCGCCAGCGGCGCCAGCACGCCCTCCGCGGCCGCCACCCGCAGCACGCTCCCGCCCGGCTCTGCGCTCCCCCTCCCCCCCTCACCGTCCGCCGCGAGCGCGAGCAGTGCTCCCCGCGCGTCGAGGAACCGCATCGTGTAGCGCACCACCTGCTCCACAATGCGGTCGAGCTGCAGCGACCCCGACAGGATGTAGGACAGCTCCTGGAGGGAGAACAGCTCCGACAGCCGGCGGTTCAGCTCGTCTGCCGCGCGCCGCCGGTCGCGCTCGCTCCACTCGAGACGCCGCTTGAGACGGATCGCCCCCCAGGCCAGCCCGGCGGCGGCGAGGGAGAGCAACGTAATGACTACGAGAGGGATCATTGGCTCCAAGCGGTGCCTCCTGAGGCACTAGAATAATGTGCCGGAGCCGCGGAATTGCGAGGGATAGGGTCGGGTATGACTAACCGTCTAGCCGTCTAACCGTCTAACCGTCTAACCGCCTAACGTCTGCCGTTTAGCTGCGCTCGCGCCAGCACCTGCGACCGTTCACGGTCGAGCAGGCGGAGCACTGCCGTCCACGAGTCGTTCGTCGCGTCCTGGTAGCTCACGCTCAGCGCGTCGCGGAAGCTGATCCCTTCGTCGAACAGGTAGATCGCCAGCGCCTGCTCCCGCGCGTCCAGCTGGTAGGAGCTCCACCGGGGGGAGAGCGGCACGATCCCCACCGGGCGGTACAGCCGGCCGAGGCTCGTGATGTTCAGGTCTTCCGGGTTGAACCGCGCCTGCGGCACGACGCCGAGAAACGTCACCATCACGAGCACGGGACGCAGCACGCCGGCGCGTTGTGCGGCCGCCTCGATGTCCGCCCGCTTGCTCCTCAGGAGCTGCCGCAGCGAGATGTAGGTGTCCGGGGCGAGCAGCCGGATCACCGACTCGGCGAGCGGCAGCACCTGGATCGCGATCTGCTCGGTCGCGAACCGCACCACGATGTCGTCGCGCTTGAGCGTGCCGTAGCCGACGGGGAGGGTGTCTTGGGCGGTTAGGCGGTTAGAGGGATAGGCGGTTAGTAGAAGCACGCCGAGCGCGATTTCACTAACCGTCCAACCGCCTAACCGCCTAACCGCCTTGCTCATTCCCCCGCCTTTTTCACCAGCTCCGCCACCGCTTCTCGGAGCTCCGCGACGCCCGCTCCCGTCCGCGCGCTCGTCACGATCGCCTGATCCTCGTCCAGCTGCAGGAGCGCGCGCAGCTCACGCTCGCGCTGCAACACGAGTCCTCGGGGAAGCTTGTCGCTCTTGGTGATCGCCGCAAGGATACGCGTCTCCCCGGCGGCGAACTGATCCTGGATGTCGCGATCCTCGTCCGAGGGGTCACGCCGCGCGTCGAGCAGCCAGACTACTCCAGCGAGTCGCGAGCGGTCGAGCGTATGGGTGATGAGGCGACGGAATGCCGCGAGGTCGGACTTGCCCGCCTTCGCGTACCCGTATCCCGGCAGATCCAGGAAATAGTAGGTCCCCATCTGGTAGACGTTGAGGGCTCGCGTCTTGCCAGGGGTGCCGGACACCTTGGCGATGCGCCGCCCCGCCAGGGCGTTGAGGAGACTCGATTTTCCGACGTTGGACCGGCCGACGAGGGCGACTTCGGGGAGCGGAGGATCGACGGGGACGTCGGCGCGGGGGAACGAGCCGACGAAGCGGGGCAGCGGGGGACCCGTCAGGCTTCTTTCTTCTGGCGGACCCGCTCCGTGACGAGCAGCGGTTGCCGCCCGTCGGTCACGCACTCGGCGGTGATGGCGACCTCACGCACGTCCTCTCGGCTGGGCAGGTCGAACATGATGTCGGTCATCATCTCTTCCAGGATGGCGCGCAGGCCGCGGGCCCCGGTGCCCCGCTTGAGGGCCTTCTGCGCGATGGCCTTGAGCGCTTCCTTCTCGATGGTGAGCCGCACGTCCTCGAGCTCGAACAGCTTCTGGTATTGCTTGGTGAGCGCGTTCTTGGGCTCGACCAGGATGCGCATCAGCGAGTCCTCATCGAGGGCGTCGAGCGGGACCGCGACCGGGAGCCGGCCGACGAGCTCGGGGATCAGGCCGTAGCGCAACAGGTCGTCGGGCTCGACGTCGATGAAGGGGTTCTTCTTGAGCCGCTCGGGCGTCCCCTTCGCGACTTCTTCTTTGGTGAAGCCGATCTGTCGTCGTCCGGTGCGGGACTCGATGATCTTCTCGAGGCCGTCGAACGCGCCGCCGCACAGGAACAGGATGTCCTTGGTGTTGACCTGGATGTACTCCTGCTGCGGGTGCTTGCGGCCGCCCTGCGGCGGCACGCTCGCGATCGTCCCCTCGAGGATCTTCAAGAGCGCCTGCTGCACGCCCTCGCCCGACACGTCGCGCGTGATGCTGGGATTTTCCGATTTACGGGCGATCTTGTCGATCTCGTCGATGTAGACGATGCCGCGCTCCGCCTCGGTGACGTTGAAATCCGCGGCCTGGAGCAGCCGCACCAGGATGTTCTCCACGTCCTCGCCGACGTAGCCCGCCTCGGTGAGCGTGGTGGCGTCGGCGATGGTGAAGGGGACGTCGAGGATGCGCGCCAGCGTCTGGGCGAGCAGGGTCTTGCCCACGCCCGTGGGCCCGACCAGGAGGATGTTCGACTTGTCGAGCTCGACGTCGGCCTCGCGGCCCGCCCCCCCCGCCCCCCCCCCCCCCCCCCCCCCCCCCCCCCCCCC
>Ga0209160_1000362_pt1 | contig 36401 bp, 20 predicted proteins | sample GraSoiAngelo_153_FD_186167 | JGI IMG/M metagenome (GOLD analysis project Ga0209160, IMG submission 186167) | Grasslands soil microbial communities from the Angelo Coastal Reserve, California, USA - 14_1009_12_40cm (SPAdes) (version 2) | ecosystem: Environmental > Terrestrial > Soil > Grasslands ...
GGCTTTAGGCGGGTGTTTGCACGGATGCGGATGGAAGCCCCGACGAAGCGGAACGCCGCGCCCATCAGCGTGAAGTTGCAGCCCCCCGAGGAAGACGAAGTCCTCGGCCTCACGAAGTTCCTCATGGATGTGTACGAGGGACACATGGAGCAGGCGTATGGCATCCACACGGGGCCCGAGGGCGAGTGGCGCGGCTACGTGGCCGGGCTCTTCAAAGGCGATTCCGGTCAGTTCATGCCGGACGCGTCGCACGTTGCCCTGGAGGGCGACCGGATCGTGGGCGCGATCCTGATTACGCACTGGATGGGCATGCCGCTTGTCGCCGAGCTCGGCGTGGCGAAGGACCGCCGCGGACGCGGGCTCGGGCGAGCGTTGCTCGAAACCGCGATGGGGCGGCTCGCCGGTCGCGATGAGCCGCGACTCGCACTCTACGTCACGGTGGGCAACGACCCGGCCATCGCCCTCTACCGGTCGATCGATTTCAGCCAAGTCGGAGGCCAGTCCGTCACCGCTCGCCTCGAGGGCTGAATTATTCTCACCCATGAATCTAGAGGGCGTAGACTTAAGGCGCATTGGTCCGCCATGAATGGACGGTCGGTTCGATGGCGGTCTCCCCGGAGCAATTCATCGTCCTCGTCCTGAGCATCTCGTGTGGCGTCCTGGGTGGATTCCTCGTCGCACACCGGGGCGTCCGGATGATGCGAGGCGGGCTCTTGTATCGGTTGAGCATCGGCCTCGCCGCGGTCGGGATTGCCCTGAGCCTGAGCGCGGGGTTCCGGATCCTCCTCGCCGACACGATCTTGCCCGACGCGTTCCTCGTGCTCGCGCTCGTCGTCTTGTTCTACATCGGATACAGTGCGTGGCTCAGCGCCCATCAGATGCCGGCCGAAGCGTGAGACCGTGGGTGTGAAGGCGGCATACGAGCTCATCGAGGCCGACATGCGGGCCATCTGGGGAGACATGGCGCTCGCGATGCTCCGCAAGCGGGTCCGTGACGTGCGGGCGGATCTGACAAGTCTGACGGAAGCCGATTTGGAAAAGATCGTCGATCTATTGCGAGAGCGGACTCTTCCTTCGATCATGGGGGAGGAAGGCGCCGAGGCGAAGGCGAAGCAATACCGGGCGTGGGTCGCGAACGGAAGTTGAATTCGCGGGATGCCCGCAATCCTTACGGGCGGGCGGTTCTGACGTCGGCTTGGGACGCAACCAGGCCGCGTCGGGCTTTGGGCTCAGGCAGCCGGGAAGCTCAGGGTGTGGCCTTCTGCCTGGCGGCGCGTCTTCGCCGGCGCTCGGATTCGGAAGCCCATTCGCCTCGCATATCGGTGCATGATTCCGAGGATGTATCGGCCGCCGATTCTTCCCGTGGCGACCACGAGCGCTCTCGTCGGCGGCGGCAGGCGAGTGAGCTGCCAAAGGTCCTGGTCGATCTCCAGGAGGACGTGGCGCCACGCGCGGTATGCCACGTTGAAGCGCGACTCGTCGATCATTTCGTCGATGTTGTAGAACTCCTCGCCCCGCAACACGCCGATCGGCACGAACGTGAGCGGCGCCGTGATGAAGTGACTGTTCGGAATCTGCTCCATCCGGTCGAGGAGGTCCACCGTCATCCACGCATCCTCCGGAGTCTCACCCGGCAGACCGAGGATGATCGTGAATGCGGGATACCAGTAGTTGCGGTTCAGGATCTGTGTGCCTTCCACGACGAGGTCCGGCCACTCTTCGGCCGTGAACGGAGCGGCCTTCCGGTGCAGTACCGCCCGGGAGAGCGCCGGACTCCCCGTCTCGATTCCACTCTGGATGCCGACCCACTTGTTCGGACCGGCGCGGACGATTTCCGAGATGTCCCGGATGAGCCCGGGATTCGTGACCGCCGCGCTGACCGTCCCGTGCGTCGGGTAACAATGCGAGACGCCGGGCTGGGCCATCACGAACCGGAAGAGGTCCTTCACCGCATCCTCATTCGGCTCCATCGTCTTCCAGTTCTCGAGGTTGTACAGGAAGATATCGTCCGAGTGGAGCTGGATCGACGATTGGCCGATCTTCGTGTTCACCGCGATCTCGTCGCCGATGTAATCGAACGGGAAGTATCGCGGCCGGCGCAGGGTGACTTCGCAGAACTCGCAGCCTCGGCCGCACCCTCGCATGACCTCGTTCATCGCGTGCATCGTCGGGCCCAAGATCTTCGGGATCTGGTCGACCGTCGGAGCGGTCGCGTTCGTGAAGCGCATGACCGGGGGAGCCGAGTCGTTCACGATCCGATCGAAAATCTCCGGGACCAGATGGTCGACCTCGCCGTGGACGATGTGGTCGATCCCGAGGGATGCTTGCATCTCCTGTCGGTAGTCGAAATGCCAGGCGCCCGGCCCTCCGAGGACGACCTTGTACTTCCGGTTCGGCCGCTGCACGCGCTTGACGAGCTCGAGGAACATCGCCTTCGTGTAGGGCGTGAGAACCCCGCCCATCGTGAAGGACATGCTCACGGGACCGAGGCCGAGAGGATCCATCGAATGCAGTCCGACGACCTCGGTCTCGTCGTCGATGTAGCGGTCGACGTCCCGAGGGTCGGCGATGACGACATCGTCGCGCCCGAACGCTCGGACGAGGGAGGCTTCCACCTTGCGGAGACCGTACGGCACCCGGATGGGCCGGCCCTGTGCGTCGAGCTTCGGCTGGTCGGCCAGGATGCGGAACACGAGGCGGGACTGCCAGTAGTCCGTCGGAATGCAGCTGAAGAACGTGGCCAGAGGGACGTTGCGGTAGTCCGTCATCAGTGTATAGTCCGCAGCGAGTACGTACTTCGCCATTCCTCCCCCTACCCTGGATCCCCCGATCGATGCGTTTGGTCTGGTTCAGCAATTCCTCTGGACAGGCGAGGCCCTGAATGGGTTCCATCCGTTAGATATACATTCCGTTCCGCCGCCAACGCGGCTTCGCGGAGTGTCGAAACGAAAGGGTTATCCCCCGCGTGTCTCTCGACGGCCAGGGTCCCCCGGATGGTGGAGGTCGGCCAGAAGGCGCCGGATTTCACGGTACTGAGCGACGAAGGAAAGCCGGTCACCTTATCAAAGGAGCTCGGCGCGGGCCCTGTGATCTTGTCGTTCTACGTCTGGGACTTCACGAATGTGTGCCAGGGCCAGCTCTGCGCGATGCGCGACTCGATGGGGGACCTTCAGAAGTGGGGTGCGAAGGTGTTCGGGATCAGCACGGACAGCCACCACAGCCATCGGGTCTTCAAGGAGCAGAACCGCCTCAACTATCCGTTGCTCAGCGATTGGAACAAGACGGTCAGCACCACGTATGGGGTGCTCTACGAGCGCTTCGGATCGTTCGGCCTCCACGGCGTGACGAAGCGATCCGTGTTCGTGCTGGATGCCGATGGGGTCATCCGGTACAAGTGGGTCACGGAAGATCCGAAAGTCCCGCCGGATCACGAGAGAATCCTCGAGGAAGTCAAGAAGCACGTGACGTGAGCCCGAGGTACGTCTGGACCTGTCTTGCCGTCCTCACTTCTGGGATTTTTACGGGAGGGACGGTGCCGCCGTCCGACGCTCCGGTGTTCACCAAGACGACCCGGTCCTCCGGGGTGATGGTGCCCTCGTCGCAGAAGCGCCGGAGGCCGGCGAGGGTGGCCGCGCCCTCAAGGCACGCGCTGATTCCTTCGAGGACGGCGAGGTTCAATGCGGCGACTTTCATCGCCTCGTCTGTGACGGCCACGGCCGCACCGCGTGTCTCGCGGATCGCCCGGAGGACGATTCGGTCGGCGAGGGTCGCGGGGACACGAAGCCCGGCCGCCTCCGTCCGAGGCTTGGGCCACGGGTCTGCGGTCTCGCGGCCTGCCTTCCAGGCTTTCACCAGCGGGGCGCATCCCTCGGCTTGAACGACGCCGAAACGCGGCCACGTGTCCTCGTACCAGCCGAGATCGCGCAGTTCGTGAAGCGCTTTCCACATCCCCACGATTCCGGTCCCGCCTCCCGTCGGGAAGAGAATCCAGTCCGGCATGCCGCCCAGGGCCTCCCAGATTTCCAAGAGCATTGTCTTCTTCCCCTCGACGCGATAGGGTTCCCGCAACGTCGCGATGCTGAACAGCTCCGTCGCGGTCGAGAGTTCGGCCACGATCCGCGCGGCGTCCGTAATGTTCTCGTCGACCCGGACGACCTCCGCTCCGAATGCAAGGGCGTCGCGGGCTTGATGCGTGGGACCGTCGCTGGCCATGAGGACGATGGCGCGCGCTCCATAGGTCGCAGCATATGCCGCGAACGCGGCCCCGGCGTTCCCGGCGGTTGGTACGGCAAGGGTCGTCGCTCCCAGGGCGCACGCCATCGGGACGGCGACCGCCATGCCGCGCGCTTTGAACGTGCGAGTCGGGTTGAGTCCCTCGTCCTTGACGTACAGGGCGTCGACCTTCAGGCGCGCGACGCGGCCTCCGGAGCCGATGCGCCCGAGTCGATGGAGGGGCGTTCCTCCCTCGCCACGCGATCGGATCTCCGACGGCTCCAGAGGGAGGAGCGGCGCGTACCGCCAGAGATCTTTCCGCGGCAAGAGATCCTCGGTCCGGATCTCCTTCCAATCGTATCGGGCGAACAGGGGGGAACCGCAGTCGCACGTGTTGAGCAACCGGACGGGATGATGTTTCGAGCATGCGGTGCATTCGAGGAACGCCGGGCGCACGTCGCAGTCATCTCGGCAGGGGCCATTACGCTTTGTCCCGCGATGGCTTTATCCCCGATCCCGCATTCGATAGAGACGATGGAGACCGCGAATCGCACGTTCGACCTGCGGGATGCGTACGATCGCATGGTCGCCGCGATGCGCGGCCGCGGCCGGGTACTCGTCGCGTTCTCCGGAGGAGTCGACAGCGGCCTGGTCGCCCGCGTGGCGCACGATGCGCTCGGGGACGACGCGCTCGCGGTCTTGGCGGACGCGGAATCTCTCGCCCGCTGGGAACTCGCGGAGGCCGTCTCAGAAGCCGCGGAGATTGGAATTCGCCTCGAGACCGTTCGCGTCTCGGAGCTCGCCAACCCTCAGTATGTCGCCAACCCGACGAACCGGTGTTACTTTTGTCGACAGGAGCTCGGCGCGGCCTTGAAGCCCTTGGCGGCCGAACTCGGGTTCCACGCAATCGCGGACGGCGTGAACGTCTCGGACCTGGGAGACCACCGCCCCGGAATCCAGGCGATGAACGAAGCCGGCTTCTGGCATCCGCTCGTCGAATTCGGCTTCACGAAGTCGGACGTGCGAGGGCTCGCTCGGGTGCTGCACCTCAGTTTCTTCGACAAGCCGAGCAACGCCTGTCTATCCTCCCGAATCGCATACGGCGAGGTGATCACCGTGGAAAAGCTGCAGCGTGTCGAGGCGGCCGAGGAAGCGATCCGGGCATTGGGCTTTCGGGTCGTACGAGTGCGCTCCCACGATGGGGTTGCGCGGATCGAGGTGCCGCGGGCCGACATCCCGCGGATCGTCGACCCCGAGATCGCCGAAAAGGTCGCCGTCGCGCTCCGCGAGGCCGGATTCCTTCACGTCACCATCGATCTCCTCGGATACCGCACCGGATCGATGAACGAAGGGGCCTAGGGCGTCCCGGAGGAACGAGTCGCTCGTTTCGTTGGCCCTTTTTCCGTCCCCAGATTCCATTGACCGAAAGCTCAAATATTACGCCGTTATCGACGCGATACCGCGCGCTGTGTCGATCGGGATTCGGAGACTGACTCGTGGCCGCCGTTGGGATTATCCCGAACCTGATCATCGGACTTCGGGAGGGCATTGAAGCCGCCCTCATCATCGGGATCATCCTCGGATACTTGGTGAAGATCGAGCGCGGCTCGTTGAAACGCTACGTCTACTTCGGGACCGCAGGAGCGATGGGGGTCAGCGCCGGCGTTGCAGCCGTTTTGGTCCTCATGACGATCGAGTTCGAGGGGTTCGGGGAGCAGGTCTTCGAAGGGGTCGCGATGCTCGTTGCCGTCGCGGTGCTGACCTCGATGGTCCTCTGGATGATGAAAGCCTCTCGGAGCATCAAAGTCCACGTCCAGCAGCGGATCGATGCAGCGCTTCGCGGTCAGCAGGCGTTCGGTCTCGTGCTGTTATCTTTCGTCGTGATCTTGCGGGAGGGAGTCGAGACCGCGCTGTTCGTTTTCGGCGCGGGAAGGCTGACATCGCCGTTCGAAGCAATCATCGGTGTCGCCGTAGGGCTTCTGGTGGCCGGGATTATCGGCGTCGGCCTCATTCGCGTGTCCTGGCGGATTAATCTGAAGCGTTTCTTTCAGGTCACCAGCGTTTTTCTTGTCGTCATTGCGGCGGGCCTCTTCGCTCACGCGGTGCATGAACTGCAAGAAGCGTTCAAATGGAGCCTCGGCTCCGCGATGCTCTACAACTTGACGAGTTCCTTTCCCGACGACGCGTCGAATGTTGCCGGCTATCTCCTGCGCGGCATCGTGGGCTACAGTGCGGCGCCGACCCTCCTGGAGAGCTCGGCCTACGTCGCGTACTGGATCGTGGTTGGCTTGGTCTATCTTGGAATCCGGTCGGGGAAAATCACCGCCGTCTCGGAGCCCCTGCGCCGGGCATGGCGCGCGCTTTTTGGGCGGAAGACCCAACCGCAAGCCGATCTCGAGTGAACTGGGACTCTGTTGCGCCGCCGTGAGACGCGGGTACTGGTTACGGGTTGATTTTGATGACCTTCGTCGGGCAGGCGGTCTCGCACGCCATGCAGTCGATGCAGTCCGACTCCCGGATCATGTCGGACTTGTCGCATCGATACTTGTCCCACTCCTCGCCGCCTTTCTCAATGATCTTGTCGTTCCCCGTGCCTTTCTTGCCAGGGGCGAGAAGCCACTCGAAGACGTCGACGGGGCAGACGTCCATGCAGACGCCGTCGGCGACGCAGCCGTCGAAGTCGACGGCCACGTGGAGGCCGTGGATCCCGAGTTTCGTTGGATACGGGTTCCCGTCGGCATCGGGCCGCGCGATGCCCTCGGCAAAGACCTTGTGGTCGAAGTGGGTCCCTGTTTCGGGGTATTCGTCCGGCTTGTTCATGAAGTCGGGATCGATCGGTTTCGCGGCGAAATCCACTTCACGCGACATCTGGTTGCCTCCGTAGGCATAGTCGCCCGGCCGTGAGACAACGACCGGGCGGAGGGTTGTTATACACCCCCCCTTTTTGACCTTTCCGGTTTAACTTCGATCGCGCGATGCACGCATCTCTTCGTCCTCATCGGCCTCATGTTTTCTCCGGTCTTCGAAACCTATTTCGGCGAACGCACCGTGCCCCGCTCGTGGCAAAGCGCCTCGGATCTCGGACGCGTGCGGTCCACGGCCGCCGCGGGAAGAGGCGGGGTCCGATTGTGACGCCGATTTACGCGAGTTCGACGTGGGCTCTGGAATCCGCACGTCAAGGCGCCGAGTTTGCGAGGGCGACGGCGCCGGAGGCGTACTACACTCGCTGGGGCAATCCGACCCTGCGCGAACTGGAAGAGGCTCTCGCCGACCTCGAGAGCGGCGTCCGTGCCCTCGTGACCGGATCGGGGATGGGCGCAATCGCGTCGGCAATCCTCGCATGCGTGGACTCCGGCGATCACGTGGTTGCGGGAGCGAGCCTCTATGCCGCGACGATGGAAATTTTCACACGTCTCCTGCCCCGGTTCGGTGTGTCGACGAGTTTCGTCGACCCTCGGAAGGCGGGGGCTTGGAAAGAGGCGATCCGGAGCGACACCCGGTTGGTCTACATCGAGACCCCGGCGAACCCGACGATGATGATCACCGACATCCGCGAGGCCGTCGACGCCGCGGAATCCGTCCGTGCCACGACCCTCGCGGACAACACGTTTGCATCGCCGATCAATCAACGTCCCATCGAGCTCGGGGTCGATGCGGTCCTCCACAGCGCGACGAAGTACCTGGGTGGACACAGCGATGTCGTGGCGGGCGCCGTCATCACGGCGAGCCCTCGCCTGTTCGACCGCATCTGGTTCACGTACAAGATGTTGGGACCTGCGCTCGGCCCGTTCGAGGGGTTCTTGGTTCGACGCGGGCTGAAGACGCTCCCGATCCGCATGCAAGCCCAAGGCGCGAGTGCCCAGGCGCTCGCCGAGTCGCTAGAAAATCACCGGGCCGTTGGCGCCGTCCACTATCCCGGCCTCAAATCGTTCCCGCAACACGCCCTCGCGCGCAGGCAGATGTCCGGCTTCGGCGCGATGCTGAGCTTCGAGCTGAAAGGAGGCCATCGCGCGGGCCGACGGTTCGTGGAGTCCGTGAAGGTGGCGACACTGGCCGTCAGCCTCGGGGGGACGGAAACTCTCGTGCAGCACCCCGCGTCCATGACCCACGGTCCCCTGACGGAGTCGGAGCGAGCGACGAGCGGGATTACCGAAGGGCTCGTGCGGGTGAGTGTGGGCCTCGAGGATACCGACGATCTGATCGAGGATTTCGACCAGGCGATCCGCAAGGCCGCGCGCTGACGCCCCGCGCAATCGATATCGCGTCCGGGTCGTCTCCGACGTCCGTCACGGGTTCACGCCGAGTTGGCTCGCGAGCGCGCGAAGCTCCTCCTCCTTCTTCCGGAGCTTTTCCTCGCGGTCCAACAGGTCCATCGCCTTCTTCTGGATGATTTTCACGCGGTTCTCGACATCTTTCTTCCACTCGTCCATCGCGGCGGTCGTCGGGCCTCCGGATTTCTCCGTGTCCGTGAGCCGGGCGCGAAGTCGGTCGACCTCGCCTTGTAGCTTCGCGATCTTGGCATCGAGCGCGGCTTGGTCTGCCTCCAGCGCGCGTTCCTTCCCTTCGAGGATCTCTCCCCTCGTGTCGAGAGACTTCTCCTGCCCTTCGATCGTCCCGACGCGAGCGCGGATTTTCTCCTCCTGATCCAAGACATCGAGCGCTTTCTTCTGGAGGAACCGGAGGTTCTTGTTGACCTCCGCCTGCATCTCGTCGGCTTGAGCGCGGATCTTGTCCGCATCCCGCTTGGTCGACTCCGCCTCTTCACGGGTCGTCTTCGCGGTCCGACGGTCCTCCTCGGCTGCGCCGCGCTGGTCGTCGATTTCTTTGCGGAGCTTTTCGAGACTTCGCATTCCGTCTCTGACCTCGGCGTCTCGGGCGACGAGTGTCGCCTCGCGTGCGGTCAGGGACTTTTCGGAGGCCTTCGCGGCCTCGTCTCGCGCGCGGAGGTCATGCTCCTTCTTCGTGAGGTCTTCCATGAGGTTGTCCGCGCGCTGGAGTTCCGTCGCCAGAGCCTGCTCTTTCGTCGAGGCTTGCGCCATTTTCGCTTCGAGGGTCGCCGTCCGAGACTCCAAGTCCTTCTGGCGGGTCATCAGTTGATCCGACGACGCGACGATGCGCGCCGATTCTTGCTCCAGGGCGGTCTTCTTGGAGCGTAAGTCCGTCTGGAGGGCCCCGAGGTCTCTCTCCGATGCCGTCAGCTTCACCTGCCGCGCCTCGAGGTCTTTGAGGGCGGTGGCAATTTGCATGTCTTTCACGGCCAACTTCTGTGAGGCCTCTTGCAGCTGGGCGAGATGTCCCTGGGCGTCACGTTCGGCCTTCTCGGCCTCCGACCGACGACTCTCCAAGCGCGCGTGTTGCGCGGCGAGGTCGGCCGCCTGGCGTTTCGAGGCCCGCTCCGCTTCTTCCGCGACTAGAGCCCGCCGCTGGGACTCCGCGACGAGTCGCTCTGCCTGCTGGGCCTGCTGGGCGGCTGCATCCCGCGTCGCCTCGAGTTGCTTCAGCTCCTCGGTCCGGCGGGCGGACCACGTGGAGCGCTCCGATTCGAATGACTGGCGGCCCCGGAGGAGCTCGTCTTCCTTTGTCTTGAGCTCCGCGAGCCGGGCCTCCGATCGTCGCCAAGCAGCCTCCGCTTCCGCCGACTTGGCCGTCTGGCCCTTCACTTCGGCGTCTAGTTTCGATCGGTCCATCTCGAGCTGGGCGAACGCCGCCCGTTGGCTTCGGTCTCGGACCTCGAGTTCTTCGGTTTTCTTCGCCAGTTCGGTGGTGCGAGATTCCGATGTCGTGGTGAATTGCGCCTGTTGGGACCGCAAACTCGTCTGGAGCGACTCCCATTCCCGGCGCTTCTCCTTCGCCTCCGACTCGAACCGACGGACCGTCTCGTCGAGCTGGGTCCCTCGAGCGTCCAGCCCCTGCTCTCGCCGGATGAGCGCCATCGCCTGCGCAGACATCTCGGTCAAGTGAGCTTCTGCCTGGCGCTCTTTCGATTCGAGTTCTCGTCCGCGGGCCTCGAGCTCTTGTTCCTCGGCTCGAAGTTCTGCCTCTCTCGCCGTGAGCGACCGCTCCCGGACCGACATCTCCTTCGCTTTCGCGCCGAGGGTATCCTGGAGGGCGGACGAATCCCGCTCGATCCGCTCCCTCTCCGCGTGCAGTTCTGCCTCCTTGGCCGCGGCGGATTGCCGCATGCCCTCCGCTTCGCTGCGGACGCGCGCAGCTTCCGATTCGTAGCGGTCTTTGAGCTGCGCGAGTTCGAGTTGCTGGGATTCGAGTTGCTTCGCCGTCGCCTGGACGTCCGCGCGTTCCTGCTGAACGCGTTGGTCGTTCTCGCGGAACGTTTCCTCCATCGTCGCCATTCGGCTCTCCCGCTCCGCGAGCTCGCGGGCCTTCTCATCCAAGGTTCGGGCTTTCGTCTGGAGCTCCGTCTCCGTCTCCTGGAGTTGCAGGGTCTGCGCAGCTCGCTCCTTTGCGAAGTCGGCTTGTTTCGCAGTCAAATCCGATTCGATCTGTTTCAACGCCTCCGTATGTTTCGTGAGTTCAATTGCCTCGTGCGCCGCCTCTTCGCGGAGGGCCCGCTCCCGAGACTCGATTTCGAGGAACCGTTGTTCGGCCTCGTTCGCGACGCGTTCTGCGCTCGATTTCGCCTGGGCAGCCGTCTGCCCGGCGTCTTCGACCACCTTCTCCCGACGCTTGAGGTCCTCGTCGCTTCGGGCGACCCAGTCCACGTCAGTCCGGACTTTCTCTTCCTTCTCTTCCAGGTCGACCTCCCGCGCCTCGATCCGCATCATCCGATCCGCCCACGAGGCTCGCGCGGAGGCAGCCTCTTGCTCGAATGCGTCCCGCTGGTCCTTCAGCAGGGCCTGCTCGGACTGCAGGGTCGTCTGCCAGGTCCGTCGCTCCTCCGCCGCTTTCGTCTCCTCGTTTCGAAGGCGAGCCCCCTCCCCCTCGAGTTCGTTTGCGAGGGTTGTGAGGTCCGCCTTCCGAGCATCCAGGTCGCTGCGGATCTTGTCCGCTTTTGCCGCCTCGATTTCCAGAGATTCGTCCTGGGCTGTCAGTTCCGCGAAGCGACGCGTGTTCTCCTCTGCCTGGGCGCGGACGGCGTCCTCCTTCTCTCGGAGGGACTGTTCGCGGGCTTCCAGCTCGATCTCCCGGGAGAGGATCGCTTGGCTCTTTTCGGTGTGCTCAGCTTCGAACGTCTCCGTCTCCTGCGCGAGGCGAAGTTGACTCTCACCCAACGTCTTCGCCTGGCCATCGAGGTCGTCGCCCCGTCGACGCAATTCCTCGTCGTATTGTGTTCTGCGTTCCTCGAATTCTCTCCGATCAGACTCGAACGCACCCCGCGCTTCCTGGATGACCACGCGGTCCTCCTTGAGCGTCATCTCCCGCGCGCTCTGATCTTCCGCCTGCGCAATGAGCGCCTGTGTCCTCGTCGTTAGCCGATCCTCGTGGGCCTTCAGCTCGGCGTCTTTCTGGGCAAGTGCATCCGTTCGCTCCGCGAGTCGTGCCTCGTCGGGCGCGATGCGAGCCTCCCTCGCTGCGAGTTCCTTGGACAACTGGCCCATCGCAATCTCGCTCTGTTCCACGGTGCTGACCCGGCTTTCAATGGATCGCTTGAACTCGAGGAGCTCTCTTTGTTCCACCTCAAACTTCTCACGGCCGTTGGCCAGGTCCGCCTGATCTCGGCTCAGGGCTTCCTCGCGCCGCCCGGCCTCTTCCAGCCTCCCCCGGACGGTGGTCGTCTCGGCGGCGAGGCGTTCCATCGCGTCTTGTAGGCCGGCCTCCCCCTTGACGAGCGCGTCGTCTCGCTGCCGAAGCGTCTCTTCGAGCGTGGTCGCTGCCTCCTCTCGCGCGTGGACCGCTTCCGACTTCGCGCCGATCTCGGTCGACTGCTGTTGGATTTCCGCGGTGCGTCGGTCGATGGAGGCTCGGAGTTCTTCCGTTTGCCGCGCCCGATCATCGACTGCCTCGCGGCTTTCCGCCAACTCGTTTTCCCGTCGTCTGAGGTCCTGCTCTTTCGCCTCAAGCGCTTCGGTGTCCGCGGCGATTTTCGTCTGCACGGTCTGTGCCTGCTGGGTCATCGACTCGACCTCGGCGGCTCGCGTCTCGACTTCCGTCCGGCGTGTCTCGAGGCCCTGCATCTGCGTCGCCACGTTGGCCTCTTGGGCCCGCGCCTCTTCGAGGCGTTGTTTGACGGCGTCCTCGAACTTGTCCTGAATCTGAACGAGCATCTCTCGCGCGAACTCGACGTGCTCGAGTGTGACGGGTCCGTAGGCGAGGAGCACGACCCCCAGGGCGTCCCCGCGGACCGTCTGGCCGTGGTACTTCGCGACCTTGATCGGCTTGTCGACCGCGTCCAAGATGCCTGCCTGCACCGCCTGGTCGTAGGTGACCTGGCAAGACGGGTCCAGGGTGAATTCCCTGATCATTCGACCGCTGTCGTCCACGAGGAAGGCCTTTGCGGGCCTCCAGCGCTGTCGTTGCGCGAACATTGCAACACCCAACAGGATTCCAATGGGGAAGATCGCAAGCATGTAGGATGACTGCCACCACGGAGGCGGGATCGGGTTGTGCACCGTCACCTGCATGGCGGGGTCGGACCCGAGCATTCTGAAGACGACCTGACCGGAGCCGTTGACGGTTCCGGTTGCAAACGACGAGCCGTCTTTCGTCACGGTGTACGGGATGCCCGCGGCATTTCCACCGATCGACCACGTGATCGTCTGGAACGATTCGCTGGAGGTGTGGGTCCAGGAGTACGAGGAACCGCGGGACCACTCGCTGAACCCCGCGATGGTGACCAAAGCGGTCGTATCACTGTTCATGACCGAGAGGTCGGTCGCGTTCACAGATCCGTCTGCAATCGTCCCGTTGACCGTCAGGCTGTTGAATGCGATGCGGTGGCTCGTCATCGTCAGTGCGTTCGAGCTCGTCACGGTCAGGGTGTCCGCGGTCAGGTCGGACCCGAGAGCTACGGTCCCGGCGATGGTCAATGTGGCGAACCGCTGGCCCGCACCGAGGGTGATCGTGCCGCTCCCGCCGGTGAACGTCACCGCAGAGTCGATCGACGCGAGAGTCGCCGCCGAGGAGGTGTCCCATGATCCAGCGATAGAGAGCGTGGTGGTTCCGAGGTTGAGGACCGCAAGACCGCTTGAAGTCAGATTTCTTTCGAAAATGGACGTGGAACTCGTCAGCGTCAGCGCCCCCGACCAAGTGATGCTCGAGGCGAAGGTCGTGCTGATCCCGGGGCTCACGACGATGTCGTGCAGGGTCTGTGTGACGTTGATGGAGCCGCCCGAGATGTTGACGACGACGGTCGAGTTCCCGGCCGCGAATGCGCCGGCGGGTGTGCTCAGCGACCGAACCGTCAGGATGCTCGCGTTCGCGGTGAGCGCCCCGCCAACGTCCACCGTCAGAGCATTCGCGATAATCGGGAGACTCGCGCCCGACGTCGTCAACGTGGTCGTCCCGGGGCCACCTTGTATTGCGACCGTCTGCGCCACGAGGCCGTCCGAGGCCATCGTAAACGTGGTGGTGGAGGAGCCGCTGTCAAACTCAATCGTGCTGAATTCGTTGGCGGCCAAGTTGGCGCCAGCGAACGTCATGATCTGATCCGTCGTCGCGTTGAATGTGACAACGGCAGATCCTGCGGACCAAGATGCCGACGTCGAGGCGTTCGTCCAATTCCCGGAGATGATCCAGGTTCCCGAGCCAAAGGCGATGTAGGACGAAGTCGAAGAGACGTTCACGTTTCCCGCGATGGAGACGGGCCCCAACGTCGATGTGAGGTAGCCACCGGCCAACGTCACGTTCCCGTTCACCGTGAGCGAGTGCGGGCCCTTGGCGAGTCCACCCGAGGAGATGGTGAGGGAGGAGACGGTCAACGGAGATGCCAACGAGATGTTCCCTGCGATGATCAACGACGCGAGCGCTTGAGCGGGCCCGAGCGCAATCGTTCCGGAGGCGGCGGTGAGGGTCACCGTGGACGAGCCGGCAGTGAAAGCCGAGGATGATCCGGAGGTGTCCCATGAGCCCGACGCGGAAATCGAGCCGGTCGTCAGGGAAATGGAATTCGTCCCGGCGTCGTTCATTGTGACCCCGGAGACGACGATTGAAGACGCGGTCCCGATCAGGCTCCCGCCTCCAGAGATCGTGAGGTTGGCGCCCCCGGTGATGTTGTTTCCCGATGTGGTGAGCCTGCCCGTTACGGACAGCGTGCCGCGCACCTCGAGCGCGGTGTTCTGCGTGATCGTCCCGGAGACGACCAAATTGTTGAATCCATTGGTGGCATCGAGGGTCGCGACGCTCGCCGACGTGCCCGACATCCTAACCGTGCTGGTGCCTCGAGCGAACGTCGAACCGGCACCCGACGTATCCCACTGCCCGCTCACCGTCCAAGACCCGCTCGTGAGGGTCACCGTACCGGAGGCTCCGCCGGTCAACGTGACGTCGACCACGGCGACGCTCGATGCGTTTGCGGTGAGGATTCCCGAGTTGCCGACTGCAAGGGATCCACCGGTCAAAGAGAGATTCGATGTCGCCAGCGTGGTCTGCGATCCCGCGGAATCCTGGATTAGGAGGAGTCCGCTCCAGCGCACGCCGTTCGCCGCCATCGAGAAGACGATTGTCCCACTGCCCGCTGCGGACTGGAATGTCACATGGTGGAATTCGTCGCCTGCGAGATTCGCAAAAGTCAACGTTCGCGAAGAGGGGGAATCGAAGATCACGACGCCGGTTCCTGCGACCCAGTTCGTCGAGGTGCTGCTGTTAGACCAGGAGCCTGCGAATGTCCAGGTGCCGCTCCCCATCCGGAAGTAGGCCGACGTACTCGTGATTGACGTGTCGCCGGAGATCGTGACCAGAGACGCCACGCCGGACCCGTCGAGGACTGCCGAACCCGAGAGAGTGAGCGTCCCGGTGGCCGTCAGGCCGGCATTCGAGGAGGCGCCAATCGAAACGATTCCCGCGGCATGGATAATGTCGCCGCTGAGAGCGAGGTCGAACGATCCGATCGCAATCATTCCGGTCCACCCGGTCGTGTTGAGCGAAGCCGCGGCCACATTCAGATTAATCGTGGCGGTTCCGCCTCCGGAGTTCGCGTCAAAGAAGACCGGGTTCGAAGAGTTCGGCACGGAGCATCCATTCACCCCGCCCGACGAATCCGCCCAGTGGCCCGTCTGGGACCAGCTACCCATCCCGCCGATCCAATATCGATTGCCCCCGCAAGGCGATGTAAGGCGGACGTCGACGACCGGGTCCGAGCCGAGCATCGTGAAGATGATCTGACCGGAACCGTTCACGAGCCCATTCGTGAAGTTCACGGCGTCCTTCGTCACATTGAATCGTTGCCCGCTCGTGTTCCCTCCGATTGTGAAAGTGATTGTCGAGGTCGCGACCGTGGATGAATGGGTCCACGTGTAGTCCGAGTCAATTGTCCACGCCGTGAAGATGCTGATGGCCGTGAGGCTCGTTCCATCGCTGTTCGTGACGGAGAAGTTCAGGACGGTGATCGGTCCATCGACGATGCTCCCGGTCCCGTTGTCCGCCAATGTGTTGAAGGCGATGGTCTGGCCGGTCTTTGTGAGGACCGCGCCGTTGTTCACCGTCAAAGTCGCCGCCGCGGTCACCGATGAGTTGATGGAAACCGTGCCCCCGATTGTGAGATTGAAGAACATCTGGCCTGACGCGAGGCTGATTGTCCGAGAAGTCCCGGTGAATATCACGGTCGATGTCCCGGAGTTCAGAACCGAGCCTGCGCCGGTGCTGTCCCAAGAACCGCTCACCGTCCATGCGCCGGTCAGGGTGATCGTACCCGAGACCGCTCCGGTCATCGTGACGTTGGTGAACGTGGACGTCGAGGCGCCTGCCGCCAGGGAGCCACCATCCGGGACGAAGAGGTTCGACCCGCCCGTAATGTTGAACCCTCCGGTGGTCAGCGTTCCGCTCACCGTCAAGGAATTGGACACATCGATGACGGTTGACTGAGTGATGGTCCCCGAGACGGTGAGGTTGTAGAACCCGTTCGAAGCGTTGAGGATGGATACCGTCTGCCCGACCCCGGTCAAGCTGACCGTCGATGTTCCCCTCGCGAATACCGAGCCCGCCCCGCTTGTGTTCCAGTTGCCGGAGACGGCCCATGAACCGGTCGTCAGCGTCAAGGTGCCGCTCGCCCCTCCGGTCATCGTCAATCCGGAGACGGACACCGCGGAGGCGTTCGCCGCGAGGACTCCCGCATTGCCGACGGCGATAGCGCCTCCGGTGAGTCCGAGATTGCTCGTAGCGAGCGTCGTCGCCCCGCCCCCTCCTTGGACCGTGAGGATTCCGGACCAGGCCAAGGCGTTCGTCGTCATCGTGAATGTGACCGTTGACGCGCCGCTGTTGAAGGTCACGTTGTAGAACTCGGGTGCGTTCCCCGGGAGAGCGGCGAACGTCATCGTCTGCGCCGAGGACGCGTTGAAGGCCACGGTCGCGGTTCCAATCGACCAACTCGCCGACGTGGAATTGTCCGTCCACGAGCCACTCACGGTCCAGGTCTCGGAGCCGAAGACGATGTAGGACGCGGCCGCGATCGATACATTGCCGGTGATGCTGACCGCACCGGACGTGGAGGTGAGCGCGCCGCCCGACATCGTGAATCCGGCGTTGGCGGTGAGTGCGTTCGTACCCTTGGCGAAGGTGCCGCCCGACAGGGTCAGCAGCCCCGCCGTCGTGAGTTGGCTCTGGAGAGTCCGGGTGCCGCCACTGACGGTGAGCGCATCGAACGAGGCGCTCCCCCCGATTCGAAGGTTCCCCGTCCCTGAGAGTGTAACCGTCGAACTCGTCGCCGTGAAGGTCGTGGCCGAGGACGTATCCCAGTTCCCCGAGCTCATCGTGATTGTCGCCGATGCGAACGTGAACGTCGCGGCGCCGCTGGACGTCAGGCTGTTCGTTCCGAATGCCACAGTCCCGGCGTTCGTGAAGGCGAGCGTTCCTGTCCACGTGAGAGATCCGGTGAAGGTCGTCGAGACGGCCGGACTGACCGTGAGATTGTTCACGGTCTGCGTGAGGTTGATGGAGCCGCCCGAGGCGTTCACGACGAAGGTCGAGGCGCCGACTGTGAATGTCCCGAGGTGGGTGTCCATCGATGTGACAGTGATCGTGGACCCGTTGGCTGTGAGGGCTCCTCCCGCGTTCACAACCAGCGTGACCGCGTTGATCGCGAGGTTTGAGCCACTCGTGTTCAGCGTCGTCGTTCCGGCGCCGCCTGAGATCGTGAGCGTCCCGCCGACGTCCAGGCTGTTCGCGGCCATTGTGAAAGTGACCGTCGAGGCGCCGGAGTTGAACGTGACGTTCCCGGCAAACTCCAGGGTTGGGTTGCCGAAGGTCATCGTTCGCGAGGCCGACGAGTTGAAGGTGATCGGTGCAGCGAAGCTCCACAATGCCGATGTCGAGGAGTTCGTCCACGACCCAGATCCCGTCCAAGAACCACCGGCCATCGACGTGATGTAGCCCGCCGCGTTGTTGACATTCACGTTCCCGGCCACGGAGACGATCGACGCATTCGCGCGGAGCACCCCGCTCGCCCCGCTGATGGTGAGTCCGCCGCTGATCGTGAGACCATAGTTCGCGGCCGTCGTGTCGAGCATACCACTCACGGTGACGAGCCCGGTCGTCGCGAGGGCCGCGGCGGCCGAGACGGTGCCGCTGACGGTGAGAGCGGCGAACCCGTTCGACGCGTTCAGGATCTTGACGGTCGTGCCCGCTCCGGTCATCGTCACGGTGCTGGCTCCGCCTGTGAATGTCGAGCCTGCGCCGGATGTGTCCCAGTTACCGGTGACGGTCCATGCGCCGGTGGTCAGCGTCAGCGTACCCGACGCACCACCGGTCATCGCGACGTTCGATGCACTCACCGCGGATGCATTCGCCGTCAGGATGCCCGCATCGCCGATGGTGAGTGCGCCGCCGGTGAGGGTCAGGTTGCTCGTCGCGAGGGTCGTCGCTCCGGCCCCACCCTGGACAGACAAGGTCCCCGACCAGATGAGGCGGTTGGTCGCCATGGTGAACGTGACGGTCGACGCGCCGCTGTTGAACGCGATGTCGTTGAACTCGGCAGCAGCTCCCGGGAGGACGGCGAAGGTCATCGTCTGGGAGGCCAATGAGTTGAACGTGATGGGCGACGCGAAATTCCAAGACGCGGACGTGGACGCGTTCGTCCAGGATCCGGAGACGGTCCACGAACCGGCGCCGCCGGACGTGATGTAGCCGCCCGCATTGTTCACGGAAACATTCCCGGCCACCGAGACGGTCGATCCGTTTGACCGGAGGACTCCCGTGGCACCGCTGACCGTCAGGCCACCGCCGACGGACAGGCCGTAGTTGGTCGCGGTGGTGTCGAAGGTGCCGCTGACCGTCAGGAGGCCTGCGAGGGTGATGACCGATGCCGCGGAGACGGTGCCGCTGATCGTGAGTGCGCCGAAGCCGTTGGAGGCGTTCAGGATCTTGACGGTCTTCGCGGCTCCGCTCATCGTGACGGTGCTCGAAGCCGAGGTGAAGACGGAGCCCGCTCCGGACGTGTCCCAGTTCCCTGCGACGGTCCAGGAGCCCGCGGCCGTGATCGTCCCGGAGGTCCCGCCGGTCATTGTCACGTTGGTGAGGCTCACGGCGGACGTACCCGCGGTCAAGCTGGCCCCGTTGTTCACGGTGAGGTTCCCTCCCGGGCCCGTCAAGGCGAGGTTCGCAGTCGAAAGAGTCGCGTTGTTGTTGAGGGTCAACGTGCCTCCCCATCGGAGTCCGTTCGTGGCCATGGTGAACGTCGCGGCGGCGGTTGGGTTGAACTGCACGTTGTTGAATTCCGAGGCTCCCAGGTTGGCGAAGGTCATGGTGCGAGACGAGCCCGAATTGAAGACAACCGTGCCCGTTCCGGCGGACCACGATCCGCTCGTCGTCGAGTTCGTCCACGAACCGCCAAAGTTCCAAGTCGTCGCGCCGAAGCTGAAGTATCCCGAGGCGGCGATGCTGACATTGCCGGTGATGGTCTTCGTGCCCGCTGCGCCCCCGGTGATTCCACCCGCCATGTTCGCTGCGAGGGTGGCCACGGTCAGCGTGAAGGTGCCGCTCGCGAGGACTGAGCCGGCATTCACCGTCAAGGTCCCCGAGACGTCCACGAGGCCGGTTTGGGTGACCGTTCCCGCCGCGGAGATGACGAGGTTATTGAAGTTGTTGGTCACATTCAGAATCGCGATGTTGGCCACACCGCTCATCGTCACCGTGCTCGTGCCCTTCGTGAACACGGAGCCGGCCCCGCTCGTGTCCCAGTTGCCGGTGCTGGTGAACGAGCTCGTCGTCAGCGTGATCGTTCCGCTCGACCCCCCGGTCATCGCTACGCTCGACACTGTGACCGTGGACGCGTTCGCGGTGAGGATGCCGCCGTTGCCGACGCTGAGTGCGCCACCGGTCAGACCGAGATTGGCTGTTGCGAGCGCCGTCGTCGAAGTACCGTCCGAGATCGTGAGCGTCCCGCCCCAGATCAGGGCCCTCGTCGTCATGGTGAACGTCTGGGCGGACGCCGCCGAGGAGGTGAACGAAATGTTGTTGAACTCATTGCCCGGGAGATTCGTCCCAGCGAACGTCATCGTCCCGCCGGTCGCACTCGTGAACGTGACCGTGCCCGTCCCGGGAGTCCATGAGGCGGACGTCGACGCGTTCGTCCAAGTCCCCGTGACGGTCCAGGTCGACGAACCCATGACGACGTAGCCGTTCGCGGCGCTGATGTTCACGTTGCCGTTGACCACGATGACGGACCCATTCGATGTCAAGCCTCCGAAGGTCGCAATCGCGAGCGCGCCCGCCGTGATGCCGAGGTTCGACGCCGACGTCGTCAAGATGGTCGGTCCTGTCGCCCCGCCGGTCGAGTTGCGGATTGTGAGCGTCGCGCCCATCCGGAGCGGGTTCGCCGCTATCGTGTAGGTGATGCTTGTGGTCACGGTGGCATCCAGGGTGAGATTGTTGAACTCGTTCGTCCCGCCGGCCAGTGCAGCGAATGTCAGCGTCCCGCTCGCGGCATCTCGGATCGTCACCGTGCTCGTCCCCGCGGCCCATGAGGCGGAGGTGGAGAGGTTGGTCCACAGCCCGTTGACCGTCCAGCTCGAAGCGCCGAGATTGACGATCGTCCCCGCGGTGAGCACGTCCACATCGCCGGTAACAATGATGGTCGAATTTCGCGCCAGGACGGTGCCTTGAATCCCGAATGGGCCGTTGACCGTGAGAGCCCAGTTGGATGCGGTCGTGTCGAGCGTGCCGGTGAAGCCCGTCATGTCGATGCTCGCGATTGTGGTGGCTGCCGCGAGGGTCGTGGTGCCGGTGGGGGTGGCATTGAAGATCACATCGTTCGTCGCCACGGGAGTGCAGCTACACGTGGCCCCGCCGGATGTATTCGACCAGTTCGCACCCGTGGCCCAGGTCCCGCCGGCGCCGATCCGATAACAATTCCCCGATGCCACGCCACAGTTGGGGGTGGGCAATACGCGGACCGCGGAGATGACCCAGTCGGTAGCGTTGCCGTCCGTCCAGGTGATTGCCGTTCCAGGGAAGGGCATGTCGGCTCCCGCGCCACAAAAACTGTTGGGCGCGGCGGCGCACTGAGTCGGCGCGATCCCGTGGAGACTCGTCGCGGTGGCTCCCGTGCCGGTGACGGCCGTCGGTGCCGTGGTCCCTCGAATCCCCAGGACCGCGAAAGCCAGTTCGCCGGCGGATGCCGGGGAGATCGAGATGCTCGGATTCGCGGTCGTCCCGCTGGCCGTGGTTCCTCCTGCAGTCGGGGTCGTGGCCCAGACTCCCCCCAAGAGGACCGTTGCACACACCTGTTTCGCGGTGCCACTCACGAGCGTGGCCGTCATGGTCTGAGTGCCGCCTGGAATCACGCCTTGGTAGAACCACATCTCCGTGCGCACGATTCCGGTGCCGCTCGTAGCAGTCCCGGGGATCAGGCTCAGGCTCGCCGAGCCGTAGGTGACGCTTGTGTATGCGGTGGGTCCGCGATTGCTGAGCATCACCAGTACCGCGTTGTCCCCCGCCGCGGCCGTTTGAGATGTCGTACAGGTTCCGGCGGCAGGGTCGACGACCGTGACCGTCGTCGAATCCACCGACAGTGCATCGGCCTTCGCGTTCATCGTGAAGAGATCAAAGAACCAACCAATCCCCTCCTGGACTGACTCTCGGATTCCGACTCCGACCTCGTGCCAGTCGACCGGGGGGAACCACATTCGGAGGACGTGATCAATGGCAGCGCCCCACGTTTCCGGCGCTTGACTTGGATGAACGAAAACATTGAGATTTGGAGATGCGAAGGATACGGGCACGAGTCGCTCCGTCGGATACGGGGACTGCGCCGGGAGTACGAAGGTGACATTCGTGTAAGGCTGCAGATCATTCCCATGGAAGAGGAGCCGTTGCAATTCGGGCGTCAGTGCACGGCCGGGAATCGTGAGGCGACCGTCCGGCGTTCTAAACTGGGCGAGCGGGTCGGGCACGAAATGGCTTTCGACCACGAGGGCGGTGGTTGCCAGGATCACGAACGCGAGCAGGAACGCGGCTCCCGCCCTCACGAGAACACCGGGCCGTGGAGGACGACTAACACGCCGCAACGAGCAGCGTTGCCGCTCATCGACGCGATGGAAGGACCGGGAGTTCCGGTTGGGGCGTTTCGTTCGACGTCGAGGAAGGAACCTGACAGTTCTGCGCATGAGACGTTCAAAGTCGTCACGACTCTGGCGAGCGTCTGGGTGGCTTTACAGCGGGTTCCGTTGGGACCTATTTAAGCGCCGTTTGGTGGTTATCTGACCTGATTCCCTTTGAGAAGTAGACTCGTCACTCGACCGTCACGCGCCCGGAGAGACGGGCCTCCATCGCCTCCAGCTCCGCCGCGCGCCTTCGGAGCTTCTCCTCGCGGTCGAGGAGTTCCAGAGCCTTCTGCTGGATGATCTTCACGCGCCGCTCGATGTCCTTCTTCGCTTCGTCCGGTTCGGCGCGGACTTCCGGGGCCTGTGGCTTCGCCTGGGCAAGGAGGGTCCGCTGCCGGTCCAAATCCTGCTCGCGGGTTGCGAGATCCTGCTCCCGACGCCCGAATTCACGGTCCCGTTCGTCGACCCGCGCTTCTCGATCCCGGACTCGCTCCTCGCGATCGAGGAGCTCGATCGCCCTCCGTTGAAGGAACTTGCGCTCCCGGGCGAGCTCGGCCTTCTCGCCCTCCATCGCCTTCCGAACTTCCTCGGAGACTTCGCCCGGAGGGCGATGAGACGCGACGAGGCGCTCTTTCGCCATCGAAGTGAAACGCTGGCTCAGATCGGCCACGCGGCTCTCGATCTCACCGCGGGTCTTGTCTTCCTCGGCGGCCCGGGCTCCGGCCTCGGCCCGTTCTTTCTCGAGGACGGCGACCGATTCCTTCGCCTCCTTCTCGAGTTGCGCGATCCGCGTCGAAGCCTCTCGGTACCGTGTCTCGAGATCGGTCTTCGCCGCGACGAGCGCCTTCCGCTCCTGCTCAAACGCTTGTCGCGCGTCGGAACTGGCTTTCGACTCCGCTTTCTTCGAATCTTCGTTGGAGCTCGCCGCGAGTTGTTCCGCGATTTCGAGGGTCTTCGCGGATCGGGAGGCCCCTTTGGAGACCGCGTCCTGCAGTTGGGTCGAATAGTCTGCGAGGGCCGCAAGCCTCGCCTTCTGGCGGTCGAGTTCCTCCTGGCGCCCGCTCAGGTTCGCCGCGTCCGCTTTGAGCTTGGCTTCCAATTCCGCGAGGGATTTTTCCTTCGCCTGGAAACGTGCGTCGCGTTCCGCGAGCCCTTTGTCGAGATCCGGCTTCGGCTCGGCGGCGCGGGCCGGCGCGGGACGGCTCGCGGCGGCCGCGAGATGCGAGTCCGCCGCGGTGAGGAGGAGGGCGGTCCAGTTGACATCCTCCGGTGCGAGTTGTCCGCGAGACAGCAGGACGAACACGAACTTGCCACTCTGAAACGCCGTGAAAACGTATTCGCCCACGAACAGCGAGTCGCGGTCCCCGATCCCCTCGTCGGGCAGGACCTTCAAGAAGTCGTTGTAGTCGATCGGGCAATCCGAATCGAGAATGTACTCGCCTGCCATTTCCCCGCGCTCGTCGAGGACGTAAATTTTCTTGAGCTGAGCCCGAGCGACCTTCTTCAGCGGAGCGGCCATGAGGATTCCGGAGACGACTGGGCCGAGGCCTCGGACTACGAGACCGGAGAGCAGAGCTTCGATCGCCCCTTGCATACGCTGGCCGCCTTGGTCGCGAGGGCATCTCCTCGCGGTCGTGTACGGAGGAATCGAGCGGCCCGCGCCTTATTTAAGAAACGGGCTTTGGTTATCGGTCGTGAGAAGGGCCGCTCGTCGGGCCGACAGAACACCGACGGCCTCCGGGCGGTTCCTTCGGTTCCGTGTCGGGTCAGACCAAGGAGCGGGCCCGTTCCAGATTGTCGACACCGAGCGCGAGTTGGGCATGCCCGCCTACCGTGCCGAGATGAATCGCGCTGACGACATCGACCCCGGCGTCACCGAGTTTTCGGGCGAGGGCAGCGAGGGCCCCGGGCTTGTCATCGAGGCGCACGACGAGGACGGTCCGCGTTGAGCACGTGTAGCCGCTCTTCATGATCGCCTCCCTCGCTTGCATCGGCTGATTCACGATCAGGCTCACGTACGAACGCCCGCCTGCGGATTCGGCGCCGATCGCGTCGATGTTGATCCCCGCCTCTCCGAGAATCGCGGCGAGTTTCGCAAGCTCCCCCGGCCGGTCCGGGACCTCCATGTCGATTTGGATCATGTCCCCTCGGGAAGGACATGGCAGTGCGAGGCTACAAGCGTTGCGCGCCGTCGCGTGGCGGCAGATCGCTTATGGGATGCGGAGTCCTCACTCGTCCGAGTTCATGCGATTCACACTTGCCTACGTCGGGATTCAGGTCCGCGACCTGGAGCGTTCAATCTCATTCTACCGGGATGTCTTGGGGATGCGGGTCGTCCGCCGTCGGCGCGTCCCGGAAACGGGCGGCGAATGGGCGGAGCTTCGGAGCGCCGGGTCGAAGCAGTTGCTGGAGCTGAACTGGTACCCGGACGGTTCCAAGTTCTTCGCCGGACCGTATCGCAACGGGGACGAGCTGGACCACATCGCGTTCGAGTGCGAGGATGTCGAGCGGGCGTACCGGGAGTTGCTGGCGAACGGAGCCCGGGCCGGGCACCCGCCCTTTGCCGAGGGGGAGAGTTGGCTCGCCTACGTCGAAGACCCGGACGGAATCTGGATCGAGTTGACCGGCCCGATTCCCGACCAATAGGTCCGCAGCACCGTCCGACTGGTGAGGTTCTTGTCTCGTCCGATTCATGGGCTGTTATCCGGTTCCGAATTCGCTATCACGCGGGATAACGGCGCCATTTGAATAATATATTGAGCGAGGGAACGGGGACGCGACTGGGCCGGGGAATTCCCTGCCCGGGAGACGCCGACTCGCATGCGCGCCCACGCCTCGCGGTACTCGATGAGAAGCGTTGCGGTCGTCCTCGTCCTCCTCGGCTCCATCGGCGCGGTCCTCCTCGTGACCTCTCCGACCGCGAGTGCGCTCACGTACGTCCGAGGGGTGATCACCGTGGATACCACGTGGGGGGTCGCCGACACGACCTACATAGTGACCGGTCCGGTCACGGTCCGGGCGCCGCGGACGTTGACAATCACGCCCGGAACGACGGTGAAGTTTGATTCCGGCGTGCATCTCTTCATCGAAGGCCGACTCATGGCCGCCGGCACCGCGGCCAAGCCCATCACGTTCACCTTTAACGGCACCAGCTCTCCATTCACGTGGGGTGGTATCCAGTTCAATGCCAGTTCATCCGGATCCGTTTCTTGGTCGACCTTTGATCGAGTCGACCGGGCGGTCACGGCGACAGACAGCTCGCCGAACGTCACCAGCAACACGGTCATTCAGGCGGGTCTTGGTTTCGGTTTCGTCCGATCGCAGAGCATCGTCTCGAACAACACGATCCGTCGGGCGACGAACCTTGGGATCTATGCGAACGCCTCATCTGCCCAGATCGTCGGCAACTCAATCAACGGGACCGGGCTCGGGATCCAAGTCGAGTTTGGTGGCAGCCCAGCGATTTCTCGCAATACGATCACGAACGTGAGCGGTACCTTCGCGATCGGCATCCTCGTGACCAGCGGCGCCGCGGCATCGATTGACGGGAACTCGATTCGAGGTGTGCGCGGATCCAGCGGTGGGCCTGGGTCGATCCCCGGAGCCTCCGGCCGAAACGGATCGTTTGCCGCCGGGATTTATGCGTACGGAGTGCCCTCCGTTTCGATTTCATCGAACACGATTGACACCGTGATCGGCGGACGGGGCGGCGATGGTCAAGCGAACCCCGGCGGGACCGCCGGTCGCGGCGGGAACGGAGGCGCCGCTGCGGGGATCGTCGTCGCGGCCACCCCGGATGCGACCGTCGCGTGGAACACGATCGCCAACGTCACCGGCGGATCCGGTGGTGCCGGGGGCGGTGGTGTCACGACGACCACGGGCGGCCGAGGCGGGGACGCGGGCACGGCCGTCGCAATCGAAGTGGCCGGTTCGGCGATCTTGGGCCAGGTGTGGGGGAACGCGGTCGATGTCATCACCGGCGGGAACGGCGGACCGGGTGGGAGCGGCGGGACGACGAACGGCAACGGAGGGGTCGGTGGAGACGCGGACGGCCTCTTCCTGATCACCGTAGTCAACGTCGACGCGAGTGGCAACTTCATCCAAGCGGTTCAAGGCGGGATCGGCGGGAACGGCGTCCTGTCCGGCGGCGCGACAACCGGAAACGGCGCGACCGGCGGCGCGGCGAACGGTGCGGCCGCGTTCTATGTGTCCGGATCCGCGACCATCCATGCGAACACGTTCCAGACGCTCGCGGGCGGGGACGGTGGCCGCGGCGTGCGAGGCGGCTACGGCGGGAACGCGACCGGGGTCGTCACCTTCGGGAACAACGATGGGAGGTTCAACGCCACGCAAGTCACTTTCAACCAAATCGTCACCGTGACGGGAGGAGCCGGAGGACTCGGAGCCCGCTTCGGTGGCAACGGAGGCGCCGCCGCCGGCATCGCGAGTGTGTTCGTCTCTCCGACTCTTGCCTCGAACTGGGTCTCGACGCTGCAGGGCGGCCGAGGCGGGGATGCGTTGGACATGACGGATGGCGGCCGAGGCGGAGACGCGCTCGGCGTCGCCTCGGGGCTGGTCGCGAACGGCCTGTCTTCGGGCGACACGATTTCCGGCGTGACGAAAGGCGGCGCGGGCAGTGGGGTCCCGGTCCAGACCTCATACGCGGACGGATACTTCGTCATCGGCAACCAGACCTTCAGGACCCGGTTCACGGCCGATAACGCGACGTTGACCTCGATTGGAACCTACGAGTTCTACGTGGAAAATTATACCGAAGTCGTCGCGGTGAATAGCCCATTCACGAAACTCGCGGTAATGGCCGCCGGCAATCTGACGGTCCGGAACTATCTCGAAGTCGACGCCCTTTGGCCAAACGGGCTCACGCCGGTCGCGGGAGCCCGCATTGCCGTCATGGATGGCGGCACGCGGGTTTGGGATCGCCCGGCTCCGTCCGGAGTCCAACCGTGGATTCTCGTCACCGACAGGATCTACATCAATTCCCGGATCCCGACGGACAATCTGACCCAGGCCAGCGTGACGTATCTCCCGTATTCGTTCACAAACGATCCTCGATTTGTGGATATGGCCACGAGCCACACGGAGTCGTTTGTCATGGTGGACACGGATCCGCCGATCTCCGCGGCAAGTCCCTTGCCGAAGTACGAGAGCGCCCTCACGTTCACAGTTGCGTACACCGCGTCGGACGGAAACGGAACCGGCGTGGGGAACATCACCCTGTGGTACCGAACGGGAGGCGGCGGTGGATGGAAACCGTGGGCGACCCAGCCGGCCGGGAACGTCAGTCAATTCACGTTCACCGCTTCCGCGGACGGCTTATATGAGTTCGCGACGACGGCGGACGACCGCGCGGGCAATAAACAGTCGGGTCCCTCGGCAAACGATACATGGACGATCGTCGACACCGTTCGACCCGGATCCCACGTGAAGACGCTCGGTCAGTACCAGAACCGGAGCTCATTCACCGTGTCTTGGGCGCCCGATGCCGGGGTCACGGACATCGTTTCGTACACGATCCAGTACAACGCCGGCGCGGTCGGTTGGAGGGATTGGCTCGTCAATACCACCGCGACATCCGGGACGTTTGCGGCCGGCGGACAAGGGGTCTACCAGTTCCGGTCGAAGGCCAAAGACGCTGCGGGTAACCTCGAGGTCCCAAGCGGCAACGACACGTGGACCATCGTCGACACAATCCCTCCGTTGTCTCACACATTGCCACTCCCGACATACGAAGCTTCGCTCAGCTTCACGGTCTACTGGGAACCCCGCGAAGGCACCACCGACATCGTGTCGTACGTGATCCAGGTGAAGGACAACGCCGGCGTCTGGACGGATTGGCTGGTGTCGACGGGCACCTCGTCCACGTTCACGGGCCAAGACGGCCACACCTATCAGTTCCGCTCGGTCGCAACGGACCGTGCAGGGAACGTCGAAACGCCTCCGAGCGGCAACAATTCGTGGACCATCGTCGACGTGACTCCTCCGGACTCGTCGATGACCGCGTTGCCCAGGTACGAGAACGCGCTCCAATTCGCAATCGCCTGGGGCCCCGTGACGGGCACCACGGATATCGCGGCCTATCGGATCCAGTGGAAAGACGGGGCGAATCCATGGACCGACCTGGTCGGTTACACGAACACTACGTCGACGGGCGCGACGTTCGTAGGTCAAGACGGTCATGTCTACGCATTCCGATCGATCGCCCGTGATCGTGCGGGCAACGTGGAGACGGCTCCTGCGACGAACGATACCTGGACCCTCGTCGATGTTACGCCGCCCGTGGTCACGGAGTCCCGGCCAGCGGGCGCGAACACGAACCTCACTCCGTGGATTGTCGTGACTTTCAGCGAACCAATGGACCGCTCTTCGGTTGATCGGGCATTCTCAATCACTCCCGCGATGGACGGGACGTTCGTGTGGAGTTCAGATTCCCGCGTTGTCACGTTCGTCCCCGCGCGTGACTTGCAGTCCGGGACGACGTATTTCGTCGCGATCGATCCCACCGCACGGGACCTCGCCGGGAACACGATGGGCCAGTCGAAGACGTTCCAGTTCTCGACCGCCCCGGGATTCTTCGCGGAGTTCTGGTGGGTCCTCGTCCTCGTCGGCGCTGCGGCCGCCGCGGCGATGTTCATGATCCTGCGGCGTCGACAAGCGGGTGCGTCGAAGCCGGTTTCCCCTGCGACGACGGCGAGCAAGCCCAGCGACGCGATCGTCGAAGACGTGTTCCTCCTCAATCACAAAGACGGACTCCTGATCAAACACGAGACCCGCCGGCTGAGGCCCGACGTGGACACGGACATCTTGAGCGGCATGCTCACGGCGGTGCAGGCGTTCGTGAAAGACGCCCTGCGCGGCGATGACTACGCCGACCTGAACGAGATGACGGTCGGCCACATGCACATCTTGATCGGCCGGGGCAAGTGGCTCGTCCTCGCGGCGAGAATCGAAGGGGACGGCACGCAGAGTTGGACCAGCCAGATCGAGCGGTGCATCAAGGACATGGAAGACCATCACTGGGACCAGATCGAGGACTGGGACGGGGACATGGGCCTCGCCCGGGTCCTGACGCCGTACATCAAGAAGTTGATCCAGGGCGGCTATACCTAGCGCAGGCCGCGCGACGACACGCGCCGCAATGCGGCCCGACACTCAGTCCATCGTTCGCTACAACAAATCGTCTCGCGAATCGCGGATGCGCCGCGTGTTTTGCGCGACGCGCATGCGCGTGCACACGGCGTTGACGGGATTGTCGCATCTTCAGTACCGATAACAAAAGCTTTAATTCCGGATGCCACTTTCTAACAAGGGATGGGACGAGGCGGCAGCTTGTTCCACAGACTCGCGTCCCCAGAGCAGATGCTGTCGCGTCCCGACCGAATCGCGCGCGCAAGCCCGCGGTGATCCAAAGATGGCGAGTGATGAGGGCGACGGAAAGGTGTCGAAGTCGGCGGAGGAAGTCCGAGACGAGTTCGAGGAGAAGATGGATCGCCTTCGTCGGCAGTACGAGCGTGACCTGCACTCCTTCCGCTACGAGATCGAGGAACGGGAGTACCGCCTGAAGGCGTACGAGGACAAGTTCAACAAGATCAAGCAACCGCCGCTCCTCTACGCGTACGTCGTCCGCAAGGAAGGGCCCGACCTCGACGGGAACCAGGTGGTCGTGGCGCGCGCGACGGAACTCCTGAAAGTCTCGACCGGCCTGGTCGACAAGTCTCAGCTCGGCGTCGGCCAATACGTCTGGGTGCATCCGCAGACCTACGCGATCGTGGAAGGCAGCGCGGTCCGCAACCAGGGCGTGATCGCGAAGGTCGTCGACATGATGGACGGCAAGCTCGTGATCTCCGTGGAAGGGGACATGGAGAAGCGCCTGATCGATTGCGACAAGAACGTCTTCAAGAAACTCAAGCCCGGATTCCAGATCGGCGTCTTGCCTCCGACGATGGAGGTCCTCGAGATCCTCCCGAACCTCGAGGTCAAGTCGCTCCTGCTCGGCGAGAAACCGAACGTGACCTACGGGGAGATTGGCGGACTCATGGAGGCGATCGAGCGGATCAAGGACGTCGTCGTCCTGCCGTATCAGGAGGCGAAGCTGTTCGCGCAGATCTCCCTCGAGGCGCCACGCGGGATCCTGCTGTACGGTCCTCCGGGTTGCGGGAAGACTCTGCTCGTGAAGGCGATCGCGACGGAGAACGACATGACCTTCTTCAACGTCAGCATCGCGGACGTCCTCTCGAAGTGGGTCGGGGAGAGCGAGCGCATCATCAAGGAGATCTTCCGACAGGCGCACGAGAAGAAGCCGAGCATCGTCTTCTTCGACGAGATCGAGGCCCTGTTCACCGTCCGCGGGATGATGGACACCTCCGGCGTCCACAAGAACATCATCGCGCAGATCCTGAGCGAGATGGACGGACTCGTCGAGTTGCACGACGTCTTCGTGATCGGCGCGACGAACCGCGCGGACCTCGTGGACCCCGCTCTCCTGCGGCCCGGTCGGTTCGACGAGATCATCGAGATCCCGCGCCCGGACCGCAGGGGGGCGGAGGAGATCCTTCGGATCTACCTGAACGAGGACTTGCCGACCGCGGAGAGCCTCGACGAGACGTACGGGGGCCACAAGGAGGCGGTCGACGCGCTCCGCCGCTTTGTCCTCGACGAACTCTATGGAGAGAACAAGTGGGTCAAGGTCAAGCTCGACGCCGAGGCGAAAGAGGCGATCAAGACCGTGAAGCGGAAGGACATCATCTCCGGCGCCATCATCGAGGCGATCGTGACGACCGCGAAGAAGAACTTCGTGAAGCGGGTCATCCGGCTCAAGAAGACGGAGCGGAAGAAGGAAGGCCTCACGATGAAGGACCTCGACATGGCGATCGACGAGGAGAGCAAGGAGCACGCGATCACGGAGATGTACGTCTACGAGAAGCGCCAGCGGGAGGTCTTCCGGACCGGTGCGGACCCGATGGTCGGGTGACGCATGAGGAAGATGGTCCAGGGGACCGAACACGAGTACACGCTGTACTGCCGCAAGATGGGCACGATGGGGTTCGATCCCCACATGATGGCGCTCGACCTGCTACGCGATTCGGATTTGCACCTGGCCGGCGAGTTCATCACGAACGGCTCGCGCGTCTACTACGACGTCGGGCATTTCGAGGTCAGCACCGCGGAGACGACGAACTTCCATGACGTCGTCATCTGGGAGAAAGCCGGGGAGAAGGTCCTCGACTGGCTCCGCCGCGTCATGGAAGAGAAGTACACGGGCGACATGAAGATCCACGCGTTCAAGAACAACACCTCGCCGGACGGGACCTCGTACGGGTCCCACGAGAATTACTGCGTCTCCCGCGATGTCCCGTTCCCGGGCCAGTTCATCCGCGACCTCGTCCCGCATCTCGCGACCCGCATCATCTACACGGGGGCGGGCGACATCGTCCGCGGGAAGTACGTGCTCTCGCCGATGGCCTTCCTCACGTCCCAGGTGGTCAGCGGGGAGACGATGCACGACACCGGAATCCTGAACACCCGCGACGAACCCCACGCCGATGGCCGTCTGTGGCGGCGCCTCCACGTCATCGTGGGCGACGCGCTGATGAACGAGACCGCGATCATGCTCCGTCACTTCGTGACCTCGGGCGTGCTGCAGCTCATGGAGGATGGACGCCTGAACGACGTGCCTCGGCTGAAGGATCCGATCCGGGATCTGTGGCACAATGTGGAGATCCGGAATCCGGAACAGTGGAAGGTCGAGCTCGAGGACGGCCGGACCGTTTCGCCGATTGATATTCAGCGGTACTATCTCGAGAAGATTGAATCGATCGTGAAGGACGACTGGGAACGCCGCGCGTTGCGGACATTCGAGGAGGTGTTGGACGGCCTCGAGAACCGACGGTCGAAAGAACTGGCGCACAAGGTCGAATGGCTCGATCGGTACATCGCGATCCAGGAGGCCGGCGAGAAGAAGGCCGGACCCGACGTCGAGATGATGGCCTGCAAGCAATACTCCGAGATCGGTGCGGAACGCTCATTGTTCTACAAGCGGCAGCGCGCCGGTTTGGTCGATCGCATCACGGACGACGATGCTATCAAAAAAGCGATTCAGGAGCCGCCCAACGACACCCGAGCGGCGCTAAGGCGGGAGCTATGCGACACCTTCAATATCGAGATGATTGATTGGTCTATGTTGATCGTGAACGACGGGACGCGCAGGCGAATCGATCTTCTCGATCCTTACGCCACGAAGATGGAGGCACCCTATGCCACAGCAAGTTGAGGAAAAGCCGAAGAAACGGAAGAAGCAGGAAAAGAAGTTGGAGTTCGAAGCCGGCAAGGTCTTCACCCCTGGCGAAGTGAAGGACGAGGACTTCGAGCTCGATCTGGAGTCGGCCAAGTTTAGGGCGCAAAAAGGCCAAGGAGGAGATCGGCGAGCGTAGTACTTTCGCTGACCTCCTAGTCGATATTGATTAGGCACAAACGGCTTGCTTTAGTCTCATCGTAGTTTCGGTCGAGTACTTCGCTGGTTTCTTGGACGGCGAAGGCAGTCTGTCGGTCGCTCGGATTCCTCGAGGGCATTTCCACGAATATTGTTCGAGAGTCGTGGTCTACAACAGCAATCGTCAGATTCTCGAGGAAATCCGCCGAGGATGGGGAGGGACCTTGCATGGCGTTGCTTCGCGCCGTTGGAACTGGAAACCAGCGTACGCCCTAATCTGGACGAACGCCGCCGCGGCGCGCCTGATTTTGGAAGTCGCACTCCATCTGAGGGTAAAGTCAGCACAAGCGCGCGAGCTGCTACGCTTCCAGAAACATCTTCGGGCGTGTCGGCGAAGAAGAGACCAGCTTGGACGGCTACTTCCCTTGTCTCCTCGTCAGCGGGAGATTCGAGAGTCTTTCCACAGACGTCTCAAGAGCCTCAATAGGCGGGGACCGACCAGTCGACGCTCCCCCGGCAGTGGGTCTCTCAGGCACGTTTCGCGGAAAGTGTCTGCAGAGTACCTGGCAGGCTTCACTGATGCTGAGGGCAGTCTGATTCTCGCGAAAGTGCGAATCATCGACCGATGGAATCTCCAATACGTGCCGAGAGTGTGCGTTGACAACACCGACAGGGCCGTCCTGGAAGACTTGCAACGTGATTTCGGTGGGATCCTCGCCAACCAGGTTGCGCGAAACGCTCGATGGAAGCGAGGATATAAGTTGGTCTGGAACGGGCGCAAAGTCGAGCCCTTTTTGCTTTCGGTCGGGCCGCATCTCCGAATCAAGCGAAGACAGGCACGGATTCTTATGCAATTTATCAGGCACCGGAAGCGGACCCATCAGAGGCGAATGGGGCGACGTTTCGGACGGTTCCCTCCGGGGGTAATCGCCTACCGCGAGTCCCTTTATCAGCAAATGAAAAAGGAGAACGCGAGAGGGATATCGTCGGGCGGGCAAAGGAACAACTAACTCAGGGTTTGAGCCGCTTGGCTCCCGCCCGGGTTCTGGCTACCGGACGCGTCTCGGGCAACTTGATATCTCCCGCTCGCCTTGCCACCGGCCGGATGCCCACCCGCGTCGAGACCCTGGACAACGGCCTGAAGGTCATCCTCCGGCCGATCCCCGACACGAAGGCGCTGTCGACGTGGGTCGTGTACCGGATCGGCTCCCGCAACGAGGTCCCCGGCATGACCGGCTCCACGCATTGGGTCGAGCACATGCTGTTCAAGGGCGGCGGCAAGCTCGGCAAGGGGGACATCGACAAGATGATCTCCCGCCTCGGCGGCAAGATGAACGCCTTCACCGACACGGACTACACGATGTACTTCGAGACGATCCCCGCGGCCGCGATGGACACGGCCCTCATGATCGAATCCGAGCGCATGCGGAACGCGGCGTTCGACCCGAAAGAGGTCGAGGCCGAGCGGACCGTCGTCATCAGCGAGCGAGAAGGCGCCGAGAACCAGCCCGACTTCGCCGTCGAAGAGGAGCTGTGGGGCCTCGCCTTCCACGTCCACCCGTACCACTGGACCGCGATCGGGTACAAGCAGGACCTCGCGACGTTGGACCGCGACCCGCTGTACCGGCACTACCTGCGGTACTACGCGCCGAACAACGCGTCCCTGATCCTGGTCGGCGGCTTCGATCCGGCCGTCGCGATGCAGCACGTCCGCGAGGCGTTCGGGCCCCTGAAGCCGGAGACGCGGCCGGACCCGCTCCGCCTGTCGGAGCCGGAACAGCACGGCGAGCGTCGCAGCGACCTCGAGCGCCCGGGCCCGGCCGACCTCCTGTCCGTGGGATGGCACATCCCGGCGGCGAGCCACGAGGACACCCCTGCGCTCGTCCTCCTGTCGACGGTCCTGGGCGGGTGGCGCGGCATCGTGCCGTTCGCGGCAGGCGATTGGCGACCGCGCTCGAACCGCCTCTACCGGGCGCTCGTCGACGCGCGCCTCGCGACGGACGTCGGCGTGCGGCAGGAGATGAAACTCGATCCGGCGTTGCTGATCGCGAGCGTCACCCTGGCCCGCGGGGCCGCCCTCGATCGCGTCGAGGCCGTCCTCGACCGCGAGATCGAGAAGATCCAGAAGAGCCCGCCGCCGAAGTCGGAGCTCGCGCGCGCCCGCCAGCAAGTCCGCGCCTGGGCCCGGTACGAACAGGACGGCGTCACGTTCCAGGGCATCCTGCTCGGCGCGGGGGAAGGCCTCGGCTCGTGGGACTTCGGCGAGACGCTCCTCGCGAAGGTCGAGAAGGTCCGCGCCGAGCAGGTCCGCGCGGTCGCCCGCACGTACCTCGTCGACGAGCACCGCACGGTCGTTCGGTTCCACGCCCAGGAGGTCCCGGCGTGAACCTCCCGGACCGGACCGTCCTCGGGAACGGCGCCGTCCTCGTGTCGCACGCCCTGCCGTCGAACCCGTTCATCGCGTTCCGGGGGAGCGTGCCCGCCGGCGTCGCGGCGGAGGGGTCCGACCACGGCGTCGCCGAGTTCACGTCCCAGCTCCTCCTGAGCGGCACCCGCCGGATGAGCGCCGCGAAGCTCGCGGACCGCCTCGAGGGGATCGGCGCGACCCTCGAGTTCCACAACGGGGAGGAGCTCCTCTCCTTCCAGGGGCGGTGCACGCGCGAGACGGCCGCGGAGACCGTCCGGATCCTCGTCGAATGCCTCTCCCAGCCGACGTTCCCGCCGAAGGAGATCGAGCGCGTCCGCGGCGAGCTCCTGAACGACCTCCGCATCGAGGCGGACGACACCCGCGCCCGGGCGTTTCGCCAGTTGTCCCGTCTCGTGTTCCCGAAAGACCATCCGTACGGGCGGGACCCGAAGGGAGGCGAGGCGCGGGTCCGGCGGATCCGGCGCGCGGACATCGTCTCGTTCCACGAGGCGCACGTGGGCCCGGAGGGGCTCATCCTCGCTGCGACCGGCGACGTCGACCGGGCGCTCCTCGAGGACGCGATCGCGGCCCCGCTGTCGCGCCTCCGGGGAGACGAGAGCGGACCGCCGGCGATCCCGCCCCCGCCGCCGCATCGTCCCGGGTCCGAGTCGATCCCGATGCCGCACAAGACCCAGGTCGACATCGCGATCGGCGCGCCCGGCGTCCCCCGACGCCACGCGGACTATTACGCCCTGAACCTCGCGAACCTCCTCTTCGGCCGGATCGGGTTGTACGGCCGCCTCGGCCGGAACCTGCGGGACGACCAGGGCCTGGCGTACTACGCGTTCTCGGGCCTCGACGCGCGCACGGCCGGAGGGATGTGGTCGATCTCCGCGGGCGTGAACCCCGCGAACCTCGGCAAGGCGATCGACTCGATCCGGTCGGAGATGGACCGCCTGCGGACGGAGCCTTTCACCCTCGACGAGATCCGGGACGGGAAAGACAACCAGGTCGGCTCCCTGATCGTGTCGCTCGAGCGGAACGCGGAGGTCGCCTCGGAGCTGCATCGGATGGAGTACTATGGGCTCGGCATGGATTTCCTCGAGCGGTACCCCGACATCATCGGGGATCTGACGGGCGAGCGCGTCCGGGACGTCGCGCGGAAGTACTTCCTGCCGTCCGCGAGCTCCATGGTCGTCGCGGGACCGGTCGGGCGTGCGCGATTCCGATTGTGAATCCGGAATTATATCGATTGGCAATTAAATAAATACACTTCGATGCATGCAGGCGGATCGACCCGTGTTCGCGACCCGATCGGCCTTCCCTTAGAAGAGGTCGTCGTCCGTGATCCGGGCGGGGCCTCCGACCTCACAGGGGATCGTGCGGATGCCGAGGTCCTCGATGGCCTTCCGCACCTCGTCGGCCCGATCCGGGAGGGTGTTCACGTAGACGGTCGCACCTGTGTCGATTGAGAAGAACGCGGGGACACCGGCCTCCCGCAGGCGGCGGACCGCCAGGATCACGCGGAGGGTGTCCGGTTGCCAGAGCACCATCTCGCCAGTGCCGGTCATCGTGATCCCATGGAGCATGAGCGTGTCCCGTTCCGCGAGGGCGCAAATCTCGCCGATGGCCCGCTTGCGGATCGCGAGCTCCATCTCCGCGATCAGGCGCGGCATCTCGGCCAGGC
>Ga0209160_1000364_pt1 | contig 36292 bp, 34 predicted proteins | sample GraSoiAngelo_153_FD_186167 | JGI IMG/M metagenome (GOLD analysis project Ga0209160, IMG submission 186167) | Grasslands soil microbial communities from the Angelo Coastal Reserve, California, USA - 14_1009_12_40cm (SPAdes) (version 2) | ecosystem: Environmental > Terrestrial > Soil > Grasslands ...
CGTCGCCATCGCGGGATGAATTTCCCACAGGGTGACCACTTGAGAACCGCCGCGTCCGTGCTCAAAATCTTCGAAGGGTAATCCCAGGACATCAACCGCCAGCGGTTGGGGGAGGTCTCCGCCGTGCTGGAGGTCGAGTTGGAAGCCGTGCTGCTTCAGTTGCGACTGAATGGTTTTGCGCGAAGTGCAGTATTCGCTGTCGATGGGAGTCTCGATAATCACGCGTGGCGCATTCTTGTCTGCGGTCTGCGATATCTCCAGGTGAATGTCGCAATCGCCCTGGTTCACGCTGGCATTCTCTAAGAATGCGTTCGCCACATGAACCAACTGAAGTTCGCGGCCGGTGCGCGGCGCGTCGAAGGGAAGCGGAATCGGGTCCTGCGGCCACGACAGTATGGTCGCCACATCAATTTCCTGCGGGGTGCCGCTGGGAATGGGCACGTGTTTGGCGACGTGGCGATAGTCGGAAGTGTCCGGCAACGCAGCCAGACAGTTGCAGATATCGTCTTGAATGTGATTGATCGTGCTGCAGGAGAGCGTGATAAACAAAAACAGCAGCGCGACCTGCAGGCGGATGACGGTCTTTCGAGAGTATTGCACATTGTCTAGGATGCAAATTGGGAACTGGGCGTCCACTGGAGAGGCAAGCAGGTAAAGGTCGTTTGCTGCAGCCGGCGTTCTAAAATCATGCCTTTGCATAGTTCGCGGGATGTTCGCGGCGCGGTACACTCTTTCCGCGCGGCTCACAAAGAAGGGGCGCTTGCCATGCCACGTTTGATTATGCCGCTGATGCTTGGCTTGTTGGTTATGGTGCTCTCCTCGAGAACGCGATCGACGGATAAGGCTGCGGGGCAGGCGGTCTTGCTGGTCGCGAACAAGGGAGCTCGCACGGTTAGCGTTATCGATCCCTCGTCAGGCCGGCAACTGGCTGCGGTCGCGGAAGGCGGCGAAACCGGGCACGAGGTGGTGGCGTCTCCCGATGGTCGAACCGCATATGTGCCGATCTATGGCAACTCCGGCGTGGGAAAGCCCGGGACGGATGGGCGCAACATCGTCGTGATTGACATTGCCGCTCGCAAGGTGACTGGCAACATTGATTTTGGGCATGGAGTGCGGCCACACTGCGTGCTGTTTGGGCCGAAAGATGGAATGCTTTACGTCACGACCGAGTTGGATAATTCGGTTAGCGTGATTGATCCTCGCACGCTGAAGATTGTGGGATCAATTCCGACGGGACAAACCGAATCGCACATGCTTGCGATTACGCGCGATGGAAAGCGCGGCTACACTGCTAATGTCGGACCAGGCACGGTTTCCGTACTGGATCTCGAGACGCGAAAAACTCTGGAAGTGATTCCCGTCTCGCCGCAAGTTCAGCGTATTTCGATTTCACCGGATGACCGCATGGCCTTCACCGCCGATCAGACCAAACCTCGGCTCGCCGTCATTGATACCGCCACCAACAAAGTGAAAAACTGGGTACCACTGCCGGCTCCGGGTTACGGAACGGCTTCGACGCCGGATGGCCGCTGGCTGGTAGTCGCCCTGCCAAGCGCCAACAAGGTAGCGGTCGTGGACCTCGTCAGCATGAAGGTTGCGCACATGATTGATGTTCCTGCCGCCCCACAAGAAATTCTGATGCGCCCGGACGGACGTATGGCATATGCGTCCTGTGATTCGAGCCAGAAGGTTGCTGCCCTCCGAGTTTCAGATTGGACGGTGGAAAAGCTGATTGACGCGGGAAAGGGAGCTGACGGGCTGGCCTGGGCGGAACCGAGATAAAAAACGAAAAAACTCGCGCTCACGGCAAACATCCGTTGCGCGAGTCTCGAAAAATTCCGCGCGATTGATCTCGCTTTATCTTGACGATCAGGCCGACTTCGGCAGCCGCAACGAGGGATCCTCCGCTTTCACCAGCGGCATTTCGACCAGATGCTCGCTGAGAAACCAGACCTGCAGTTCGTTGGTGCGCAAAACTTCGCTGACGACGAGATCGTTGGTTCCATCGTCGCCCAGTTTCACGGCACGGCTGGCGAGTTTGCGGGAATCGCGAATGATAATCTGGTGGGCATCGAGCAAACGCGAAAGCTGTACCGGCACTTCTTCCCGGCCGCGCGGTGGACGCTCAATCTGCGTGGTTTCCGCCACATCCGCCGCCATGGCAAGGCTCACTCCGCCGAGCAATTGAATCCGTTCCGCGATGGCGTCCACAAGCTCCACCTGCTCGTCAAAATGTTTGTCAAACAGAAGATGAAGCTGGTAGAAGGTCGGTCCAGCCACTTGCCAATGCGATTTCTTGTACAGATCGCGGAGGGTCATCGTGTCCGCGAGCAGTTGATTCAGTTGCGCCGTCATTTCCAGTCGAACCGGCTCTTCCAATTCCAGTGGCAGCAAATGGTTCACGGTGCCGTAAGCTTGAATTTCACTTGCTCTTTGGTGCAAGCGTGGCTGCGCGCTGTTTCTGCCATGATTGCTTGAAGCTTCCTTCTTCGCCATCGACGTTCTCCTTAGTTTTTATCAACCTGACCTGACACGTTTCTCGCTAACCTCTGGTGTTTGGATGACCGGCAAACGAATTTCGATTCCGCGACCGGAAACGGAGGGAAGATACTTCTTAACAGGATTCCCCAGCCTCGCGACTCTGCTTTCCGTTTATTTATTCTCCACCTTCGCGGAGAGCTTCTGCACCTCATCGAGTTGCTTCTGAACCGCAGCGGCATCGCTGGCGTCGGGCGCCAGGCGAAGGTAATTTTGCATGTGTTCCGCCGCGCCCTGATAATCGCGCTTATGCGCGAGAATGGCCCCCAACAAATACTCCATCTTTGGAACTTGATGCTGTACATCTATCTGTAATCCCTGGAGAACATTTTTTTCGGCGATTTCAAAGTGCTGCAGATAGTAGTGGCCGGCAGCATTCAAGAACCAATATTGGGGAAAGCTGACGGAATTGAGCTTCAGCAACTGATCGGTCGCATCCACCAGTTCATCCCATTGCTTCTCCCGCAGGGCAAGCTGCGCGAGCGCCTGATAGGGACTGATGAACTTCGAATCGGCTGCCGCAGCCTGATGAAATGACTGCCGAGCTGCGGTAGTGTCGCTCTTCTCCACTTGAAGCTTTCCTAATTCGAACCACGCAACGGCGTATTGAGGATAAACTGCGACTGCTTTTTTGAAGGCCTGCTGGGCTGCATCCCATTTCTGTTTCTTCTCCATCTCGCGGCCCTTGTCAAACTCTTTTTTTGCTTTTCCGGGCGCGCTCGCGCTGGTTGCGCTAATGGTAAAGCCTTCCACCTGATCCAGCCGGTGTAAGACGATGGTGCCCACATTGTCAGCGCCGAAACTCGTCAACCGCCCCGCCAGCTCGATAATCTGCGAAGTGAAGCCCGCCAAAACTGCCTGCAACTGGCACTCGCGCCATTCGCGCAATGTATCTGACCCGGAACTGCCGGGACCGTTCACCCCTGACCTGGCCGCGCCGGACATCGAGTTACCGAAGCCTGGGTTTGACGGTGCGGAGTCTATGGCTTGATCCATTCCTCCCAGTGCTCTTTGTCGCATATTACTGATTTCCAAACTGAAGCCACCCTTGCGATCGGTGTAGCCCTCGGTTCGAATCCGGCCTTTGCAGTTGCTCTGAATCATGGCCGGGTCAGTTAGCGGGGTACCATCGTCCACCGTCACCTTGCCGTACAAGAAAAAAGATCGCGGCGCAGCTGTGGAAGTGTCTGGATTCGGAATTCTCGGCACCGACGGCGCATTCCCCGAGCTTGGTGGACGGCGGGTTTGAGCGCTGAGGGCGAGAGTTAGGCTCAAAACGAAAAGAAAAACTGACACGGAGAGGGTCCTACGCTTCATAAGCGGACCTCCGAAGTTGGAAGAATTATACGCCCGATGCAGAACGCAACTATTCGGTTCTTTGACGCGTGCTTTCGATTTCCCGTTGCCGTCTTGTTCCGTCAAAATATCGAGCCAAATCCTGAATGGAACCAAGTCGAGGATGGACAGGGCCGATGGCGGTACTAAGGCAAAACAACAAAGGAAGGATGGTTAAGCTTATCGATGCGGGACCAGAATATTCAGGATTTCGCGCAGCCCCTGCCGAATGTGTGTCAGGTCTGCTGGGGAGCGGCCGGGAAACGGAAGCGCCGTCTGCTTTTTGTCGCCTTTAATCTCATCACGCAATTGCGACCGCGCACCTGCAATGGTGAATCCGTCTTCGTAGAGAAGTTTCTTGATGCGCAGCACGCTTTCCACGTCGCGGCGACGATACATCCGTTGTCCAGTATTGCTCTTCACGGGCCGCAATTGAGGGAATTCCGTCTCCCAAAAGCGCAGCACGTATGCCGGCAGACGACATAGGCGCGCCACTTCCCCGATTCGGAAATAGAGCTTTTCTGGAATGATGATGTCGCTCGATTTGGCAGCAGGTCGTTTCTTGAGACGCATTTTCTCTGGTCCGGAAAGGGCTGTGGGCGGGACCAAAATGTCCGCCTTGGCGTTTCTAGCACGACCGAGGGTTGGCGACAACCCCGAAAATACAATTCCCGCCGGTTTTTTTTCGCGCCGCCTCGTCCGACACTGAAAAAGCCCCTCCAGAGGTGCTTCTCCGGAGAGGCCTGGAAACTTTCTCGGTCCGAGCGAGAATCGTCTCGCTAGCGGTTAGTGTTTCTTTTTCTTCTTTGCCTTTTTCTTTGCTGCCATGAAGTGTCTCCTCCGTGAACGATTTTCCCTTGCAAGGTTGTTGAAGTAAGGGACCCTAAGCCCACTGCTTGTCCAATCTCTTGTATGGACAAATTCATTAACCCCAGATATTGCGTGGGAACCCAGTTAAAGTCAACACAAATTTGCACGGTGGGGTTCTCTTTCGACGACATGCGCCAGTGAAAGAGCGGGCCTACTTTTAACGCCGGCACAACCTAACAACCTCATTCGCAGGATTTCCTTTGGCACCTCTTCCTCTAGCAACTTCCTCGGCACCCTCTAGTAAACTCTCTTACGCGATGCGCCGAGACCCCATTGAGCTCGAGATTTTCAAAAATCTCTACCACTCCATCGCCGAGGAGATGGGCGCAGCCCTGCGACGCACTGCATTTTCTCCCAACATCAAAGAGCGCCGCGACTACTCCTGCGCCGTCTTCGCTGCAGACGGTGAAGTCATCGCCATGGGCGACCACATGCCCGTGCATCTAGGGTCCATGCCCATGTCGGTGCGTGCTGCAATCAATCATTGCGAACAGCAGAATTCTCCGTTCGCCTCAGGGGATGTGGTCATGCTCAACGATCCTTTCCGTGGCGGCACCCACTTGCCCGACATCACACTGGTCGCGCCAGTGTATGTGGCACGTGAGGCGCGAGAGCGCCCGCGTCATTCCAAAAGTCGGCGTCCTGACTTCTACGTCGCTTCTCGGGCTCATCATGCCGATGTGGGCGGTGCGTATGCCGGTTCCATGGGACTGTGCCGCGAAATCTACCAGGAGGGCTTTCGCATTCCCCCGGTGAAGCTGGTGCGGGGCGGAAAGACAGACCGGGACATTCTTGCCCTGCTGCTCACAAATGTGCGTACTCCGGAAGAGCGCGAAGGCGACTTGGGTGCACAAATTGCCGCCTGCCACACCGGTGCAACCCGTCTCCAGGAAATCTGCTCGCGATATGGGCTCAAACGCGCCCAGCGTGCGGCCCTTGATCTGCTTGATTACTCTGAAGAGATGATGCGGGCGTTTTTATGCAACGTTCCTCACGGCAGGTTTCAGTCAGAAGACTTCCTCGATAACGACGGCATTAGCGACAAACCGGTAAAAATCGCCCTGGCAGTGACGTTTCAAGAGACTCGCGGGCGGGGGCGTCCGCGCCACATAGTGACTGTTGATTTCACCGGCTCCGATCCTCAGGTAGCAGGGAGCATCAATGCCGTCGAAGCTATCACGTATTCAGCTTGCTTCTATGTCTTCCGTTGTCTGTTGGCCGACGACGTCCCGGCTACGGCGGGGGTGATGCGTCCAATCAAAGTGATTGCGCCCGCAGGCACGGTGGTGAATGCGCGGCCTCCGGCCGCTGTCGCAGGAGGGAACGTGGAGACTTCGCAGCGCATCGTGGACGTGCTGCTACGGGCACTCGCGCAAGCTATTCCTGGTCGCGTTCCCGCGGCGGCATCAGGCACCATGAATAATCTTACGATTGGGGGGATTGATCCACGCACTGGCGAACCCTTCGCCTACTACGAAACCATTGCCGGGGGCATGGGCGCGCGCCCCACGAAAGACGGTGTCTCGGGGGTGCACACTCATATGACGAATTCGCTGAATACCCCTGCTGAGGCGCTTGAGTATGCGTATCCGCTACGGGTGCGACGTTATTCTCTGCGTCCGGGAAGCGGCGGAAACGGCAAATACCGGGGCGGGGACGGGATCGTGCGCGAGATCGAGGTTTTGACCGACTGCGAGGTCACGCTCCTAGCTGACCGGCGCTCGCGTGGGCCCTATGGACTTTCCGGTGGCAGCGATGGCGCGCCGGGGAAGGCGGAAATTATTCGCCACAATGGCGCTGTGGAAGAACTGACGGGAAAGTTCAGTATGCGTCTAAGGGCAGGAGAAAGAATACGCATTGAAAGCCCCGGTGGCGGTGGATGGGGGCGATGTTGAACGCAATTCAAAGGAGGCCTGATGCAAGCGATTAAGTCGGTGAACGTAATGTCATGCGCCAAGATGCTGGGAGCCATTTATGGGGCCATGGGACTCCTCGCCTTTCCGATTAGCTTGATAGCTGGTTTCGCTAGCATGGCTTCCGGCCAACGCGCAGACACTGTGGGTGGCGTTGCGATGGTCGCATTTGGCTTTTTCGCCCCATTCCTTTATGGCGGCTTAGGATTCGTGGTTGGTGCTTTGGGGGCGTGGATTTATAACATAATGGCAAAATGGCTCGGCGGAATTCAAATTGAACTGCAAATAGCGAGTCCCGCGCAACCAGTAACAGCCAACCGAATGGGGCTGATTTAAGAGCCAACGAACAGAAGTTGCGGCAAAAGCTGCAACCCAATATGTTTCTATGACACCTGATCTCGCCTCTCACTATCTCGAAGAAGCGCGCCGCCAGTTCCGCGGCCATAAGCGACTCGCGGAGGGCGCCATCGCCCAGCTTAAAGATAACGAGCTTTTCCTTACGCTGGACCCAGAATCAAACTCTGTCGCTATCATCATGAAGCACCTTGCGGGTAATATGCGTTCCCGCTTTACGGACTTTCTCACTACTGATGGCGAAAAGCCGGACCGCAATCGCGATCAGGAATTTGAAATCACATCGGCAACCACACGCGCGGATGTCATGCGTTGGTGGGAAGAGGGTTGGTCCCGCGTTTTCTCTGCCCTAGAATCGGTCAAGCCAGAAGATGTGACTCGCACGGTGACGATTCGAGGCGAACCTCACAGCGTGCTACAAGCTATCAACCGGCAGATCGCACATTATGCGTACCACGTCGGCCAGATCGTCTTCGTCGCTAAACACTTTCGCGTGTCGGAATGGAAGTCGCTGAGCATTCCGCGCGGCAAATCGGAAGAGTGCAACCGGAAGGACATTTCGGAGCGGAAACCTGGGCCTTCGGGTCCGCGGGCAGGCAAGTAGAAAAGCGGCGGGAGCGCTTCGGGTGCTAGAATCTTCGGTGTCTTCTGTGACCTGTGTGGTAAAGAATTTCTAGCCGCGAACCAAGACAACTTCCATGCCCGAAACCATGTTCGCAGTAGTAAAGCCGAAAGCCGCACCGGGCGCGGAGATTCGCGAAGTCAAAGTTCCGGGCTTCGGCGCTACCGACGTGCTGGTCAAGGTAAAGGTAGCGTCTATCTGCGGCACCGACCTTCATATCTACGAATGGGACCGCTGGGCGCAGAACCGCATCCATCCCCCACTTATTCCCGGGCACGAATTTTGCGGCGAAGTAGTGGCATATGGCGATGAAGTCACCAGCGTGAAGGAAGGTGATTTTGTTTCCGCGGAGATGCACGTGGCATGCGGCAAATGTCTGCAATGCCGCACCGGCGAAGCCCACATTTGTCAGAACGTAAAAATTATCGGTGTGGACACGGATGGCGCTTTCGCCGAATACGTGGTGATTCCCGAATCAAATATCTGGAAACTCGACCCCGACATTCCCCAGGAATACGCCTCCATCCTCGACCCATTGGGCAATGCGGTGCACACGGTCCTTGCGGGCGAGATTGCGGCCAGGACTGTTGCTATCACCGGCGCCGGGCCGATCGGACTATTCGCCATCGCAGTCGCGCGTGCGGTAGGCGCAACCACGATCTTCGCGATTGAAGTGAACGAACATCGCCGTTCCGTCGCGAACAAGATGAAAGCTGACTATGTGCTCGATCCATCAAAGGAGGACGTTCGGTCGATCGTCATGGAAAAGACTGGCGGCCTGGGTGTGGATGTGGTGCTGGAAATGGCTGGCCACCCTGACGCCATCCGAACCGCTTTCGACATCGTGCGCCGTGGCGGACGCATGTCTCTTCTGGGTCTCACCTCCAAGCCGATTTCATTAAATTTCTCAGAGGACATAATTTTCAAGGGCCTCACCATTCAAGGCATCAACGGCCGTCGCATGTACCAGACGTGGTATCAGATGACGGCGCTGCTCAAAGCCGGCAAATTAGATTTGCACCCGGTCATCACTGACCGTATCTCGATGAAAGATTTCTCCAAAGCCATGGAGCGACTGAAGACGGGAGAAGCCAGCAAGATATTGGTGTATCCGAACGGGGTGAAGTAATGTGTGACGCGGGCAACCCGTTCGACTTCGCTCAGGGCGGGCTCTTGCCCGCGAACTTCGTGTCCCGGAACCGCCTACTGCACGCGTGGAATTAGATCATGGGCCTCGATGCACACGTACGGTGCACTTGTATACGGGATGGCCGGGCCAAGCCGCATCCGTTTCCAGACCGGCTCAGTTTCGATGAGACCGGCGAACCGTTTCTGACAGGCGATCCTTCCGAGGACGAGTTGGAAGCTCACGACCGCTGGTGTGCGGAGTCGTGTGAGCATGGCGGATATCTACTTTCCTTGCCTTTGGGCAACATCACGCGGGTTGGCCATCTGCGAACATTTCTCCACGGCTTGGAGGGAAATCCTGGGCTACGGTTTCCGATTCTTCTCAACAAGGTCATCTATGATGGGACTCATACCGGAGACTGGATCGCCAGCGATCTGGCGGCTGAACTGTTGAAGGAAGTGGACACAGTGCTCCATTCGCGAGACATTCTGGCCAGCTCCGAGATGGAGTTCTTCGAAAACATGAAGCGCTTGTGCGAGGCGAGCGTTGAGACGGGCAATCCGATCATGTTTTGAATATTCAAGTGATTTCCACGAAGTGCAATACGCCTTCATCCGCGGCGAAGAATTTCTCGAGGCACGACATGACCACCGCAACCCGCACCAATCCGCTCTCTTACCTCGGCGATCAACTGAACGAGCTCAAAACCAAGGGCACCCACTTCCGGCTGCGCGTGCTTGAGGACGAGCAGGCGCCCGTCTGTACATTCGACGGCAAGAAAGTCATTAACCTGGCCTCGAATAATTATCTCGGCCTGACCACGCATCCCAAGTTGCGGGAAGCTGCGCTTGAGGCGACGCGCAAGTATGGAGTGGGATCGGGCGCGGTGCGCACCATCGCCGGCACCATGAAGATCCACATGGAACTGGAGGAGAAGATCGCGCGCTTCAAGAACGTTGAGGCGTGCGTAGTGTTTCAATCAGGCTTCGCGGCCAACGCGGGGACAGTTTCTGCTGTTTTGAGCAAAGAAGATTTCATCATCTCTGATCAGCTCAACCATGCCTCGATTATCGATGGTGCGCGCCTCTCGCGCGCCAAGATTCTCGTTTTCAATCACAAAGACATTGCGCACGCCGAAGAACAACTCGCCAGCGTAAAAGATCAGCCTGGGCGCAAGCTCCTCATCTCAGACGGCGTCTTCTCCATGGACGGAGACATCGGCCCGCTGCCGCAACTATGCGATCTGGCGGAAAAGTATGGCGCGATCATGATGGTTGATGACGCGCATGCGTCTGGCGTGCTGGGCCGCAACGGACGTGGCACAATTGATCATTTCAAAGTCCACAGGCGCGTGGATATCCAGGTAGGTACGCTTTCAAAAGCCATCGGAGCACTGGGAGGATACGTCTGCGGATCGCGTGATCTGATTGATTTTCTCTATCATCGCGCGCGTCCGTTTTTGTTTTCGACTTCGCATCCGCCATCAGTGGCAGCCACATGCATCGCAGCCTTCGATGTTCTGGAAAACGAGCCCGAGCGCATCGAACAACTTTGGGACAACACCCGTTTCTGGAAAAAAGAATTGGGCCTTCTGGGTTTCGATATCGGCGGACGCACAACACCTGCGAGCGAGACGCCCATCACACCCATCATCATTGGTGATGGCAAACTTACGATGGACTTTTCCCGCGAACTCTTCAAGGAGGGCGTGCTGGGCACGGGTATTGCATTTCCGACCGTGCCGGAAGGCAAGGCACGCATTCGGACCATCATGACTTCGAGCCATACGAAGGAGCAACTGGACGAGGCGTTGTCGGTGCTCAAGCGGGTGGGAAAGCGGATGGGAATACTGAGTTGAGAAGGACCTGTGACAGGGCGATAGTGTTCCCGGCAGAAAGAAACGGAGCGGAAAATCTGCTCCGGCTTAACCATACTTGCTGATTAACTTCTCAGCGCCGGCCCGTGCCGAATGGCTGGTCTGGATCCTGCTGCACCTGCGTGTAACCCACCGGAACATCGAACAGGCTCTTATCGAGAGTGCTGCTGGAGAATGAAGTCACTTCGATAGTCATGTCCATCATGGAGTTGCTCGAGGTCCCTGGCTGAGTATTCGCGGGTGACGGGTTAGCGGCGGAACCTGACGGCTGAGCCGGCGGCGGTTGCTGCTCCTGCTGCTTCTTTTTCTTGCCGAAGCCGCCAAACATTCCTCCCAGACTCTTGCTAATGGCTTCCTTCGGAGTGACCGGGGCCGACGCTTGATCCTGGGTCTGTGATTGCTGCGGAGCAGGTTGCTGCGGCTGCGTGGCTGCGCCCGTGTTCTGGGGTAGCCCTGCCATTCCAAAGCTCACGTTTTGAAGTAGCGGCATACCTTGCAGCTTGATGGAATTCTTGCGGAACTCCTCCATCGCCTGGCCCATCTGTGAGTTCATGCCCATCGGGTTCCCCATCGCGCCGGGCAACCAGTCGAGTTCCTTAGCCATGCGCATGTAAAACTGACGGAGTTCGTCGTATCCGGGAACGGAAGGCGCCAGCCACGAATCAGAGTTCATGGACATGGTTGCACTCTGCATTTGCTGTTGCACTTTGGGGTCGTTAGACTGGATTTCCATGTCCATCCGCCATTTCACTTCTTTGGTGGGCAGATTCAAGATGGTGCGGGTGGCGCCGGTCTCCTGCGATTGCATTTTGGGCACGATCTTGTAATCAGCCGCTTCCGGATGCTTGGCTGCGGCCTTGGCTTGTTCTTCTTTTGCGCGCGCCTGGGCACGCTCGAGCGCCGCTTTGAATTCCTCGAAAGTCATGGTGGAATAGGTTTTCTTTGCGGGATCGATGCGAATGAAGCGGCGCCCATCCAGATCAATGATCTCGACAGTACCGTCCGAGTGCTCCTGACGCAGCCGGTTGCCTTTCAGCGACATGGTCGAGACCTGCGGATCGGTGAGCTGGCGGGCGTTCTTGCTGAAAACGCCGAGCGTTTTCGTCATGCTCACGATTGAGCCGCCAGTAATCTTGCTCTGTTGCGTATATTTGAAATCGGCGCGGCTCAAACCGCACATTGCCAGCAACGTAAGCGGCAGACATCTCGTAAATCGCATATACAGCCCCCGAGTTTGTGTCGTGTAAACGGATTCCGGCAAATTTTAGACCTTGTTCGCTTGATAGGCTAGAGCTGAACCTGGCTAGAGTTTTACTGCCGTGCTACGGCGGAAACGGTTTGCCGTTGCGAGTACCTAGCATACACTTCTTGCGCACTTCTCACTGCGGCGCCGTACTCCACCGGCTTGGTAGTCACGTCGGACAACACGTGCTCGAGAGCGCCGAGCACTCCAATGGTATCGAGATAATCGTAGTAACCCAGGTGGGCGATACGAAAGAGTTGGCCCTTCATCTCTCCCTGGCCGTTTGCTACCACGGCGCCGAACGATTCGCGGAATTCCTTGACGATGGCACCGGAGTCGAGTCCAACTGGCGATTGAATCGCCGTCAGCGCTGTTGCGGGGCAAGAGGGAGCGAACAACTTCAGCCCTAGAGCCTGGGCGCCGGCGCGTGTCATCTCAGCCGCTAGCTCTGCATTGTTGATCAATGCTTCCCTTCCGGCCGCCAGATCGCCCTCGCCCATCTCACGGACATACTCGAGCGCGGCACCCAACGCCGCGAATAAGGATGTGGCGGGCGTGAACGCCGACTCACCTTTCGCGGCCGCTTTCCGCTCTTTTCGAAGATCGAAGTAGTAGCGCGGCGCCTTGGCCGTTTCCATGCGCTTCCAGGCACTTTCACTCACCGCACAGTACGCGAGGCCGGGCGGAATCATCAACGCCTTCTGCGAACCGCCGATGATGATATCGAGACCCCAGCCGTCCACATCGAATGGCGTAGTTCCCAACCCCGTGATGGCGTCAACCACCAGCAGCGTGTCTCCCGCGGATCGCACCAGCTTGGCGATGGACTTCACGTCGTGCCGTGCGCCGGTCGAGCTTTCGGTAGACTGCACGAAAACCGCGCGCACATCGGGCTTGAGCTTGTGGCGGAGTTCGTCGAGCGAAAAAGTTTCGCCGTAGGGCACGCTGAGCACTTCGACGCTACAACCGAAAGCTTTGGCCAGATCGCGCCAGCGCTCTCCAAATTTTCCCGCGGTTAGCACCAGTACCTTGTCACCCGGAGAGGTCAGGTTGGAAATCGAGGCTTCCATAACGCCGGAACCGGAACAGGAGAGTACAAGGACGTCATTTTTCGTTCCGATGAAGTCTTTCACGTCCGCCAGCACGCGTGAAAAAAGGTCGCGGAAACTGGCGGTGCGGTGATGCATCGCGAACGATGCCATAGCAGTCTGCGCGGCGGGCAGCAGCGGGGTTGGGCCGGGAGTGAACAGGCGGTTCTTACGCAGCATAGGAATCGGTGCCTTATATGAAGGCATAGTTAGTTTATCGCGGAAGGTGGGTTTCAGGCTTGGCAGCGGGCTAGTTCCCAGTGTGATTGAGGCCTGTCAATATCTCAGAAATGCCAGCTAGCTCGTTTCCGACAATCCCGAGAGGCGCCGGATGCCCTCAGCCGAAGCATTACAGCATTCGGACATCTTTGCGAATGGTCAAGCACTTTCGTAATCTCCTCTTGTTTTTGATTGCGTAACATACTTGCCTTCGCATGGCAGACCTCCCCCAAGCCGTAGCGTCGCGACGCGCTACCCGAGCACATCTCGCAAACCCCACTCCTGCTGTTCTTCGATTCCCGGATGGGAACCGCGTGACAGGCAACCTGCAGGTTATTTCTATAGCTGGCGGCTTGCTCCGTTTGTCTCAACCTCTGAATCCGAACACCCAAGCGAGTTTGATGTTCCTCAGTGACGGGGGACCGGTGCTCGGGAAGGCAGAAATGTTAAGTCCGGTGTCTTGGACCGAGCAGCCATTTCGGTTCGTTGCTCTCGATCAAAACAATCAGCGCAATTTACAGCTTGGGATTCAGGCGCACTTAAGCCAGAACTCCGATGAAGAACAATGGATTGCAAAGTATCGATCCACGCTGGTTCATAGGGCGCCGCCACCAAAAGAAGCCTTGAAGATCGTGCTTGGATCAATTGCATTTGGAGTCCTGGTTGTAGTCAGCGCGGCACAATTTTTTCATTTCCAGTTACTGAAATGATCGCGTCTCACACAAATACCCGGCGCTGGCAACGTTATCCGGTGGATTTGCCAGTCCGCATCCTTCCCTGCAGCCGGCTTCCCGCGATTGCGGTCACTGGCCGAGGTACTGAATTAAGTCAGTGCGGGATGGCCCTGTATGCCGGAGTTGACCTGGAGCCCGATGATCTCATGGAGGTTGAATTCCTGATTCCGGATTCTTTAAGAGTTATGGCAATCGTTCGCAATCGTGATGGCTATTATTTCGGGTTGGAATTCCTGGTGAAATTGCCTGGGCAGGCTAGCGATTAGCCGAGGAATCCGGTCCCAAGCGGACCAGGATTTCATCCGCAATTGAACTTCATCGCCCCTAAACTCTCACCGTCTATAATCCTGTCCATGGCCCTCATCGAACAAATTCAAAAAGACATAACCTCCGCAATGAAGGCGCGCGAGGAGCAGCGGCTCTCGACCCTGCGCATGGTCAAGACCGCCCTCAAGAATCGTGAGATCGAGAAGATGTCGCCGCTTGACGACAAAGAAGCACAGCAAGTCCTGAACACGCTGATCAAGCAGCGCAAGGATTCGATCGAACAATTTACTAAGGGTGGCCGACAGGAGATGGCCGACAAAGAAGCCGCGGAGATCACGCTGATCGAGTCCTACATGCCGAAGGCCGCAGGCGAGGGCGAGATTGTAGCCGGTGTAAAGGCGGTTATCGCGGAGATGGGCTCGCCGACGATGAAGGATATGGGCGCAGTCATGAAGAATGCTATGGCCCGCTTCGCCGCGGGAGGCATACGCGTGGACGGCAAGCAGGTGAGTGAGATTGTGAAGCGGGAGTTGGGAGGGAAGTAGAAAAAGGGCACGTGACCGGTACTCGTGCACGAAGTTGAGACGTGAATTTTGAGTGCTTTTACTTACTCCTCTGCAGCTCGCGATAGGCTTCGCTTTTCGAGATGCCCATCTCCTTGGCGATTTTCTTCAAGGCGCCTTTTTCATCCAGTTTTTCTTCGGACATGATTTGACCCACACGCTGGCGAACCGTTATGCGCGGGGCCGCTGGCTTCTGAGATGATTCGTCGGCTTTGCCGATCAGCAACGTGATCTCTCCTTTAATCTCCGCCCTGGACTTCAGCGTATTGAGGACGTCGCCGGCATATCCGCGTAGAAACTCCTCATGCAACTTGGTGACTTCGCGAGCGATGACGACGTGACGTTGCGCTCCCAGAATGTCGACAATGTCCTCCAGCGTTTCGGTGACACGGTGCGGTGCTTCATAGAAAACCTGGGTGCGAGGCGAGGACTTGATGTTCTCCAGGGCATCGCGGCGCTGGCCGCGTTTGGCAGGGAGAAAACCGCTGAAGCGGAAGGAATCGGAGGGCAATCCGCTGGCCACCAAGCCCGCCAGGAAAGCTGAGGCACCGGGAATCGGTACGACTGGAACATGATGCCGAATCGCCAGTGAGATTAGCCTGAAGCCGGGATCAGAAATACCGGGCATGCCGGCGTCCGTGACGAGCGCCATACGCGTGCCCTGTTCAAGATCTACGATTAACTCCGCGGCACGTGTCATTTCATTGTGTTCGTGATAACTGATGGTGCGGGTGGTAATGCCGTAATGATTTAGCAGCTTTTGGGTCTGGCGAGTGTCCTCGCAGGCGACAAGGTCAACCTCTTTCATGACGCGCAGGGCACGCAGGGTAATGTCTTCCAGGTTTCCAATCGGGGTGGCGACGAGGTAGAGCGTAGGTCCGGGAGGCAGGGTACCTTGGCTCGCCACGCTCTCGGCTTCAGACTTCATGGCGTGAAGTTTATCATCGCAAGAGTCGACATGAATGGTGTGTACCCTGCCGTAGGCCGCGGTAATGGGCGAATCCGCGCGATTACCCCCGTAAATTGACGGATGAGGGGCCGAACCCTAGAATCAATTTAAGTAAGCAGTGCGATCGCTTTGGGAGTCCAATGCCGCTTTACGAGTACGAATGTAAGAAATGCCATCACCGTTTTGAACGGATCCAGAAATTTTCTGATCGCCACATTAAGAAATGCCCTGATTGCGGCGGACCGGTGGAGCAACTGATTTCGGCGCCGACCGTGCAGTTCAAAGGGTCGGGCTGGTACGTAACTGATTACGCTAAGAAGTCCTCCTCGGCAGGTTCTTCTTCGAACGGCGACTCCAGTGGGAAAAAGGAAGACAAGAAGGAAGGGAAGTCGAAGTCAGATAAGCCGGAAACCTCTTCCAAGTCTGATGGGTCTTCTAAGTCAGAAAGTTCATCGAACTCTGAGAGTTCTTCCAAGTCCGAAAGCTCTTCGAGGAAGAGCGAACGAAAGAACTAGACTCGGTTTCGTCCGAATTCTCTTTCTGCGGCACGGCGTGGCCGGTTAAAGCTTGGTAAGTGCGCGGCGAAGAGATTCCAGAAACCCTTCTCCCGTAGTCTCCAGTCTACGTTCTAAACGTTCTGTGCAGTCGCAATCACTACAAGCCCAAGGTTCAGAACCGTTCTGGTCACGGCAACGGCCGCGGTCATGCGCGTCTTGAACTCGCGTTAAATCAAAATATTGTTCCCAATAAGGGCGCTCTTCCTGGAGAGGAGTCGGGCAATAGCAGACTTCGACCCAGCGGGCGGTTTGGTCCTGGCAGAGCCGAGCGTCCTTCATGTTTCGAAGGTACTCGCCTTCAGCAACTGATCCCTCGCCCAAAGTGCCACTTTCAATTGCACTCAGGAGCGCGGCTTCGCGGCCGGGCTTCACTCGCGCTCGTACCAGATACCGCATATCGACTTTATTTTATCCTGACCGCGGGAAGGAATGTAGTCAGACATGCTTATCGCCATTTCATGTCATATCCCAAGGCGGACATGATTTGATTCTCGAACTCATATTCGAGAATATTGGTGAAGTTGTCGTCCTGAAATTCCCATGACGCAGCGTACTTTGTAAGGCGATGCTGACATCAGGAGTAGGCGACTGCGTAGCGGACACTACACGGTTGCGGACAGGCAATCAGGCCCGTAGGGTCAGCGCGGAAATCGCGAGTAGCAGCGAACAGGACGCTGGAGAGGACGTCGGATTCGGCCGCTACCCGAAGTTGATGGGGCAGAGCGGCCAGCGCACGTGCATCGCCCGCACGAATATTTGCGGGAGCGCCATAAAGGAAACGCTGCATGGGATTCATGTCCACTCTTTTGGCAACGCTATTCTGCGCCGTGGTCCAGATAGCCCACAGGTCACTCGTGGAGTGCAGAGTCTCATTTAGGAACCCAACTGGGGGTGCATTGGGCGATCCACAACCAATGAGCAGCATCCTCAGAAAGAGCGTGCGAAGGGTTCGCCTCATAACTCCTCAATCCCCAGGAGGTCATCGGCAAAAGGAGACCGGGGCTTCAACGTATGCGGTCCGCCATCGGCTGCGGACTGCGCGAATTGGGGCTCGCTGTTCTGCTGCCACTGTCGACGCTTGTGGATGTTTGCGGATAAATCTTGAGGTGTTAGCGAACACCTGAACACTGCGAAAGAGGTGATGTCGGGAGGAATTGGAAATAATCACCTTACCGCGGAGCAAGGAAAGAGCAGACGGCGACCAGGGGTGGCTGATCACCCGTCACACGTTCACCTTCAGCGTTGCGCAGTGTCTGGTTGCTCGCCGAGCTATGCAAGATGATAGAAAGCAAAGCCTATAAGGCCCTGCCCGGAGCTTCTGCGGAAAACTCAGAGAAATAACTATTTTCGCGTCTTTGCGGGTTCTTTTTCCCCGACGCGCTTGCTAACCGTGAAAATCATCTTCCCGGCGCGCTTGTCGGCGTCAACCACAACGTGATCGCCATGCAGCACTTCGCCATCGAGAATCTTCAGCGCGAGCGGATCCTGCACCAGTTTCTGGATGGCACGTTTCAGCGGTCGCGCACCGAAGTTCGGAGCGAAGCCTTCCGTAAACAGCAGTTCTTTGGCGGCGTCGGTCAGCTCGAGCGAGATCTTACGCTCGGCGAGTAGTCGGCGTAAGTCTTCCAGGCGCAGCTCGATGATTTTGACCAGTTGTTCTTTTCCGAGTGGGCTGAAGATGATGATGTCGTCCACGCGGTTCAGGAACTCGGGCTTGAAGTGGCCGTGCAGGGCATTCATCACCAGCTCGCTGGCGCGCGCAAAATCATCCGCGGCGCGCATGTTCTCAGCCTGCAAGTAACTGGACCCAATGTTCGAAGTCATGATGATGACCGTGTTGCGGAAGTCCACGGTGCGGCCCTTGCCGTCGGTAAGGCGGCCGTCTTCCATGATTTGCAACAGGATGTTAAAGACGTCGGGATGAGCCTTTTCGATTTCATCGAACAGCACGACGGAGTAGGGACGCCGTCGAACCTGCTCGGTAAGCTGGCCGCCCTCTTCATAACCGACATAGCCTGGTGGTGCACCGATCAGGCGTGACACGGCATGCTTTTCCATATATTCCGACATATCAATCCGCACCATAGAGTGTTCATCGTCGAAGAGAAACTCGGCGAGGGCGCGAGCCAGTTCGGTTTTGCCGACACCCGTCGGGCCGAGAAAGATGAAAGAGCCGATGGGCCGCTTGGGATCGCTCAATCCAGCACGAGAGCGGCGGATGGCGCTCGCTACGCGTTCAAGGGCGGGATCCTGACCGACAACTCGCTGCCGTAGGCGTTCTTCCATGGCAACCAGCTTTTTAACTTCACCCTCCAGCATTTTGGAAACTGGGATGCCGGTCCACTTAGAGACGATGCGAGCGACGTCCTCTTCATCCACTTCCTCTTTCAGCATGCGCGGGGCACGTCCGCCTGCGGATTTGTCATCGATCTGTGCCGTAAGCTGAGCCAGCTCTTCTTCGGCCTGACGCAGTAGGCCGTAGCGGATTTCCGCCACTCTCGACAGATTGCCCTTACGCTCCTCAGTTTGCTCTTCGAGCTTCAATTGCTCGATTCTTTCTTTGAGTTGACGGGTGCGGGCGATCAACTCTTTTTCTTTCTTCCACTTGGCCTTCAGCGCGGTGGCTTTCTCACGCAGGTCGGCCAATTCTCTCTCGATCGCTGCCAGACGTTCGCGCGAGTTCGGATCATCTTCCTTCTTCAAGGCTTGACGCTCGATTTCGAGCTGCGTGGCCCTACGCTCAAGCTGATCAATCTCAGTCGGCATAGAGTCGATCTGGATACGCAGAGATGCCGCAGCTTCGTCGATCAGGTCGATGGCTTTGTCGGGCAGAAAGCGATCCGAGATGTAGCGATGTGACAGCGTGGCCGCGGCGACAATCGCCGAGTCCTTGATGCGCACTCCGTGATGCACTTCGTAGCGTTCCTTTAAACCGCGAAGAATTGCGATTGTATCTTCTACGTTGGGCTCACCGACGAAGACAATCTGGAAACGACGCTCCAGGGCGGCGTCCTTCTCGATGTACTTGCGATATTCATTCAGCGTAGTAGCCCCGATGGCGCGCAGTTCGCCGCGGGCCAGTGCCGGCTTCAACATGTTGGACGCGTCAATCGCGCCTTCGGCCGCGCCCGCGCCCACCAGCGTGTGTAGCTCGTCGATGAAAAGAATAATCTGAGCCTGAGAGTCTTCGATCTCTTTGAGGACAGCCTTAAGACGATCTTCAAACTCACCCCGATATTTGGCTCCCGCCAACATCGACCCCAAGTCGAGAGCGACCACGCGCTTGTTCTTCAGGACCTCAGGGACATCGCCGGAAATGATCCGCTGCGCCAGTCCCTCAACAATGGCAGTCTTCCCCACACCTGGTTCGCCGATCAGGACTGGATTGTTCTTGGTGCGACGGGAAAGGACCTGCACGACACGGCGAATCTCTTCGTCGCGCCCGATGACGGGATCGAGTTTCCCGCGGCGCGCCAACTCTGTCAGGTCCTTGGCATAGCGTTCCAGCGCTTGGTACTTAGCCTCTGGATTCTGGTCGGTAATACGCTGCGAGCCACGGACGGCCGTGAGCGCCTTCAAAATCGCGTCGTAAGTAGCGCCATGACGGGCCAATAGCGGCTGAGCTGCGTCGCGTTTTAGGTGGGTGATGGCGAGCAGCAGGTGCTCGGTTGAAACATACTCGTCTTTGAAATTGTCGGCCTCTTTGAAGGCACGTTCCAGGAGCTGGTTCGCTGCCGCGGAGAGCGTCGCCTGATGGGCGCCTCCGCCAGAAACTTTAGGCAACCGCTCAATCTCGCGATATAGATCGCTGAGCACCGCCTGGGTGCCGATACCGATCTTTTCGAGGATGGGTGGGACGATGCCTTCGCGATCTTCCAGCAAAGCCGCGAGCAGATGCACCGGCATCAGCTCCGGATTGCCGTGTTCCGACGCGAGGTCGGTGGCGCGCTGTACTGCTTCCTGCGCCTTAACAGTAAATTTGTCCCAGCGAATAGGCATGATCTCGCTCCTGATCTTACTGCTCCACGATGTCAATATGTGACGAGGGGATTTAGTAATTTAGCGATTCAAAACCAAAACTACAGTTGCAGATTGAAAGCGGGAGGGGACGTTACGCCGCCTCCCCTCTTATATTGATATCGCCCGTTAGCCAGTTGCACCGCCGAGGGTCTGCTCGCCCTACGCGGCCCGGCCGGCACCCTTGGCTTCCTTGCCTTCCAAGGTTCTTTCGCTGCCAACGTTCACTTTAATCTGCTTGGGCTTGGCTTCGGCCTTCTTGGCCAGCTTGATCTTCAGCACGCCCTGCTCATAGTTGGCGCTGACCTGCTCCGGATCCACGGTGCTTGGTAACGTGAAAGAGCGAGTGAAACTACCGTACTGCCGCTCCACTCGGCGATAATTCTCTTCCTTCTCTTCTTTTTCGAGTTTGCGCTCGCCGTGCACGGTCAGGGTGTTGTTCTCGATACGAACATCTATATCTTTCTCGTCAATGCCCGGAACTTCGATCGTGAGGACGACGTTGTGGTCGTCCTCGTAAACATCGACAGGCGGGGCAAAGGTACTGGTACTCAATGACTCTTCCCCCTCCGGCCCGTGCGATTCGCGGAACAGCCGGTTCATACGATCTTGCAGGGTTGAAAACTCAGGGAACGGATCCCAACGGGTAATGACTGTCATAGATCTTTTCCTCCTTCAAATCTTCAAACTTGGATTTATGGCATCTTCACTAGCTCTGATGCCTTACTTAGTATGTCAGTAGCATAAAATATGAGCGTATTATTGTCAATATAACATTATTGCCATACTTTCAACTATTTAAGCTATGGCGATGACGCACTTCAAATAGGCTGTTTCCGGGATTGTTAGCACCATCGGATGGTCCCTGGCCTGACTGCGGTTTTCCAGTATTCGAATATTCTTGTGACTATCGCGCGACGCTTCCGCCAGCATTGCCAGGAATTCAGCCGGGCTGACATGATATGAGCAAGAGCAGGTCACGAGGATGCCCCCGGGACGCAGCATCTTCAGGGCGCGGAGATTGAGTTCCTTGTATCCGCGCATCGCGGTTTCCAGCGCACGCCTGCTCCTAGCAAAAGCGGGTGGATCGAGGATGATGGTGTCGTATTGGCGTCCGGCAGCGGAGTAGTCCTTGAGCAGGTCAAAGGCATTCGCCTCGATCCACTCGATCTCTCGCCGGTTCAGAGAGGCATTCTGCTCAGCCATCTCCAGGGCGGGGCGGGAACTATCCACCCCCGTGACTTGTGAACAGCGCCCTGCCAGGTGCAATGCGAACGCTCCCTGGTAGCAGAAGACGTCCAGCGCTTCGCCGTGGGCGTATTGGGCAGCAGCAGCGTAATTTTCCCGCTGGTCGAGGAAGGCTCCGGTCTTCTGACCTTCGAGTGCGCGGTAGCGAAAACGGACACCGTTCATGGAGAATTCCGTTTCTTTTTTTTCACCTTGGATCAAACCCGAATCCCGTGGCGGGAGCTGTTCCAATTCGCGAATTCGTGGCTCGACTCTCTCCACGATCGCTGCGGGGCGTAAGTTTTCGGTTAGAGCCGAAATTACACCTGCACGCAACGGTTCGCTGTCCATCGCCTGGGTCAGGACTTCCATCGAAACAACGTCGTGGTACCGATCCACGATCAAGCCGGGAAGAAAGTCACCTTCGCTGAAAATGACGCGATAGGCGTCAGTGTCGCGGACGATCGGTTCGCGATAAGCGATCGCAGCCATGATTCTCTGCCGCAGAAGGGTGGGAAAATCCGTCATCGACTCAGGGCAGAGCATGCGGATGGCGATCTGCGATGCGCTGCTGTAGTGAGCGGTGCCGAGAAACTTGTCGCGCGGGTCGATAACGTTAACCAGGGAACCTGGTGGAATTCCATCGGCAGAGGCGATATCGGATCGGTATACCCAGACGTGACCGCCACGCAAGCGGCTCGCACCACGATCAGAGACCTTTATTCTGGGAAAATGCGCATCCGGCAGAGGGTGTTTCTTAGCCATGGTCTTGACCCGGCCGCAAGGTACGAACTGGAAGAATGTTCTTTCGAATACGGTTAGCTGGCAGCAGGATGTTCGGAATGAACGGCTTCCGCGTGGGTTCGTGCCTTCGATTCGGCACGAGCGGCCGCGAGGTCAGAGTGCAGAGCGTCCAGAACGGTCATGGGTAATTCCGCTCCCCATTCGTCGAGTTCCGTTTCATTCCAGCTTCCGTTCAGGCGAGTGGCGTGTTCCAGGTCGGTCGCAAAGGCAGTGTGATAGTTACCGTCGCGAGATTCCGTATCGCCAATCTTGCGCCCGGTATGCAGATCATAGACGCGGCGGCTGGACGTGCCCTGGCTATTCACGAATCCAAGGAAGACTTCCTCGTGCTGCCCGTAGGCGGAACGGTGATACCAGGCCTGATCGGCGTCGGCTTTGGGCCGGACGCGCCGTTTTCGAGTCATATTCGTACGCTCAATGCCGGCCTCGTTTGCCGGATTGAAATAAAGAACCCTCTGGCAGGATTCGCACATGACGATCTTCTCTCCGGCGCGCACTTCGTTGTAGGTTTGTGGACGGAGCATCACCTGGCAGGCCATACACTTGTGATCGCGCACTTCGGAAAGACCGGTACCCCGAAATTTCATCACCCGCTCGTAATGGCGGAGGAGGTCGGCAGCGATCGCGCCGCGTAGCGTCTCGCGTTTGGCATTCCACTCCGTCAGTTGCTTCTCATCTTCAGCGGTGCGCTGGCGGGCGTCGGCTTTTTCCTTTTCTATCTCCGCCACTTCAGATTTAAGCTCTGTCTCGGCTGCTTTTACCTCTTTGTCTCGCAGCTCGGCGTGCACCATGAGTTCAAGGATCTTGTCTTCATTGGCGCGAATGTCCTTTTCGGCGAACTGGATTTCGTGCAGCAGCGCCCGGTACTGTTCATTGGTTTTTACATCGAGAGACTGATCGCGATACTTTGAGATTTTCTGATGCAGGTCCTGGATGGCGGTCTCGAACTTGCGGCGCGCCGCGTCATCGGCCTTGATGGCGGCTTTGGCCTTTTCCAGACTTGCCTTGGTGCCGGCCAGTTTTGCTTCGATTGCGGCAACACGCTTGGGTAAGGCCGCAACTTCATCATTCAAACGGCGGATCTCCCGGTCGGCTTCTTGCAAAAGCAGCAGATTATCGATGTCTGGAAGCATTGTTAGGAGTAGAGCTAGCTTGATTTTATCACGCCAATGGAGGCCTTCCCGGCACCCACAATGGATGAATCGCGGACGGCGGGACAGGTCAAGGACTGCTCCATCGCTCGGGTAGGCCATCAACGAGCTGGCGGCGACCTAATTTATTTCTTTGCGACGGAAAATTCTGGCATCATGTTCAATATACGAGATATCAAGGCATCGCGTTTTGTGATCCCATGAGTTTGTCCCGAAGAAATTTTCTCCGTGCCCTAGGAGCGGGCGCTGCCGTTGGCGCAGTGCAGCTTCCGTTCAGCCAGATTACTTCCGCCGCCGTCCTAGAGCCGCCCCGTAACCGAGAGCCCGGGGGGCCCATCCTCCTGGACAGTAATGAGAACGCTTACGGCGCTTCCCGGCGTGTGATGGCAGCGATGCGGGATGCCCTTGGCACGGCAAACCGTTATCCCTTCGCTCAATATGACACGCTGGAAGATCGCATTGCGGGATCTCACGGCATCAAGCGGGACCAAATATTAGTCGGGTGCGGATCAACTGAGATACTGCGAGTCGCCACTGCGGCGTTCCTCGGACGGGATAAGAAACTGATTGTGCCGGTGCCGACCTTCGAGGCGATCGAGCAATACGCCAAATCTACGGGATGCCAGATTACAGCCGTGCCGCTCAATAGAGAATTGGCTCATGATTTGGACGCGACAGTGATTCATACCAAGGGATCACCTTCGTTGGTTTATATCTGCAATCCAAATAATCCAACTGCCACGCTGACTCCGCGCAAAGCCATCGAAACCTTCATCAGCCGGCTGCCTGCAAATACTTATGTCCTGATCGATGAGGCATACCACCATTTCGCCGGCGAGTCTGCGATGTACGCGTCATTTATAGATAAGCCGGTAGAGCATGATCGCGTGATTGTCAGCCGGACTTTTTCCAAGATTTACGGGCTCGCCGGCCTGCGGCTCGGGTACGCCGTCGCTGCTCCGGCGACGATCCAACAGATGCGTCCTTACATGACCATGGACAACATTAACAGCATCGTTGCTCGGGCGGCGATGGTCGCTCTGGAAGATCAGGAGAGTATTCAAGAGTCAATGAAGCGAAATACGGATGATCGTCAGGAGTTCTTCAATCAGGCAATGGCTCGAATGCTCAAACCGATCGATTCGCATACTAATTTCGTGATGATGAACACAGATCATCCGGCCGAGGAAACCATCCAACACTTCAAGAAGAACGGCATTCTGATCGGCCGGCGGTTTCCACCCATGGATACTTACATCCGCGTTTCGCTGGGCACTCCTGATGAAATGAAGGCCTTCTGGAACGTGTGGGATCGCCTGCCATATTCAAAGATGTCGATGTGATAAGCGAGTTCTACTGCTGTTCCGATACTCCCCTTGTCCCGACGGTGTACACTTTTCAGCCCTGCTGATTTTTTGGGGACTTCTATTCTTGGGAGCCAGCGTGTGAAACGATTCTTTGGGCTAGTAGGTCTACTCACATTGGCAATGGCATCGCGCGGAATCGCGCAGTCTACAGCCGCCGAAACCTCGCCAAAAAAGCAGCTCACCATCGAAGCAATATTCGCCGAAGGTAGCCTGACCGGCCGCGCCCCGGAAACCGTGAAATGGGGTCCGGACGGATCGAGGGTCTCATTCGTTCAGCGCGATGACTCGGGGGAGCATGGCGAACTTTGGTACGTTGATGCTGCGACCGGGGAGAAAAAGATCCTAGTGAGCGAGGCCAAGCTGGCCATGCTCTCGCCCCCGCCAGAGAAGATCAAAGACGAGCGGGAAAAGGAGCGGCTCACGCGCTACCACGTGGCAGCATATTCCTGGGCCCCTGACTCGAAACATTTGTTGTTCGATTCACAGGGACAGCTTTGGCTTTACGATTTAAGTAATGGCACCGCAGTTCAATTCACGTCGGCTCCAGAGCCGAGCGAGGACCCCAAGTTCTCTCCGGACGGAAGTCATCTAGCCTATGTTCGTAAGCACAACTTATTTGTGCGGCCTATTTCCGCCAGGGATGAAAAGCAGATCACAATCGACAAGGACGAAAGTGTGCTCAACGGCGAAGTGGACTGGGTTTATGCGGAAGAACTCGGTGTGCGGAGCAATTATTTCTGGTCGCCAAATAACAAAGATATTGTCTTCCTGCAGATGAACGAAAATCTTGTGCCGACGTATCCGATTACGGATTGGCTGCCTACCCATCCCAAGGTTGATATGGAAAAGTACCCCAAGGCTGGTGATCCCAATCCAAGCGTGCGATTAGGAGTCGTGGGTGCGGATGGCGGCAAGGTCAAATGGATTTCGCTTACCAAGGAAACCAATATATACATTCCGCGCTTCGGCTGGGTGCGCGATGGGCTGCTCTGGGCGGAAGTCATGAACCGCGCGCAGGACACAATGGATCTTTACTTCATCGAGACGCATTCCGGCCACTCGCGCAAAGTTCTGACCGAGAGCAGTCCCGATGCCTGGGTAAATGTGAATGATGATTTCAGGATTCTAAAGTCTGGTGACCGATTCCTCTGGTCAAGCTGGCGCGACGGCCATACACATCTATACCTTTACAGTTTTGACAAGCAAAATCTGCTCGCGGCCGACGCAAAATTGGAGAAACAACTGGAACGCGGAGACTACGAGGTGCTGGGAGTCGAAGGCGTCAACGAAGATTCCGGAACTGTATTCTTCACTGCGAACAGGGACGACCCTCGGCAGACGCAGATCTTTTCCGTGAAGCTCGATGGGACCGGCTTTCAGCAGCTCTCCCGCGAAGAGGGCAGCTACTCCGTGACTTTCGCCGATGACTCAAAACACTACGTTGAGAACTATTCATCAACATTAACGCCTCCTCGCATGTCGGTGTGCGCAGTTGGCGGCCCGTGCAATAGAATCTGGGAATCTCGTAGCGTTGCTGATTACGGGTTGACTCCTCCTAAGTATCTCGAGTTTAAGTCGGACGACGGCTCGACGTTGTACGGTCAACTGCTGCTGCCGACGGAAAGCACTGCCACCAGCAAGATTCCTCTGATCGTAAGCGTTTACGGCGGGCCAGCGGGTCAGTTAGTGCGCAACGCCTGGGGAGGATCCACTGAGCTTTTCCACGAGTTGCTAGTCAAGCATAGCTTTGCCGTCTTTTCTGTCGATAACCGCGGCACTCCGAACCGCGGTCTGAAATTCAGTGCTGCTATACGCAAGCAATTCGGGGCAGTCGAGTTGAAGGATCAACTTTCTGCGTTGAATAGCCTGCTCACCCAATATCCGCAGCTCGACAAGGATAAAATTGCGATTTGGGGTTGGAGTAACGGTGGATCGATGACGCTATATTTGATGACCCATTCGAACGTATTTAAAGCGGGGGTTTCCGTCGCTCCGGTAACCGATTGGCGCAACTATGACACGATTTATACCGAGCGCTACATGGGACTACCAAAGCAGGGCGCGAAGGCGTATGACGACTCGGCGATACCAAAGGCCGCAAGTAACCTGCATGGCTCACTCCTTCTAGCGCACGGAACCAGTGACGACAACGTTCACCTGCAAAACAGTATTCAGATGGTGGACGCGCTAATAAAAGCGGGCAAACAGTTCCGAATGATGTTTTTTCCCAACAAAACGCATAGCATCTCCGGACCCGAAGCTCGCACCGAGTTGTTCCACATGATTCAAGACCATTTCGAGCGTGAACTAAAATAACGTCGCCTCCGAGCGTAGAAACGAATCTCGTCGGAACTGGGCATCCTCGCCTGTCCTGCGGAGCAAAGCTCAACCGTTCTTCGAAGGAGATGCACTATTTTGCAGCGTCTTAGCCTCGGCGACTTCGAGTTGAGCACCTTCTCAGACGGAACCTACTATCTTGACGGCGGAGCACTCTTCGGCGTGGTTCCAAAATCTATGTGGTCCAGGAAGGTCTTGGCCGACGAGCAGAACCGGGTTGTAGTTGGACTCAATTCGCTGCTGATCCGCACGGGGAAGCACACCGTGCTGGTCGAGACGGGCATAGGCAACAAGCTCTCTGAGAGGATGGCCAAGATTTACAGCCAGCCCGCCAAGCTTTTAGAAAATCTCAGCGCGGCAAGAGTAGGGCCTGAAGACATCGACATCGTCATCAATAGCCATCTGCATTTTGACCACTGCGGCTGGAACACAGTGCGCAAAAACGGCCGGACAGTCGCGACGTTTCCCAAAGCTCAGTACTACGTACAGGAAGGTGAATGGCAACATGGACGCCGGCAGCTCGAGCGTGACGCCATCAGCTACATCAGCGATAACTATGATCCGCTGATTAAAAGCGGACAGATGCATCTGTTGCATGGCGATCAGGAAATCGTACCCGGCATTGCGGTGAGAATTTTCCCCGGCCATACCGCGAAGATGCAGGCTGTCATTATCAATAGCGGCGGCAAGACGGCTTGCTACATCTCCGATCTCATTCCCACGAGCGCACATCTGGATCTAAACTGGGTGATGGCCTTCGATCTCTTCCCGCTAGAAACAATAGAAAGCCGCAAGCGATATTACGCACGAGCACTCCCGGAAAAATGGCTGACGGTATTTACCCATGATCCGAACGTGCCATGGGCGTACGTGGAGAAGGGTGCTATGGGGAAACTGGTGGCCAGAGGGCCAACAGACAACCCGCCGGACAGCGGTTCGGGTGGTTCTCCTAAAGCCTAGACGTCGCGGGCGAGGTTGCCCGCGCCGCACGGACTGAGGATTTTTTCAAAGAACTGTTCCACTCGGGCCAGGATTTCGCATTCCGTCTTGGCTTCGTAGATCGCCTTGCGCAGTGCCGCACCCCCCGGCACGCCATGAGTGAACCAGGAAGCAAACTGTTTCATCTTGCCCGCAGCACCTGGCATCTCTTCTTCGATCAGCATGGCGAAATAGGTTCGAATCATCTGGTAGCGATCATAATCGGTAGGTTCATCGTAGCGGCCGCTGGCTGTGTACTGTTCGATCTGGCGGAAGATCCAGGGGTTTGATGCCGCGCTGCGACCAATCATCACAGCATCGCAACCGGTCTGCATCACCATAGCGCAAGCGTCCTCGGGCATGCGGATGTCACCATTGCCGATCACCGGGATCTTCACTGCTTCTTTCACCGCAGCAATCCAGTCCCACCGCGCTTGTCCACTGTAACCCTGCTCGCGGGTGCGGGCGTGCAGGGCGACAGCACATAATCCGCAATCTTCAGCCATCTTTGCCAACTCGACGCAGATGATTTCCTGCTCGTCCCATCCGGCGCGGAATTTTACGGTGAACGGAATCTTTACCGCAGCCCGCACCGCTTCGAAGATGCCGCGAATCGCCGGAAGGTCTCTCAACAGCCCCGAGCCGCCGTTACACTTGACTACTTTTTTAGCGGGACATCCCAGATTTAGATCGATGAGATCGAACCCGAGATCTTCGACCATGCGGGCGGCATCCGCCATCACCTGGGGATTGCTGCCGAATAGCTGCGCCGATATCGGATGCTCATCCTCGTAGAAGTGCAGGTAGAGCTTCGCCTTCTTATCTTTGGCACGAAGTACGCCATCCGCCGAGGTAAATTCGGTCATGATGAGCCCACAGCCGCCAAGGTTACGGATGAAGCGGCGGAAGACGGTGTCGGTAACGCCCGCCATGGGAGCGAGCACCGTCGCGGGTGTAAGTTGTAGGCCGCCGATTAAGAGACAAGCGGGGATGGACCTCAGGGCTTGGGCCACGCAGGCACCCTCGCCTCTGTTTCCGGGCGGATTGTCCCAATGCTTCTGCACGTGGCTATTGTATCCGCGATAGCAAATTAGAAGCCCCCGCAGGCAGCACGGGGGCCGTATCAGACTTAATTCCAGTTACGGGCGGTTTACTTCTTGTCCGCGGTTATCTTTTCTGCCGCCTTGGTCGCGTCGGCCTTAGCGTACTTGCGCCGGAAACGTTCCACCCGGCCCGCAGTATCCATCAACTTCTGTTTGCCGGTGAAGAACGGATGGCAGTTGGAGCAGATTTCTACGTGGATGTCGCCCTTATGGGTCGAACGAGTAGTAAAACTATTGCCACATGCGCACAGCACGCGGATTTCATTGTAAGCGGGATGAATTGCTGCTTTCATGTGTCTCCCAAAACTCTTTTGAATCATTAAGATTCTACAGGATGCATGCAGGATTCAACAACCTGACAAAGCGCTACGAGAGATATTCCGACAAAAGAAAAGACGGCAGGGCCGACCCCCCGCCGTCCGGTTAATGAAGAAAAACTCACTTGCTACGGTTGACTGCTTTTTTGAGATCCGCCCCAGGTGTAAACTTTGCTACTTTCCGGGCGGCGATTTTGATTGTGGCGCCCGTTTGCGGGTTGCGCCCGTTTCTGGCTTTTCTCTGTGAAACAGAGAATGTGCCGAAACCAATCAGGGCCACCCGATCCCCTTTCTTCAGAGCAGCAGTAATGCTGTCCACTGCAGTATCGATCGCAGCCCCAGCTTGCGTCTTGCTCATATCGCAAGCGCCTGAGATCCTGTCAACGAGATCGGCTTTGTTCATCTTCTCTCCTGCAGGTTCCAAAAGTTTCTCCAGCGCGCACCGGGGGAGGTGAGCACTAAGCACCCGCTTAGAGGGAAACCTGATGGCTGCTATTCTCCGCCGTCTTTTCTGAATGTCAACTGTGAAAATCCGCACCGGACGGTCTATTTCAGGTTCCCGCCGCCCATAAGCCGCAACAGGTCGGTGATATACCCTAGGAAGTCTAAAAGAACGAGCCACTCTCCCCCTTTGGAAGCGTGTGAGAAGAGTGGCTTTCGGCCGAAAAATCGAGTTAAACGTCAGGCTCCAGCGCGCGGTTTTGCAGACCGGGTGCCCGAAACCATAACCTGTTCAGGAGATGGAATGGAAGGATCGCCCAGCATCTCGCCAGTTACGGCCCCGGAACCGTTTCCATCATGCTTATTGGTCGCACCGAACTGCTCCTGCTCGGTCGAGCCGGTGAGCGCCGTAGTGGACGATGTCCCTCCCGCAATCACCTGCGTGACCATATCGAAATAGCCGGTGCCTACGAAACGCTGGTGCTTGACCGCTTCATAACCGTTTTCGCGCTCACAGCTAAATTCTTTCTCCTGCAAGCGGGCATAGGCCGTCATTCCTTCGAGCCGGTATCCGCGTGCCAACTCGAACATGCTGAGGTTGAGCGCATGAAATCCGGCGAGTGTGATGAATTGGAACTTGTACCCCAACGCTCCCAGTTCTTTTTGGAAGCGCGCGATCGCAGCGTCATCCAGTTTCTTCTTCCAGTTGAATGACGGGGAGCAGTTGTAAGCCAGCAATTTCCCAGGATATTTCGCATGCACACCGTCTGCGAAGCGGCGGGCTTCCTCAATACTGGGTTCAGCAGTCTCACACCACACCAAATCCGCATAAGGTGCGTAGGAGATGGCACGCGCAATAGCCGAATCAAGGCCGCCGCGAATGCAAAAGAAGCCTTCCGCGGTGCGGTTGCCAGTGAGAAATTGGTGATCGCGCGAGTCGATATCGCTGGTTAGAAGGTGTGAGCTATTAGCATCTGTGCGTGCCATGATAAGCGTGGGCACGCGGAGGACATCAGCAGCCAGACGTGCCGCGACGAGTTTCTGGATGGCTTCGCACGTGGGTACTAGAACTTTGCCACCGAGATGGCCGCATTTCTTCGCCGACGAAAGTTGATCTTCAAAGTGAACGCAGGCTGCGCCCGCCTCGATCATCGCCTTCATCAGCTCAAACGCGTTCAGGTTTCCGCCGAATCCAGCTTCCGCATCCGCGACGAGTGGAGCAAACCAATAGTTACCGTTTTGTCCTTCCGCGTGATGAATTTGATCGGCTCGCGTGAGTGCCTGGTTGATGCGTCGGACCACATTGGGAACGCTGTCCGCCGGATATAGGCTCTGGTCCGGGTACATTTGGCCAGCGTCATTGGCATCTGCCGCCACTTGCCACCCACTGATGTAAATGGCGGAGAGTCCGGCCTTCACCTGCTGGACCGCTTGGTTGCCAGTCATAGCGCCAAGAGCCGGAACGTAAGGTTCGGTGTGCAACAGGCGCCATAGCCGGTCAGCGCCGAGTCTCGCCAGGGTTTGCTCGACATGAATCGAGCCGCGCAGTCGTTCCACATCTTGCGGTGTGTAAGGCCGCGTAACCCCTTGCCACCGCGGATTCGTGGACCATTCTTTTGCCAGATTCAAGTCTTTTCCGTTTTTTTTCACGGTAGATTTTCCTTTCCCGATCATGCTCTAAACGGGATTAAATTCTTCATTCAACACCATAGTCTCGCTGATGTGCCGCGCCTGCCGGAGCTTGTCGCGCGCTTCGGAAGATGCATCATCCGGCAGAGCCTTCAATAATTTCTCCAGCTCCTCGTCAAACAGTTGCCTGATCAGTGATGGCGTGTGAGCGACCGGCTTTCCTGAATCGTCAACGATCTCTGTAAACTGGCTGTGCCTCATCCGCTGCGCGATCATCAGGCGGTAAATGCGATCGGTGGCGAGATCTTCCATGTAGCCATCGAGCAGGCTTGCGCCTTTGCCGTTTAGCACCCCGTTGCGATAGCGGATGACAGTCCGTACCGCGGCTCGCGTTCCTTCGATGGTTCTCTTTCCCACATCCTTCGGGAGCGGTCGCAGATCGGGATAACGTTCGGCATGCGCTCGCCGCGCGTGAAGCTGGTTAGGGAATGGAAACTGATCAATTGCGATCTGATTCTGGTCGGGATGCCCGGTCCATGCGCCGTCCATCAGGCAATCCGCTTCGTTTTTCTTGTCTTTCTCCAGGGTTGCCAACGCCCGCCCGTTCAGTTCAGGATCCTCACGGCTGGGGTAGAGCGCGGTCATGCCGCCAATCGCCAACACGCCGCGTTTGTGGCAAATCTCCGGCATGAGTTCACGCAGGTTCTGAAAAAATGGCACGTTGTGCGGGATCGTATTGCGGTCAGGCAACACCCATGCCGGGTCGTCGAGATTGAAGTGAATCAGGCTGGCCATGTAATCCCAGCGGCCAAGATTCAATCCGAGGATGTGTTCGCGCAGGTTATAGAGAAATTCCTCCATTTGAAACGCCAGCGGATGTGATTCCACAAGGGCCATGCACTTGATGTAATCTTTCGGCCACCCCCGCGCTTCAGCCAGGGCTTGGAATAGATCGCGCCACCACACTGCTTCATCCGCCGACTCGGATTTCGGAATATAAAATGACAGCGGATGCTTCAGCTCTGATGGGTCGACGCGGAAGACCAGACTGGCCATGTCGAATAGCGAGGCTGAAGTGAGCTCATCTCCGAAGATTCCGCCCTGGCTTATATGCAGGCCCCGGGGACGAATCCAAATGACCGTCGAACTGGGCTTGATCCCGACTACGTTGCCGCGCTTCCTGTCGAAATAAGTAAGCGTTCCTCGCAATGCCTGGAGAATGTTTTCGACTCCCATCCGCTGGTGCTGCCATTCGTTAACGGTGGAGTCTTCCAGGTCGAGCATTACACCGGGAGCGCCGGAATTCAGCATCTTCACGACGAGGTCGGCATCGTCGGCCGGCCCGGTCATTTGATTACGCTGGTCCTGGCACCAGTCCGGAAGCTGAATTCTCCAGCCATTTCGGATGGCTTCGGCTGGATAGCGGTGAGCCGGCTTGTTGCCTTGGTGCGAATCGTCCAGCACTCTGCCGCGCTCTTCCACCAGCGCCTGTTGCCGTGGAGTGAAACGTTGCTGGAGAGGCCTCAGAAAGTCGATAAATCCGCCGGGCAGGTCACGCAATGGGTCGAAATCAGCGGGCGGGCAATTCAAGGGAAACCCAACTACAGACCGATTGCTGGTGGGAAGACCGCTTTCCGATATGTTGCTGGCGAGAGTAACCATACTCACCTCGGCTGCTAGTGCACCAGAGCGTACTGGCTTCGCTGAGATGCGTGAATCCGCCGGAAAGTAGCTCAGAGCGCGGCTCCCAAGGCACACCCACGGCAAGACTGTAGTTGCTCTGGCAATCTGGGGGCCAACTCTCCCCCGCACGATCTTGCGCAAGATCTTTGATTTGCAGGGGTTTACTGCCTGGTTCAATCCGAGGCATACAGTCTTTGTCCTGAGGTTGTGCGGGATGTTTGCACATGGCACGAAAGTGCGCGTACCCGAACCAGGCTTGGACAAGAATCTGCGATCTGTTTTTCCTCGCTTCTCCACAACCACCCCTACAAGTTCACAGGATGTACACAGATGCATCGGGCTTTCTACTTGCGCGAACTCCGGTGACGGGTGCAGAGTCAATGGGAAGGCACCCAGATCATGAAAGTGTCCGCAGAAGTTTGCCCCCTGTGCGAGGGTACGGGTTGGAAAACCGTTTCGGCTGAGCGTGATCGCCGGGTCACGCGCTGCGACTGCAGATTGCAGGCGCGTACGCGATCGCTGCTGGCGGCGGCCCGCATCCCCAAACGTTATGAGCATTGCGAGCTCTCGGAATTTGACACGCGCTTCGAGGGAGCACATTGCTCGCTTGAGGGAGTGCTGCTGGAAGCACGGGGTTTCGTAACCGAATACCCTGTAGAAAACAGCGGGCTTCTACTGATTGGCCCGATCGGTGTTGGAAAGACCCATCTTGCGGTCGGCATCTTAAAGGAACTGATCCTGCAGAAAGGAATTCCCTGCCTTTTCTACGACTATCGTGAATTGCTGAAGCAGATTCAAAATTCGTACAACGATTCGGTAAAGGCCACGGAGCTTGAGGTTTTGCGGCCAGTATTCGAGACGGAAGTTTTGGTGCTCGACGAACTGGGAGCAGTTAAGCCGACCGAATGGGTGTGGGACACAGTAGCCTTGATCCTGAATACCCGCTACAACGACAATCGCACTACCCTCATTACCACCAACTTCGATGACAAACCAGCCAGCTCTGTCGGCGGGCCGCGTGGCGCCACTCGTGACGAGACGCTTGGTGACCGCATCGGGGAACGCATGCGCTCTCGATTGCACGAGATGTGCCGGATAATCAAGATCGACGGTTCGGACTTCCGGCAGAAGTTTCGCAGCGCCAGCTTTCGCTAAGAGCGTGGCACTCAGAACTCACGATTTCATAAAATTACAACATTCCGTTGTTCCTAAGAATTCCGTCCGTGTCTTCGTGCCTCCGTGGCGAATCCCCACTAAAATGATCTGGTGCTGACGCAACGGGTCGAGTTCGTCCCAGAGCGCGACGCTGAAATCTTGGCGGCCATTCCAGCCGCGCCCGCAGTCTTCCTGCTCCGCAGCAACGACCCACAAGCCGAGCCCTACATCACTAAAACTGCCAACCTTCGCCGCCGACTCATCCGCCTCTTGGGACCTCCCGAAGAACGCACGAGGAGATTGAACCTGCGTGACCGTATTGGTTGGATCGAGTACGCGCCAACCGGTTCCGACTTCGAATCCGGCTTCCTGCTCTATCAAATCCTGCGTGCCGGCTTTACAAAGACATACTCCGACCGCCTGAGGCTGCGCTTCGCTCCTTTAATCAAGTTGCACCTCGAAAATGAATTTCCCCGGGCTTCAATCACGACGCGCCTGGGGCGATTGAACGGCCAATCCGTCTACTACGGACCTTTTCCGTCGCGCGCCGCGGCAGAGAAGTTTGCCAATGACTCCCTCGATTTCTTCAAGATGCGCCGTTGTGTTGAGGATCTGCATCCCGATCCAGGTTTTCCAGGGTGTATCTATTCCGAGATGAAGATGTGCCTGGCACCCTGCTTCAAAGGCTGTACCGACGAGGAGTACGGGGCTGAGGTCGCCCGGGTGATGGCTTATTTCGATTCGCGCGGACACTCCCTGGTCCGCGAAATTTCGACACAGCGCGACCAATCAGCCACCGACCTGGAGTTTGAGAATGCGGCTGCCACTCATGCGCGTCTGGAAAAGCTATCACCTGTACTGGGTTTGCTCCCGGAAATTGTGCACCGCATCGATCGCCTCTCTGGGGTCGTGGTGCAACCTGGTGCGACACCGGACTCTGTAGCGTTGTTCCGCATCGACTCGGGATGCATTTCGGGACCGGTAAATTTCTTTATTCAATCGTCCGAGCACGCGAAATCTCAGTCCATGGAGTCGAGGGTGCAGCAAGCGCTCGGCACGGGTCCCTCTGCTGACGCCAAAACTGCTCTAGAAACCATGGAGCACCTGGCGATCCTCAAACGTTGGTATTACCGTAGCAGCCGGATTGGAGAAATCTTTTTCGCCGACGAGAAAGGCGCGTTGCCCATGCGTCGCCTAGTGCGAGGCATCTCACGCGTGTATCGTGGAGAGAAACCCGAAACCGACAACCTAACCCAAGGGCTTCGGGTAGCCACATCTATATCGTCCCCCGAACCTCTTGGCAATGTGTCGAAGCGAAATGAACAATGACAAAGAAAAATCGCTACGAGAACATCTGCTCGTCCTGGTCAAAGGCGGCGAAGCGCATGCTACTTTTGACGATGCGGTCGTTGATTTTCCGGCCAATTTGCGAGGCCAGAAGGTAAACGGATTTCCGCACACGGCATGGATGCTGTTCGAGCATATGCGCATCGCACAGTGGGACATTCTCGAGTTCAGCCGTAATCGCAAGCACGTATCGCCGCCGTGGCCGAAGGGCTACTGGCCGGAAGCAGAGGCGCCTCCCAACGCAGCCGCATGGGACAACAGCATTAAGGCGTTTCGAAAAGACCTCAAGGCGATACAGAACCTGATAAGAAATCCCCGAACCGACCTCTATGCGCCAATTCCCTGGGGCGATGGCCAGACCATCTTGCGCGAGGCCCTGCTGATCGCCGACCATAACGCATACCATCTCGGGCAGTTGGTCGCTCTGCGCAGACTTCTGGGCACTTGGAAGGAGTAACAAGCGCTTCATTGCGGGCAGT
>Ga0209160_1000365_pt1 | contig 36263 bp, 28 predicted proteins | sample GraSoiAngelo_153_FD_186167 | JGI IMG/M metagenome (GOLD analysis project Ga0209160, IMG submission 186167) | Grasslands soil microbial communities from the Angelo Coastal Reserve, California, USA - 14_1009_12_40cm (SPAdes) (version 2) | ecosystem: Environmental > Terrestrial > Soil > Grasslands ...
GCACAGTGGCCAGCGTGCGCGGTGGAGCCCAGCGGCAAGCCGAGGATGGCGCGAAGATGGTTTTCAAACTGGCTGGTGACGGCGCCTTCGATGGTCCAGTGGCCGGAGTTATGAACGCGGGGAGCCATCTCATTGGCGAGGAGGCGCCCTTCATATTCGAAAAATTCGATGACAAGAATGCCGGCATATTTCATCGATTCGAGAACGCGGCGGGCCACGTCTTCCGCGGCGCGCTGAATGGGCGCTTCGAGAAGAGGGGCAGGCGCGAGAGAAAGGCGGAGAATGCCGCCGCGATGGTGGTTTTCGACGAGCGGATAAAAGGCGGTTTCGCCAGTGCGAGAGCGGACCGCGAGGACGGAAAGTTCACGGGTGAAGGGGACGAAACGCTCGAGGATCAGTTTTACGGGAGGCAATTCGGGCTTGGCTTTCGCGACGTCTTCCGGGGTGCGGAGAATCCACTGGCCCTTGCCGTCGTAACCCATGCGCGAGGTCTTGAGGACGGCGGGAAGGCCGAGCTTATCGACGGCCGCGGCGAACTCGCGGGGCTTCGAAATGGGTAGAAATTCCGTGGTGCTGATTCCGAGCTTCCGGAACAGGCCCTTTTCGGCCAGGCGATCCTGCGCGGCTTCGAGAGCCGCCGGAGGAGGATAGACGGGAACACGCTGGGCGAGGAATCGCGCGGCTCCCACGGGAACGTTTTCAAATTCGTAAGTGACGAGCTCGAGGCCATTGGAGAATTTTTCGAGGGCAGAGTGATTCGTGTACTCGGCGGTGACACGCTGGGCAATACGGCCCACGGGAGCCTCAGGGGAGGGGTCGAGAAACCGGAAGTGCAAGCCGAGCGGATACCCCGCCAGCGCGAGCATGTAGCCGAGCTGACCGCCGCCGAGAATGCCGATGGTCACGCGCGCTTCCCCTTTTTATTTGGGGACTGCGCATCCGAAGGATCGGGATGCGCCAGGACCCGACCGGTCTGTTCGGTCCGGAATTTTCGAAGAGCTTCTCGCAGGCGCGGATGTTTTGCACCAAGGATGGCGGCGGCAAGGAGTGCGGCATTGACCGCGCCGGACCTGCCGATGGCGAGTGTGCCGACAGGGACGCCGCTGGGCATTTGCGCGATAGAGAGGAGCGAATCGAGCCCCTTGAGGGCTTTCGATTCGACAGGAACACCGAGGACAGGGAGAACTGACTTGGAAGCAGTCATGCCGGGAAGATGCGCGGCGCCGCCGGCACCGGCGATGATGACTTCGATGCCGCGCTTTTCCGCGTTGGAGGCGTATTCAAAAAGGAGGTCCGGGGTGCGATGGGCAGAGACGACGCGTGTTTCATGTGGAACACCGAGGGCCTTGAGCGTTTTGGAGACGAACTTCATGGTATCCCAGTCGGAGCCGGAACCCATGATGATGCCGACCAGCGGGCCAGCGCTCTTGGCTTTGGGCTTGTTCACGCGACTCGGTGCCTCTGTTCTCTCTGTGCGTTCGGTACGCGCAGATGAATGGCTCAATTCTTTATTGCGGACGATATTCTACGGTGTTTTTCAGCGCGTGGCGACTTCGGGGTTGGACCCTTCTCCGGCCGGCAGGACGATGCAATCGCGCCTCAGCGCGCCGAAGCGCTCTGAGGTTGTCCGAGCCCTTTAAGCACCCCAAACTGCTGCATCATGCCCCACACGTCCCAACTCGAGTAGGAATCCATGATCCTTCCGCTGGCAATGTGATGGATGGTGATTCCCCCCACCGATACTTTCTTGTTCGTCGCGGGGATGCCCATGTATTCGCCTTTATGAGTGCCGGATAAAGTCCAGCAGACAACGACTTTATCCTGCTCGGTGACCGTGTCCTCGATCGCGAAGCGCAAATCGGGAAAGCCTGCAACGAACAACGCCACTACGCGTTTGTACGCTTCCGGACCGATCGACGAACCGGAAACGTTAGGACCGTGGAGAGCGTGACTGGGAGAAACCAGCTCACCCATGAGCTGGAGTTTTCTTTTATTCCACACTTCCTCATAGAGGCGCCGAACGATGCTCTTGGGGTCGGCTGGCATTTTGTCCTCCTCCTCCGGATCAATCCTTGCGGTACCTCCGGAGATGGGGCCCCGCCTCACGGAATCCAGGATGGAAGCGTTGGTGGGGATGAGGCTCGGCTGAGCCTACTCTCATGAATCGCAGTTTGCAATCCCATCGGTCTCCGTTCGCGAGGGCGATATTACTCTCCTTTTTCCCGGGTCCGCACCTAGCCAATTGGCGGATGTAATCGCTCCGGCCTCTGCGGCATCTTGTTCAAGGAGGTTCCCCAATGTCCGCAGAACTCATCGCCCTATCCAACGCGCTGGCGCAGGCCACCGACCGCGCCGCTGCACATACTGTCGCCGTTCATACGGAGGCCCGCGGTTCGTCCAGCGGCGTCGTGTGGCGCAACGGGGTCATCGTGACCGCCGAGCACGCGCTACGCCGTGACGAAGAGATTCAAGTCACCTTGCCCGATGGCCGCGTGGTCGCCGCCGCCCTTGCTGGCCGTGATTCTTCAACTGACCTGGCCGTTCTCAGATGCGCCGAAGCCGCTTCGCCTATCGCGGAAACCGCTGAGGTCTCTTTGATCCAACCGGGCTGCCTCGCTCTCGTGGTCGGGCGCACGCGGGCCAGCGGTCCCGTGGCCGCTCTTGGCGCAGTCAGCCTCGTTGCTCCCGAAAGGCGCACTTGGACCGGTGCAGCTTTTGCTCCCTACGTCCGCCTCGATGTTGGATTGCAGCCGACAGCCGTAGGCGGCGCGGTCATCGACGCGCATGGCCGCGTCATTGGCATTGCCACTCCTCGCTTCGCGCACTTTGGCGCCATTGCTGTTCCCGCGCCCACGGTGAACCGCGTTGTGGATACTCTGCTGCAAAAGGGCCGCATTCCTCGCGGTTACCTCGGCGTGGGCCTTCAGCCCGTGCGATTGCCCGATGCGCTTCGTCAAACCCTACAACGCAGCGAGAAGGCCGCCGCCATTGTTCTCGACGTCGAACCCGAAGGTCCGGCGCACAAAGCCGGCATCGTCATCGGCGATATTTTCGTCGCCTTCGCTGGTCACCCGGTCACACGGCTCGAGGATATTCACGCGCAACTTGCCGCCGAATCGATCGGCAAGCCGCTTCCCGTCAAGTTTGTTCGCGGCGGCGCCCTCCAGGAAGCCAGCATTGTCGTCGGCGAACGCGCGCATGGAGCCGACTAACATGGCCGTACCCGGATTCGGAGAAATCGCCGAGCAGCTTCGCCGCTCAACCGTTCTGATTCACGCCGGGGGCCGTGGCTCCGGCTCAGGCATTATTTGGTCGAGCGACGGTCTTCTGGTGACCAACGCCCACGTCGTTCGAGGCTCTCATCCCATCGTTCAACTTTGGGACGGCCGTGAATTCGAGGCCGTAACGCAATCGCGCAACTCTCGCCGCGATCTCGCACAACTTCGCATTGATGCGGCAAGTCTGCCCGCCGCGTCCCCTGCGGATTCTTCGCGCGTGCGGCCCGGTGAGCTTGCCATCGCCATCGGCAATCCAATGGGTTTCGTCGGCGCGCTTGCCACGGGAGTGATTCACGGCGTTGGCCCGATACGCGGCCTGGGCACGCAGTCCTGGATTCAGGCCGATGTGCGCCTCGCGCCCGGAAACTCCGGCGGTCCACTTGCCGATTCACGCGGCCGGATCGTCGGCATCAACACCATGGTCGCAGGCCGGCTGGCGCTCGCCATCCCCAGCAATGCGGTCCGCGATCTTCTCTCCGCCAGACCTGCGGATGGCTGGCTGGGCGTCACCGTTCATCCTGCGCTCATTCCGCGTTCCGATCTTCGTCGCAAAACCCTCGGACTCGTCATTCTTGAAGTCGAACCGGGCAGCCCCGCGGCACTCGCCTCGCTTCTGCCGGGGGACATCCTGCTAGGGACCGAAGAAAAACCTTTCACTGCAGTTGAAGACTTGGCGTTCGCTCTTCGTGGAACGGGCCCTGGCGTTTTGCGCGTCGAATTTCTTCGCGGCGATTACACTCGGATCCGCCGGGTCACCGTGCAACTCGGAAACCCGTTGCAAGCCAGGAGTTCCGTCGCGGCGTGAACCGTGTTTTCATTGTCGCTGCTTCGCCCCTGGCTCGCGCCGGCTTGGAAAATCTCCTCGCCGCGCGCAATTTCGAAGTTGCAGGCACCGCCCCCAATATCGACGCCCTGGTCGGCGAGCTTCCCGATGCGGCCGTGGACGCAATTCTCATGGATTCCTCGGGCGAGCCATTCGAATCGCTCCTGGATTCCGTCATCACCTCGGGCTTGGCATCGGATTTCAATGTGGTCCTTCTTGCCGAAGCCGCGTCTCCAGCTGCTTCCGCCGAGGCGCTTCGTGCGGGCATTCGCGCGGTCTTGCCCAACGATATTTCTCCCGACCAACTCGCAGCCGCTCTGCAAGCCGTCTCCAGCGGGCTTGTGGTGCTGCATCCCGCAAACGTCCATTCCGCGGTGCCCGCCGCTTCTGTGGCGCCGCGTCCCCTGGACGAACTCGTCGAGCCACTCACCCCCCGCGAAAGCGAAGTCCTCCAGATGCTCGCCAGCGGCCTTGGCAACAAGGAAATCGCCGCCAAGCTCGGCATTTCCGATCACACCGTCAAGTTTCATGTCGCTTCCATCCTCGGCAAGCTCGGCGCATCCAGCCGCACCGAAGCCGTCTCTCTGGGCATCCGCGGCGGCTTGGTCCTCCTCTAAGGTCGCAGTCACGCAGGCCCGCTTCACCGCTTACCTTGCCACAGCGGCCCTCGCTGCTCAATCGTGAGATGATACTTTGGACGCAAGTCCAGGAAACACGACGCATGTCCCAAGACTCTGCTTCAGAGCTAAGCCTCAAGCGCCTTTTGAGCCTGCTCGACTCGCCCTGCGAAACTGCCGATCTCGACTTCAAAGAGACTATAGACCTAGAGAAACCTAGAGACCGGGTAGAGTTGGCAAAAGATGTTCTAGCGATGGCGAACTCGGCCGGCGGACACATTGTCTTTGGGATCGAGGACACAAGCCGTCGGCGGGTGGGAATTAGCACGGAAGCATCTGCGGCCCTTCGGGACGCAAAGACCGTGAATGACAAATTGAAGAAATACTGCGGCGGGTACATCAAGGTTTTGGTGGCTCAGTACGAGATAGATGACCCCGCCGGGGGGCGCATCCGGTTAGCTTTGATTCACGTTCCGGCAGCGGAGGTTTATGAAGGAAGCGCCAATGTATAGCGGGCCGGACACGCCGGATTATAAAGCGTGGCACATCATTGGGGACATTCTCTTTTGGGTGCTTCGCGCCAGGAGGGACCCTCCTCTTCGCAGCGGCCGCATCGAAGCTCTGTGGGAACAGCTTATGGGAGATGCACCCCTGGCAGCTGCAGATGCATTGTATAGCCTGAACCACGGCATTGCGCTGATCTACCATCACAGTTGGCAGGAGTTCGATTTGACGGCGCAGTGTCCGCGCGCGGCAAAGAGCTTACTAGAGCTTAGTTTGAAAAACTGGAAATCCCTAACCTCTATCTTTCGATGGGGCGGCAGTCACAATGAAGCCGTGGTGCAATTTGTCATAGAGACGTTAGGTCGCATCGGCGACGAAGGTACGATCGACCTACTGCGCCAAATTTCGGACGATCCGCGGTTGGGTGCGCATGCGATAGCCGCGATTCAGAAGATCCGGGAATCTGCTCGTGCGTCGGCGGGTGGAGCACCCTTAACGTGGTGAGGAAACTTTGGGCCGCGTACCCCTTTGGGGTTTGGTTCAGCAAAGGGTACGTGTTTTGACCTTGCTTTTTTCTTGTTCGACTTGCATCCCCAGCGCCGTTCACCCCGCCCTCCAACATTTGCCCCGCCCCTGCGCGCTCTACCCCTTTGTTTTCTCTTACGCGCCCATTCGAACGATTCCGTAACTTGCTCAATAGAAATACTTTATTTTTACTTGACAAACATAATAATATATGCTAGCATGGGTCGTGATTTCTCGACCAATAAGTCGCCAGGGCTGCCGTCCCAGCGAACTTCCCTCCCCGGCCACTCCTCCCCAACAGCTAGGCCTCCTTCGTTTTCCTTACTTCCCTACCTCTTTGCTTCCTTACTTCACTCTTGGCCCGTCACGTGACGAAAAACTCGTCACCACAACTCCTTTAGATTCTGCACTTACAAACTGTGACGTCTGTAAGCCCTTTAGAATCTGCTCTTACGAAAACTGCCGGGTGTCACCCGCATTTTTCCTCTAGGCGCACTCTGCGTTTCTCTGTGGTCTCTGCGTTAAATCCTCCTTTTCTTTTGCAGCTTATCCCTGCAAATTTGCACCTTTATTTTCAACCACTTCCACGATGCTCTTCCCAGAACCCCTTTCTTTTCAAACTTTTGCATTGTTGCCCGGGGGTGGGTATCCCTACCGCTCTTATCTCTCATTGGCCGGAGCTTGCGAACCGGCATGGACGCATCTCCGCATGCCTGCTTTCCTTTCAACTTCCAAACATTCCAACGATTCCTCGACCAGGTCGGGACTGTTCTCCTTACCTCGTTTCCTTCCTTATCTCATTACTTCCTTACGTCCTTACCTCGTTCTTCCTTTACAATCGCTGCGCTTCGCTCAGGGGGAGGAATGAGCCTCAGCCAGCGTCTGGACGAGATCCGTACCGGTTTCGAGCGGCCCTTCTGGGTCGCCAACATCAGCGAAATCTTCGAGCGCCTCTCTTACTACGGCGCTTTCGCTTCTCTCGCCAACTATCTTCACGAGAAGCTGAATTTCCCCACCGAGCAGACCGGCACACTCGCTGGCATTTTCGGCGGCATGGTTTGGTTCCTCGCCATCTTTGGCGGCGCAGTTGCCGACAAGCTTGGTTTTCGCCGCGCCCTTTCGCTCGCCTATCTCATCCTCGCAGCCGCCTACTTTCTGCTGGGGTCGCTGGGCGCGCCGTGGCTTGCTCCGGTGCGGGCCGCCATTCCACCGGCGATTTTTGTCGGTTTCATCCTGATTTTGCCGGCGCTGGGGGTTTCGCTCGTCAAACCTTGCGTCGTGGGAACGACGGCTCGCGCTTCCAAGGAAAATGTCCGCTCCATCGGCTACTCCATTTACTACACCATGGTGAACATCGGCGGCGCTGCCGGCCCGTATGTCGCTTCTTGGGCCCGCCGCCATCTCGGCGTCGAAAACGTTTTCCGCGTCGCCGCCCTCAGCGTTTTCGCCATGTTCTTTGTGGTGTTGTTCTTTTTCCGAGACCCGAGGAAACCGGGCGATGTGCCAGTGCCAAGCATTGCCCAGACAGTGAAGAATTTTTGCGTTGTGTTGGGCAATTATCGGTTGGTGCTACCCGTGCTGCTGATTGCTTTGATTCTTCGCATTTCCATGTTCTTCTTCCATAACTTGGCCGTCCCTCTGTGGATCTGGGTTGGGCTTCTCGTGCTTGTGCTCGCCGGTATCAGTCGGTTCATGTGGTTCCTTCTGCTCTTCACCGGCTACTGGATTGTCTTTTGGCAGCAGTACATCACCCTCCCCGGCTACATCCACGGCTATATCAGCGCCGGGGCCGACGTCGAATTGATCCTGATCACCGATGGGCTGGCCGTCATCTGTTTCACAGTTTTGATCAATTATTTGATCCGCAAAATCCCTCCCTTTCATGCTGTGATTCTCGGAACGTTCGTCACGTCTCTTTCCTGGCTCGTCCTGGCTTTTCAACCCACGATTCTCGGGGCGGTGCTCTCCATTCTGGTCCTCGCTCTCGGCGAAATGATTCAGGCTCCGCGCTACTACGAATACATTTCTCGCCTGGCGCCCCCTGGTCAGCAAGGCACGTATATGGGCTTTGCGTTTCTTCCCATCGGCATCGGCTCAATCCTCGGCGGATGGTTTGGCGGACGCGTCATGCATCAATTCGGCGAAGTTGCGCGCCAACCCCAGCGCGTCTGGTGGGTAATCTCCGCCGTCGGCCTTCTTACGGTTCTTCTGTTGTGGATTTACGACCGCGTCGTCAAACCGTCGGCGCCGGAGTCACCACAATGAAGCCAGCCGATGCGCGGGGGAAAAGGTCTTATGTGAGCGGAACGCGAAATGCGAACCGACGATCGGAGGATTGCTTTCTTTCTACTAAGAACTTAAAACTAAAAACGGATTACTTTTTTCAGTTGACCATGCGGCGCAGCGATGCCAGCGCCTGCTGCGCCAGCGAATACCGCGGCTCGATTTCCAGGGCTTCCTGGAAGCAGCGCATCGCCTGGCTGTACATCTCTTTGCCGAGATACGCGCGGCCGAGGTTGTAATGCGGAAAGTGCCGCGGCTCGTAGCGCCGCGCCTCGATAGCGCGTTCGAGCCACGGTATCGCATCCTCGAACTGGCCCAGTTCGATCAGGTACGCGCCGATGTCGTTGTACGGATTGCCGAAATCGGGATCGAGCTCAATGGCGCGTTTGCATTCGGCGATGGCTTCGTCGATGCGCCCCTGGAAATGATAGGTCCAGCCCAGAAACGTGTGCGCCTCGGCGGTGGGATGCAGTTCGAGCGACGATTGGTAGAGCTCGATGGCGCGGTCGTAGTCGCCTTCCATCTGCGCTTGATAAGCATCCTGCAACACTTCCCACGCCCGCGTGAGGGTCTCCATGCTCATGGCCCCATAGTTAACACAACGTTTTGCCGGGGTCAAAAGTACGAACGCTAGGGCGTGCAGGGAAGGAACCTGTACTTTGTGACGGGTAAGGCAGTGGAAATTCGCGGGCCAAACGGAGAAAATGGTTGAGTTGGAAAAAAGCTTGAACCGGCGTTGCCGGGATCACCATTCGCTAAGACGAGGGGGCATCGTGAAGCGGAATCTTTTGCTACTTGGGATCGTAATTCTGGCTGTGGCTGGAGCACTCCTGGCGCAGGACCAGCCGGGAAAAACGGCGCCGAAAAAAGCGGCGAGCCATGCTTCTGCGGGATCCGTGACGCGGGGTAAGGAAGTGTTCGATAAGAAATGCGCCATGTGCCATTTCGCAGACAGTGATCAGAAAAAAATTGGCCCCGGGCTGAAAGGCATTTCCAAGCGCGGAACGTTCACGGTGAACGGCAACAAGGTCACCACCGAATCCTTGAGAACGTGGATTGAAAACGGCGATTCCCTGATGCCGGGCATGAAGGATTCGCTGGAACCCGCGCAAATCAAGGACGTCGTCGCCTACGTGAAGACGCTCTGATTTTGTGGAATGGATTCTTCCGCGCGCAGTCTCTCGGCAGTTTCCAGTTTCCAATTTCAGTTTTCAATTGGAAGTGGGAGCAGTCAAGGAAAACCAGGCGTCGGCCATCGAGGGATAAATCTTTTTGCTGGGCGTTTCCTCTGAACGGATGCGAAAAACTGTAGAACATCCTGGCAGGAATAGCTTTTGGAAAGTTCGAATGTGTGATTTTTCTTCGCGCGGACCGCTGCAAACGGTGGGCGAAAGAAAAAGCCCCCGCGAGCCTGATCGCTCAGGCCCCCGGGGGCCAAAACTCTGCTAAAGCTTGATTACTTCAGTACCGCGTCCTTCAACGCTTTCGACGGGCGCAGGCGAACCACGGTCTTCGCCTTGATCTTGATCGCCTCGCCGGTTTGTGGATTGCGGCCCATACGGGCCTTGCGGTGCGCTTTCACCACGCGGCCGAGGCCTGGGATGACGAACTTGCCCGCGCCGCCCTTAGCTTCCCTCACGGCGAGCTTGAACAGCTCATCAAAGAAGAGAGCGGCGGTTTTTTTCGGTGTGCCGAGTTTCTCGGCGATGTGCCCAACGACTTTCGTTTTGCTCAGTGGCTTGGACATCTAGTCTGCTTATCCTCCTGAATTATCTTTACACTCCGATGCAATCGAAGCAGGCGCCGAGCTCGCTACCCCTTGTTTTTCCGTGAAAAACTCGGGCCGCACAGGACTATAGCCAAGGAAAATGGAGAACGCAAGGAAAAATCGCAAAAAAGGCTGGAAAAATGAACTTTTTTCGCGGGCATGTGGAAATCCCTCGTAAAATCGTGGCTTTGGCGCGTTCCCGAACCCGGAAAGAGCGTTGCAACCGCCATGCTATGCTCCATGCTTGATTCGGAGGCAGGAGACAGGGGGCTGAAGTTTTGGCAAATGGGGCGCAGCATGCTGCGCCCCTGCAAGAGTGACCCGCCTACGGCGTGGCGAGGTCGGAGTAGAAGTGGGCAATGGCCTTTATGCCGCCGAAGTAGTTTTCGAGAGCGATGTGCTCGTCGGGGGCATGGGCATTTTCATCGGGTAGACCGAAGCCGATCAAAACACAAGGCACCTTGAAGGTGTCATACATCTGGGTGACAAAGGGAATCGAGCCGCCCTCACGAATAAACACGGCTTTCCTCCCAAAGCCCTTTTCCAAGGCAGTCTGCGCCTTCTGGAAAATCGAATTGTGGAAGGGAGCGACCCAAGGCTTCCCCATGCTCAGGATTTCAAATTTGCACTGAACTGTCTTCGGCAGCAGCTTTCGAACGTGCTTCTCCACGAGTTGGGCGATTTTCTGGGGATTCTGGTTGGGAACGAGACGAGTTGAGAATTTTGCAAAAGCCTTGGACGGAATGACCGTCTTGGCACCCTCTCCCTGATAGCCGCCCCAGATGCCGTTCAATTCGAAGGTCGGCCGAGTCCAGAGCCTTTCGACAGTGGTGAAGCCCTTCTCTCCGCAATAGCCGGGCGCGCCGACGGCTTTTTCGAAGTCCTTCTTTTTCCAAGGCAAGGCATTGAGGGCTTTCCGCTCGGCTTTCGAAAGCGAGGCGACCTGGTCATAGAATCCGGGTACAGTGACCCGAAAATTCTTATCGTGAAGCCTGGCGAAAAGTTCGGTCAAAATCGTGAGCGGGTTAGGAACAGCGCCGCCATAAACGCCGGAGTGCAAATCGCGCTCCGGTCCCGTCAGTTCAATCTGATAATAGTTCAGGCCGCGTAAACCGTAGGTGATAGAAGGGACGCCTTTGCCGAGCATCGAAGTATCGGAAACGATGAGCGCGTCTGCTTTCAGTTTTTCCTTGTTCTTCTGAACGTAATCCCAGAGGCTGACACTACCGACCTCCTCTTCCCCTTCGATTAACACCTTGACATTGATGGGAAGCTTGCCATTGACCTTCTGGAGCGATTCGAATGCCTTCAGATGAATGTGGACCTGGCCTTTGTCGTCGGCGGTGCCGCGCCCAAAGAGATTGCCATTGCGAACAGTAGGTTCGAATGCCGGAGAGGTCCAGAGATCGAGAGGCTCGGGAGGTTGGACGTCGTAGTGGCCGTAGAAGAGGACCGTGGGCTGGCCGGGAGCTTCCAGGGTTTCCGCATAAACGAGCGGATGGAGATTGGTCGGAACGATCTGAACCGTTTTAAACCCGGTGGCCCGAAGATTTTCGGCCACCCAGCGGGCGCCGTGCTCGATATCGGGCTTGTGCTCGCTCTTGGCGCTAACGCTGGGGATTCTGAGAAATTCGCAGAGTTCCGCCAGGTGCTGATCGCGGCGACCCTCGATAAATTCAGCAAGGTTCATAAGAGGCCCTCAGGGGACATGAGTCCTTTCCAATATCCTACGCAAGGTTAAGCGAAAATTGCGGCAGTGGAATGCTCGCGGAGTTGCGAATGACCTGCCCGTGGCCGCGCTTCTATTTTAGGACCATGCCCGCCCAACACACAAGCGAGTACGACGCCAAAGACCAGGGAAGAAAATGCGCGGACGTGAGACATCATCGCGCTGGCCAATAAGCGTGGCCGCCACGGCTACCGGAGGATTCACCTGGCTGCCCCATTTCGGGGCAAAGGAGTCAGTGTGGTTCAGTAAGGCGCAGTACGCCGGGGAGATTCCTCTCACTATTCTATTGAAACAACAAGGTTTAAGACGAAGTCCGCGGCTCCTCCTTTGGACGAGATCGTGCGCATTTGGCGCTTGGGGGGGAACCGTGTCTAAACCTGAGCTGCCTGATCGCAGAAAGAGGGGTCTACGGGAAACGTCCGCAGTATGCCGCGCCGGACGAAGCGCAGTCCTGCTGTTGCTGCTCTCACTCGGCGTATCGCCGCTACCGACTCGTGGCCAGGGAACCGTAGAAGCCAAACAAGCCCCGAAGGACTTGAGTCAACTTAGCCTTGAGGAGTTGATGAATCTTAAGGTGGACACGGTCTATGGCGCGTCGAAGTTCGAACAAAAAGTGACCGAGGCGCCTTCTTCGATTACGATCATTACCACAGACGAAATTCAGAAGTATGGCTACCGCACCCTGGCCGACCTTCTCCGGAGCGTGCCCGGTTTCTATGTAAGCTACGACCGGCAAGACGCTTACATTGGAGTTCGCGGCATTTCCCGTCCGAGCGACTACAACACGCTGGTGCTCACTCTGATTGACGGCCATCGCGTAAACGAAAACGTGTTCGACGGTACTTACGTCGATGGCCAATTCGTCCTTGATGTCGATCTGGTCGATCGGGTGGAAATTATCCGTGGACCCGGGTCTTCGCTTTATGGAACCGATGCCTTTTTTGCGGTCATCAACATCATTACCAAGCGCGGACGCGATTTGAAGGGAACGGAAGTCTCGCTGTCCGCCGGAGGTCAGGAGACCTATCAGGGCCGCGTGAGCTATGGCCAGCAATTCAAGAATGGCCTGGAGCTACTCCTGTCTGAGAGTTTCAACGACAACAAGGGTAACCGCCAGCTCTTCTTTCCCGAGTTTAACTCTCCGGCCACAAACTTCGGTATCGCTCGGGATGCCGACGGGAGCCGATTTCACAACACGTTTGTCAGCGCCACCTACCGAGACTTCACCTTCCACGCCGTCTATGACTCGTGGGAAAAGCACATTCCCACCGCCTCATTCGGCACGGTCTTCGGCGACTCCCGAACCAAATCCACCGATTACCGCGCCTATACCGAGCTGCAGTATAAGCACACCTTTGAGGACAACTGGGAAGTCGATGCGGGCGTCTATTACGACTGGTATTGGTACAACGGTGTCTACGTTTACGACTATTCCGGGACGGGCGCCCAACCCTACACGCTGAACCAAGATTACGCTCGCGGCAACTGGTGGGGACTTAATGTATCCGTGTCCAAGCAGTTGCTGGAAAAACATCGCGTTACGGTCGGCAGCGAGGAAATCTTCAATACCAAGCAAATTCAAGGTAATTACGACCTGCAGCCCTATGCTTTTTATTTGTATGACCGTCGCTCTTCGAGCGTCTCCGCCGTTTACCTCCAAGATGAGTTTTCGATTCGCAAAAATCTTCTTCTCTCTGTCGGCCTGCGCTACGACCGATATTCCACTTTCGGCGGAACCTTAAATCCACGCCTCGCCCTCATCTATACTCCGGTGGAGAACACCGCACTAAAACTTCTCTATGGGCAGGCTTTTCGCGCACCCGATGATTACGAACTCTACTACGATGCTGTGGGATACGAAGCAAATCCTGCTCTGCGACCCGAAACCATCAAGACCACCGAGTTGGTCTTCGAAAGGTACTTTCACAAGTACACCTCGTTAAGTGCTTCTGGCTTCTACAACCAGATTGGGGGTTTGATCTCTCAAACCACGGATCCCCGCACCGGGCTGATTCGTTTCTCGAACTTGGAAGACGTACATGGCAAAGGTTTGGAATTCGAACTGAGTGAAAAGCGGCCAAGTGGATGGGAAGGGCGTCTCTCGTACACGCTGCAGGAATCGCACAGTCCGCTTGATGGCGAGCCTCTGAGCAATTCCCCCAGGCATCTGGCGAAGGTCAATCTGATCGCTCCGTTGCTTCCGAAGAAACTTTTTGCGAGTTTCGAGGGACAGGAAATCAGCCGGCGGCTCACGGTATTCCAGACTGCCTTGGGAGGCGCCTTCGTGGCCAATGCCACGCTGTCTTCCAAGGATCTTCTGGGAAAGCTGAGAGTTTCCGCCAGCCTTTATAACCTGTTCGACAAGCATTACGCCGACCCGGTGGGACAGGGGTTTCGCGGAGGGTCCGTGGTGCAGGATGGACGAATGTTTCGCGTGAAATTGACTTACCAATTTTAGTGAATCTGATGGCATCAGCCGGGAGGCATGTCGCGTGAGTCCTGCTGTCAGTGTCCCCGCCAGTGTCTCATTACCATCGTGCGGCTCTCGCTGTGTTTCATAAGATTTCGATCACAAAACAAGACTCTCAATCTCTTGATCTGCGGCCAAGGCAGGCCGGGTGAAAGACTGTGATTTGCAAGACGCTTTTCGCGAGACGGAGGGTGTTTGCAAACCACTTTGCGGAGAGCCGAAAAACGCTTGCGGCCTGAATGGGACAGTTGTTTCGCGGCGGCACAGACGGAGTGGTTTCTTGAAGATGCTGTGGTCCTAAGTTGCCAGAAATAAATCGCTTACACCATTTCAGTGGTTTGTTCCTGGCTGGTCAGCTGCAAGGAAAGCGGAGGGGGAACTATTCGTGTGCAACCAGGCAGCTCCAACCTTAGTGAGCCGCGCTCGATTCTCCGGTTGGAGGATTCTCATTTTGCTGGCGTTGGCGAGCCCTCCGGTCATGGGACAGGCTCCGCAAACGCAACCGAAAGATCTCACGAGCACGAGCATTGAAGATTTGATGAACGTGGAAGTGACTTCGGTTTCGAAGAAAGAACAGAAACTCTCGAGGACCGCAGCGGCCATCTTCGTCATTACCCAAGAAGACATCCGCCGTTCGGGGGCCACGAACATTCCCGATCTGCTGCGAATGGTTCCCGGATTGGATGTCGCGCAAATTAACGGAAGCACCTGGGCGATCGGTTCGCGCGGATTCAATCAACAACTCGCGAACAAACTGCTGGTGATGGTGGACGGACGATCCGTGTATTCCCCCACCTTCTCCGGCGTTTTTTGGGACACGCTGGATCTTCCCCTTTCCGACATCGCGAGAATCGAAGTAATTCGCGGTCCCGGCGGGTCGATATGGGGGGTAAACGCCGTGACCGGCGTCATCAGCATCTTCACCAAGAAAGCATCCGAGACGACGGGAACATCGGTGGAAGCCGGTGGAGGAAATTTCCAGCAGGGATTCGGAATGGTCCAATACGGCGGAAAGCTGGGTAAGGAGACGGACTTCCGCGTCTATACAAAGTATTTCAACCAGGACCATATGCTGGACCTCAATGGTCAGAGCGGAGCAGATGGCTGGCACAGACTGCGGAGTGGCTTCCGGATGGATAGCACGTTGTCGCCAAAAGATTCCCTGATGTTTGAGGGAGACCTTTCGACCGGCCGAGAAGGGGAATTCGGGTTCGAGCTTCCCTCCATTACTTCCCCCGGATTCGTAACCGTAAGTGAGCAAATCAACCTGGCTAACGGGTCCCTCGAATCCATTTGGAACCACAGTTACTCGGCGCGCTCGGATTCCAGTTTGCAATTCTCGTTTGACCAGCACAGACGCGGCGATCCGCTGAACCCCGAGACGCGGAATACGTTTGATCTGGATTTCCGGCAACATGTCGCTGTGGGCGGGCGACACGATATTGTTTGGGGCCTGGGTTACCGGTATACGGCCGACCAAATCGGTGGGAGCCTGACGGTGGCGATGAATCCTCCCAGCCGCGGTCTTCAATTGTTCAACTCATTCGTCCAAGACGAAATCGCGCTGGTGCCGCAGCGGCTCTATCTCACCGTGGGCACCAAACTGGAGCACAACGATTACACCGGTTTTGAAATCATGCCTAGTGTCCGCGGGACCTGGGCTCCAAGCAACCGCCACATGTTCTGGGCGGCAGTTTCCCGGGCACTGCGAGCGCCATCGCGAAATGACACGAACCTAGTCCTGAACATCGGGGGGTTTCCCGGACCCGGCGGAACGCCGACTCTGCTGAGACTACTGGGCAATCCAAATTTTCAAGATGAGCGGTTGATCGCTTACGAAGCAGGCTATCGGGCGATGGTCTCGCAGCGGCTTTCCATTGACCTTGCCGCCTATTACAACGACTGGGACAACGTGCAGACCACAGAGCCCTCCGGGTCTTTTTTCGAGACCACTCCACCACCAGCTCATCAAGTCCAAACGCTGATGTACGAGAACATGATGCATGGGGAAGTTCACGGGTTCGAAATCGCGGCGAACTGGAAGATGACGGACCGCTGGTCGCTCAGCCCGGGATTCGCATTTGCAAACGATCATACGCACACGGGGCCCAAAAGCGCCGACTTGCAAACCCCGCTTTTCGTGGAGGGCAGCTCTGCCGACCACATGATCCAACTTCGTTCCCACTTTGATTTACGCCGCGGCCTGGCCTGGGATGCGTCCGCTTATTACGTGGATGCTCTCACGAATCAAGGCCCTTTGAGCAATTTGAGGATCCCGTCCTACACGAGGCTGGACACGGGACTTACCTGGAAGCTGGGAGAGGGATTTTCACTGAGTTTGGTGGGGCAGAATCTTTTGAAAGACCACCACATGGAATTCGAAGATGTGAATGGAAGCATGCAATCGGGCCAAATCAAGCGCAGCGCCTACGCCAAGATTACCTGGCAGTTCTGATCGCGAAGCGAGAATGCGTGAATCTTAGAAGCACAAAGCGAAGCACGTGGCGGCAGAGCCATCTTGTGCCTTGGTCGCGAATAGTTGGCTCGAACGCGTTGCGAATTGCGTTAGTGGTTCTAACAACTCTCTCTCATGCTGGGGGCGCTCGATCCGTTGCCGCGCAAAGCGTTCCGACAAGCGAGTACACAGTTAAGGCAGCGTTTCTATTTCATTTTGCGCAATTCGTCGACTGGCCTGATGGGACATTCCGAGAAGCCGACAGCCCACTGGTCTACTGCACGATCGGTGCAGACCCTTTTCATGGAGCGCTGGAGGCGAGCTTGATTGGAAAGAAAATGGGTGGGCATGGGTACCAGGTGCGCCACGCCAGGCAAATCAGTGAGATTCAAGGTTGCCACGTGCTGTTCATTGGAGAGGGTGAGAAAAAACTGCTCCCCACGGTGTTGGCAAATCTCCGAGGAAGCCCAGTCTTGACCGTGGGCGAGTCAGAGCGATTCGTGAACGACGGCGGGATGATTGGTTTTTCCTTGGAAGAAAATAAAATCCGCTTCGAGATCAACCTGGAATCCGCGGAAAAGGCCAAGTTGAAGATCGGCGCCAAGTTGCTGGCTCTCGCAAAAGACGTGATTGGCAGGCCGAGAAGGGACTGAGATGCAGCCGTTTAAGAGTCCGTCGATTCAACGCAAACTGGCTATCGTGGTTTTATGCACGAGTCTGCTGGGGCTGGGGATTGCTTGTGCGTCCTTTGAACTTTACGAGCGGACAAGCTTCCGGCGCGCGCTGACCGATGAGCTTACCGCCCTCGCGGACACAGTAGGGGCTAACAGCGCAGCCTCCTTGGCCTTCGATGACCGCAAATCGGCGCGAGACGTACTCGCGGGCCTGAGTGCGGAACATCACATTGTCGCGGCATGCCTGTACGACAGTCACGGAACAATCTTTGCCGAATACCGGCGGCCCGGAAGCGAACCCGAGTTCGAGATGCCGCCATGGAGAGAGGACGGGGCCACATTTTCGCCGGAAGCACTGACGTTGAATCGTACCGTTTCTATGGGAGGAGAGAAGATCGGCGGGATTGCCATCGTTTCGGATCTCACGGCACTTCGCGCCAAGATGCGCGAGTACACGGAAATCTCCGCCCTGGTTCTGCTGCTTTCGGTGCTGGCGACGCTCTTCGTGTCCTCCCGCCTGCTCCGATTAATCACAGAACCTATCCTGGCACTGGCAGAGGTTGCGGGAAGGATTTCGGCCGAGGAAAACTACAAGCTCCGCGCCATTCCGCAGAGCGACGATGAAGTGGGAAAGCTCATCGATTCTTTCAATCAAATGCTGGGACGCATTCAGGAGCGCGACACGGCGCTTCAGGAAGCGAAAGATGATTTGGAACTGCGCGTCGAAGCACGGACCCGCGAGTTGCAGCTCGAGGTCAACGAGAGAAAACAAGCCGAGGTGAAGCTGCAATCCTCCCTCAGGGAACTGGAGGATCTAAAGTTCGCGCTGGATCAGCATTGCAATGTGTCCAGGACGGATGAGGAGGGGATCATTACCTTTGTAAACGAAAGGTTCTGTTCTATCTCTAAGTTCAGCCACGATGAGTTGATGGGCAAGAACCACCGGGTTGTGAACTCGGGGCATCACCCCAAGGAATTCTTTGGCGAATTGTGGCGCACGATAAAAAGCGGCCAGTCCTGGAAAGCCGAAGTCAAGAACCGGGCAAAGGACGGGGGTCTCTTCTGGTCGGACACCACGATCGTGCCCTTCTGCGACACGCAAGGAAAGCCGTTTCAATACATTGCGATCCGCACGGACATCACCTCGCTCAAGCGCATCGAGGAAGAATTGCGCCGCGCGAAGGATGTCGCCGAACAAGCCAGCCGCGCGAAGAGCGAGTTCCTGGCAAACATGAGCCACGAAATCCGGACGCCGCTGAACGGGATCATGGGCATGACCGACTTAGCGTTGGAGACGGAGCTTTCACGCGAACAGCGCGAATACCTGGAGACAGTAAAGACCTCATCGGATTCCCTGCTGACAGTGATCAACGACATCCTCGATTTTTCGAAGATAGAAGCAGGCAAAATCGATTTGGAAGTCGCCGATTTCGACGTTCGGGACAGCCTGGAGACCACGTTGAAGACACTCGCAGTGCGTGCGGACGAAAAGGGGCTAGAGCTTCTTTGTGAAGTGGCTCCCGAGGTGCCGGAAGTGGTGCGGGGCGACGTGACCCGGTTGAAGCAAGTGGTCCTGAACCTAGTCGGGAACGCCATCAAGTTCACGAACCAGGGCGAAGTGGCGGTGAGAGTTCAAGTGGAGGCTGAGGACGGGCGTGATCTTGTCTTGCGATTTACGGTCTCAGACACTGGAATCGGGATTGCCGAAGACAAACGGGAGAAAATTTTTGATCCGTTTGCTCAGGCGGATACCTCGACGACGCGGAAGTACGGCGGCACTGGCCTGGGATTGACGATCTCCGTAAGGCTCGTGCGAATGATGGGAGGGAAAATCTGGGTGGAGAGCGAGGAGGGCCGGGGGAGCCACTTCCACTTCACGGTGCGAGTGGGTGCTGCGGATCGTAAGGAAATCAAGGTGGGGAGCGCTGCCCCGCCGGAAATCTTGCGAGGCGTACGAGTACTTGTAGTGGACGACAACGGCACGAACCGGCGGATCCTTGAAGGGATGCTGAAACGATGGGAAATGAGACCGGTCTCCGCGAAAGGAGGGGAAGAGGCACTTGCCCAATTGGTTGCGGCGCGGAAAGCAGGGGACGCATTCGGACTGATTGTGACAGATATGCACATGCCGAAGATGGACGGGTTTGCATTGGTCGAGCGAATCCGACGTCGGCCGGAGCTATCCACGGCCACGATCATGATGCTTACCTCCGCCGGTCACCGCGGGGACGCGGAGCGCTGCCAGAAGCTGGGAGTGTCAGCGTATTTGTTGAAGCCCATTCGGCAATCCGAGCTGCGCGAGGCCATTGCGCGCGTGTTGGGGGCCCGCGAGCAAGAAGGCAAAATTCCTCTCATCACCCGATTCTCGCTAGGAGATGCGCGTGATGGTTCGGATTCCCTGCGGGTGCTGGTGGCGGAAGATAATCCGGTGAATCAGCGCCTGATCGTTCGGCTACTGGAGAAAAGAGGACACCGCGTGGTGCTTGCCGACAACGGGCGCCAGGCACTGGCGGCGCTGGAGAAAGAAAGCTTCGACCTTGTGTTGATGGACGTACAAATGCCGGAGATGGATGGATTTGAAGCGACGAGTAAGATTCGAATGAGAGAGAAAAGCATCGGTTCTCACCAAACGATCATTGCACTGACGGCCCACGCCATGAAGGGCGACCGGGAAGAATGCCTGGCCAGGGGAATGGACGGTTACCTCACAAAGCCGATTCGGCCACAGGAGCTGGATGAAGTCCTGGCACGCTGCGGTGTGCGTCCCCACGTGGTAGCCTAGCCTGCTTTCGATCGCGCCACACCTCGCGGTTGCTGAGGAAGAACACCTGTACGGAGGGGCAGATTGACGCTGTGGGAGAGCCCGGTCGAAGATGGCATTATGAGCGAAGTCACTTCAGCAACTCCGAGGCGCAGCGGCCGAGTCTTCCATCGGATCCGTGTGCAAGCGGAGGGGCGCACGCACAACCGTAAGAAGTTCAAGGAGACCTGCGAGACGGTGGTGGTGAACGCTCACGGCGGCCTGCTGCTCCTGAAGCACGAAGTGGACAACGGCGAAATGCTGGTGCTGACGAACCCGGAAACGCAGGAAGAGCAGGAATGCAGAATCGTCTACCTGGGTGAGCCGGTTGCCAAAGGCCAGCGCGTGGGAATTGAGTTCCTGACACCTGCGCCGCGCTTCTGGGGCGTGGAATTCAGTTCTGAGCCCTCTTCCAACAACGTTCATTAGCAAAGATCAACGAGCAGTATCGGCGCGGGCGCCCTCCGGCGAAAGCTTTGCGGCTACGACGGATCTGCGCCGGGAAAACCAGGCACCCACTCTCCACAAGAGCAGGATTGCGACCAGCGCACCGTAGAAGAGCGGCATGCGCACGTCGGACTTTACTTTCCAGTAATAATGAATTACGCCGGCGATCGCCGCAAAATAGATGGCGCGATGCAGTATCCGCCAGCGCCTCCCGCCGAGGCGGCGAATCCAGCCTGCCGTTGAAGTAATGGCCAATGGGACCAAAAGCAGGAAACCGAGAAAGCCCATCGTAATGAACGGGCGTTTGGCCACGTCTTTCCACATGGCGGCAAGATCGAAAGACTGATCGGGACCAAGATAGGTGAGGAAGTGTAAACAGACGTAGAAAAAGGCAAAGAGGCCGAGCATCCGGCGGAAACGGATGAGATCGGAAAGATTCAGGAGCTTACGAAACGGTGTAATGCACAGGGTGAAAACCAGGAAACGCAACGTCCACCGGCCGGTGGTGAGTTGAATGAACTCCACGGGATTGGCGCCAAGGCCGTGATGAAGACCGCGCCAGATGAGCCCGCCAAGCGGAATTAGGCAAAGAAGGAAGAGGACAACCTTGGTCCACTTGCTGGTAAGGAGAGCGCGCACGCGGGAATCCCAGATCAAAAGTTTTTCTTCAGGTCCATGCCGTTATACATGCTGACGACCTGATCGCCGTAGCCATTGAACATAAGCGTGTTGCGCTTGAAGATTTCGCCGAGGCGGCGCTCTTTAGCTTGGCTCCAACGCGGGTGATCGACGTTGGGATTCACGTTCGAATAGAAGCCGTACCAATTGGGTACGGATAGATTCCAGGTGGTAGGCGGCATCTTGGATTGAAACTTGATCTTGACGAGCGACTTGATGCTCTTGAATCCATATTTCCACGGAATCACCATGCGCACCGGTGCGCCATCCTGATTCGGCAAAGTCTCACCATACATGCCAACGCAAAGAAGCGTGAGCGGATTCATGGCTTCGTCCATGCGCAGGCCCTCGACATAGGGGAAGTCGATGCCGGCCCCGCGTCCCTGCGGCATCTGGCGGGGATCATAGTAGCTTTGGAACGCCACGAATTGCGCTTTCGGCATAGGTTCTACGAGCTTGATGAGGTTGTGGAACGAAAAACCAATCCAGGGAACCACGATGGACCACGCTTCCACGCAGCGATGGCGGTAGATGCGCTCTTCGAGCGGGGCGATCTTGAGGATTTCGTCCATGGTGAACTTGCGGGGCTTCGCAACATCTCCTTCGACGGAAACCGTCCAGGGCGAGGTCTGGAATTTCTGCGCGTTCTTCGCAGGATCGGACTTGTCGGTGCCGAATTCGTAGAAATTGTTGTAGTGCGTGACGTCTTCGTAGGAGTTTTGCTTTTCGGTGGTGCTGAAAGGGCTCTTGGCAAGGCCGCTGAGTTTTGTTCCAGCAAAGGCGGTCTGGGCAGGCGTGGCTAGTTCGAAAAGGCTGCGTCCCGCTACCGCCGCGGCGCCAGCGATGCCCATGGCGCGGAGGAATTTCCGCCGATCCAGGTAAACCGATTTGGGAGTGATATCGGCGTACGTCAAATCCGCGGCTTTGCGAATCAACATCTTGCTCCTCCGAACAAATGCAGGCTGTGCAGCTTCCCTACTATTCTACGTACTCTACATTGTATTGGATGCAGAACCTCGCCGGGATGCCAATCCATCCTAACCGGGCTGGGCTGACACCGTTCCGCCGCCCTGTTGCTATGAGTCGCAAACCTCTGAAAAGTTACAGGCAGGATGAAAAGCATCTGCCTCCGCAATTTCCGGCCGAGAGGATGGTCAAGGTACAGCCAAGGCTTCTCAATCCCCTTGAAATTCAGAATCCATATTTGGCGATTACCGATTTTTCCTGCTTTGCGATGAGAGCGAGAGCGGCATGTTGCGCCGGGAGCTTGAGTGTCAATCGCGCTCCTGTGAGCCCATCGCGCAAGTCGACCAGCGTGTCATCCGCTTCCTCCGATTCCAGGATGTAAAGGACGGAATCCTGGAGTTCCGTGGAGTAAATCAGAACGCTGGGCGGGAGCGGTGATTGTAGTTCGAACATGGGCTTGATCTTGAGGGCCCCGAGAATGTAACCGTACAAAGCTGCTGCAGGCTCGAGCCCTTCCGCCAGCTCTGCGGAATAGGAAGACCAGAACACTTTCCCTTTGCCAGCGGAAGTCTCTTTCCAGGTCGAGCCGTCACTGAAACGAAGGGCTTCGAGCGCAAATTGTTTTTGCTGATCGAACGAGAGGGGAACAACCTTGCCGGGCAGATGAATTCCCGCGCCGCGATAGCTTTGCGGCTCGGTGCGAGCGCTTAATCCAAGGTCCTGAGCCCGGTCGCGAAATTGCCAGTGCTCGTCGCGCGAAACGGGACCAGTGATCAGCAGACTGCCACCAGCTTTTACATAAGCGAGGAGGCTTTGCCAGGTGTTCTCGTTCAAGGACTGAGGAGAAGGAAGAATGACGAGCTGGGGGGAGCCTAGCCTGGCAATCTGGTTTTCGGCAATGACGAAAGGAGAGATGTGCAGGCCGTAGGCGAGAGCGCGAACGGCCTTGTGTTGCCCTTCAAGTTGCAAGTCGCCGAGAACCGAGAATTGGGCAGCTTGCGATGTAACAATCGCAACGGAGGGCTGCTTCGGATTTTGCAAATGGTTCTGGAAAGACTTTGCGAAACGAGCGAAATCGCGCATCACGGTCGCTTCGGGCTTTTCCGTGCTGTCCGCGCGCAACGCGCCAATGGGCGCCTCGTTGGCCTCCGTCATATAGCAATTGGTGTTCCAGAGCCATTCAATGGCACCGGAGCCCTGCGCGAACGAGAGCGCGACTTTGCGTTCAAACAGGGACGCTTCCTGCTCGGGAGTGAGACGCGCGGATTCGTCCAGATTGATTTCGCGCTGCAGCCCGGTCTCCTGAATCAGCATGGCGACGCCCGGCTGCTTGGCGGTAAGAGAATCCCATAGCAGCGAATCGTTTCCCCACCAGGAATGATTAGTGGTGAAATCGACGGCTGGCGCATAGAAAGCCGGTGAGAGGCGGTCCGCGACGCCGCCTTCATCCTGGCCCACCGTAATAAGCTGTTCGGAGCCTGTTCCACGAATTTTCTCGCGCAGGGCGCGGACCCAGGCGAGAAAAGTTTCCTGCGCGAAAAGATAATAATCGTAAACGCGGAGCGAGTTGTGGCCGAGATACATGCCGCGCGAACTGAATTCGATTTCCTGAGGAAGGGAAATGGTCCCCGCGATGGAACTTGGTGGGACGTTCCACGCGGCAGCCAGCGCTGCACGGTCGGGATAGCGCTTTGCCAGCCATTGATTCCACGCGGCTAGCTCGATGGGATCGCCGTTCGGGCGCGTCATCCACATGTGCTGCGAAATGCTGGGCTCGTTGATGAGGTCCCACGCCAAAAATGGAACATCGTGAAAGCGCGCAACGACCGTGGAAACCAGCGTTTGCTGCTTGCGAAGGGCCTGAGGATCCAGATAGGAATTCACGCCGCCGAGGACTTCGGGAAGGAAGGCGAAGAAATTGAATTGCACGGGGAGACTGTGTTTTCGCGCGGTCATCAGATAGGCCTCGAGCGTGCGTAGAGTACGCTCGTAGGGCTGGCCGTTCTCGTCGCAGAATTTGTCCCAGCCGGTCCACCAACCGGTGCGCAGCATGTTGAGGCCAACGGCCTGGATCTGGGCCATGTCGCGGTCCCAGACATAAGCGTTGGGGTGATCGAAGTAGAGGCGCTGGACTTCGCTGGACATGTAGGTGGTGCCGACGACGGCGAGCGGATGACCGTCGATCTCGAAGAAATCATGATTGACCGTCAGATGCGGACCAGAGCGCAAGAACTCCATGTCGCGAATCCAGAAGCCGGAGCGGTAAGTGGCGCGGACTTTGCCGCTATCCAGGAGCTCGGCTTCGATGACGTGAAAGCCTTTTTCTTTGGGCGCCGGAAACAATATGGTTTGCGGCACAGACGAGTTTACGGTTTGCACTTGTCGCTGCGAGGGGTGAGCCTCGGGAGATTCACTGATGCGAACGGTGAGGGGCGCGGACGGCTTTTCGGCAGCGTGCCACAGAACTTCTACTTCCACGGGTTCACCGGGAAGATAAAGAGGAAGCGTGGGGCGGGCGGTGAATTCTTCGGAACCGTGGCGGGCGCGCTCGGCAAGCGTGCGAATCAGGGTGACGGCGTCGCCGCTGGCGAGAAATTGTGAGTCGAGTTCTGCGGGCAGAAAAATCCAGCGGCCGCCATCGAAGCCATTACGCAGGTGATCGATTTCCATCGCTGGAGCGGCCAGCTTGCGGCCATCTTTCACGCCCCAGGCTAGTGGGTCGAGCCGCGCGTCAATCGAGCCAGCCGAGCCGCCACGATTATAGAGGTCCACGGCACTAAGCCGGATGATGGGACTGGAGGCGTGTTGCCAGGAAAAGCGCGGCAGAGAAAGTAGGACGTCGGGATTGTCATGGAATTCCAAACCCGCAGAGCCGGGCGTGGTTTGGAATTGATCGATGGAAAGTTGCCGGATGAAACGAACGCTGTAATCGCGGAGATGCCAGCCGGAAGAATCACGATACGCGGCCCGCGTAAACGGGCGGCCACCGAGTGCCAATAAGTTTCCACCTCGCTGGAGAAACGCTTGAATCGCTGACCAACTCTCTTCGGGAAAAGCGGAACCGTAGGGCAGCACGAGCAGACGAGCAGTGGAATCGGCCAAGAGCGATTCCAGTTGTTCTACGGAGACGAAGCGTGCACCCGGAAGAGCCCGTTCCAGTTGCTCCTTTGGGAATGCGGCGGAGTCGGCTGCGGGCAGACCGGCCTCGTGGAGGACAATGACCGTTGAGGAGTCTTGCGCGGGGAGAGGCGCCGCGTGGAAGAAGAAAGTTGCGGAACAGAAGGCCAAAGCCAGGAACTTAGCCGTGTTCATTGTCTGCTCAACACCTATAAAATATCGATTCTGCAAAACCTTATACCACTCCTAAGGCAGCGCGTACATTTCACAAGAGGTTTTTTATCCGCGACAATTATGTCATTATCCTGCGCGGTTCAAGAGCGATGGTCGCGCTTCCAGCGCGGCTGCAAACAAAGACCCGCGAGCTTCGGCGGATCCTGCAACAAAATGGACGTGACCTTCGATGGAAAACGTATCGGTTGGAAGTCCAACAGTAACGAGCAGCACGACGGTGAACTATAGCGGTCCGCTGGCGATTCTCACCACGCTTTTCTTCATGTGGGGTTCGCTCACGTCGTTAAACGACGTGCTGATCCCGTACGTGCAGCATGTTTTCAAAATCGAACTGGCAGCGAGCATGCTGATCCAAACGGCGTTTTTTTCCGCCTATTTCGTCTTTTCGATTCCGGCGGCGAAGATCATTGATTGGATCGGCTACAAGAGAGCCATCGTGGTCGGGTTATTCACCATGGTGATTGCCTGCCTGGGCTTCTTTCCAGCGGCAAAGATTCCGTCGTTCCCATTCTTTTTGGTTGCTCTAATTCTTTTGGCCACTGGGATCACGATCCTGCAGGTGGCGGCGAATCCTTACGTCGCGGTGCTGGGAAAGCCGCAGACGGCATCCAGCCGCTTGAATCTTACCCAGGCTTTCAATTCTCTCGGCACCACCATCTTTCCCTGGATCGGCGCCCACTTGATTCTCCGAACAACTGCTGTGGCGATGGGCCAGAGCGCCTCGCAGGCAGCGGACGCGGTGATACGGCTTTATGTCTATTTTTTCGCCACGGCACTGACGCTGCTCGCCATCGGAATCGGACTTTCCAAACTTCCCAAGATGGAATCCGCCGGGCACCACATCGGCGAGAAGATTAGCGACTCCGTCTGGAGGCATCCGAATCTTGTCTTCGGCGCGATTGGAATTTTTGTGTATGTCGGTGGAGAAGTCGCGATTGGCAGCTCCATTGCAAATTATCTCGCGTTGGACAACATCGGAGGCTTTCTTTCGGCAGCCGCAATTCCAGACGCAGCCGCGCGGTACCGGGCGGCATTGGGTGAGGCCGCCAAGTACATTTCGCTGTATTGGATGGGAGCCATGATTGGCCGCTTCATCGGGTCAGCCCTGCTGCAAAAAATCAAGCCGGGAAAGCTGCTGGCCTTTGCCGCGATGATGGCAGGACTGTTGGTCACCACCTCGGTGTTGACTAGCGGGCACGTCGCGATGTGGTCCATTCTGTCAGTCGGATTGTTTAACTCCATTATGTTCCCTTGCATCTTCACCATGGGAATCGCGGAGTTGGGGCCGCTGACGGGTGACGGGTCGGGCATTCTGAATATGGCGATTGTAGGTGGGGCAGTGATTCCCTGGATTGTCGGTAAGACGGGCGACTTGATCAACCATCATTACTATCCGGGGATGATCCAGGGTGAGACCAGTTGGGGCCAGGGAATCCACTATGCACTGATTGCCGCAGCCTTTTGCTACCTTTACATTCTCTTCTTCGCGGTGAGTGGCTCGAAACCGAATAGCGAGCGCAATTCGAAGGCCTAGCAGATTGGCTCCCGTAAAATGGAGACGACCAGGTTGGAAGCAAGCGCGTGGGCAATCGGCGTGGATGTCGGCGGCACGAAAGTGGCGGCAGGTTTCGTCGATCCGCGGGGAGAAATTCATCAGCACACGCGCGTGGCGATGAACTCCCATGGCACGGCGGCCGAAGGGCTGGCCGCGGTGACGGCCGCGATTGACGAACTGCACCGACGTGATCATTGTTGGCGGCGGCGTTGCGGCCATGCTGAGTCCCTTTTTCGGGGAGATCCGCAAGCGCATGCCTGGTTGGTGCTTGAACAAACGCTGCCTGGAGATTCCGATTGTGACCGCGCGTTATGGCCCAGAAGCAGGAATTGCCGGCGGCGCAGCCCTCTGCACCATTCCTGCCGCTGATTAGTCTCCCGTCAGTTTCGCCGGTGCGCCGGGGTTTAAGTCTGCCCAGACGAGAACAGCCTTTGGTTTTTTTGAAAACGCAAAGAATCTATTTGAAATCCACTTTTTGAACCAATGGCAGGTTCTGCGACGAACCGCCCACCATAAACGCATAGCTGCCTGGCAAGAGCTTCCAACTGTTCGAAGCTTCGTCGTAAATCGATAGATACAAGGGTTTGACCGCCACACTCACTTCCTTGCTTTCACCGGCGTTCAAGTACACCTTGCTCCAGCCCACCAGACGCTTTGGCGGTTCGCCAGCGCTGGCCGGGAGCGCGGCGTATGCTTCGGCAATTTCCTCTCCGGCGCGGCTGCCGGTATTCTTCACAGCAAAACTGACGGTTGTTTCGCTACCCGGATTTACCTTCAGGCCGGAGTAGCTGAATGTCGTGTACGAAAGCCCGTAACCGAACGGAAAAAGTACCGGCTTGTTTTCCGCGTCGTACCATTTGTAGCCGACCTTCAACCCCTCGTCGTAGTGCACTTCAAAGGTGGGCTTGGCTTCGCCCGTCTTCATGACTGCGGAGCGGTCCTGCGCTTCCGGCGGCGGCATCACCAGGTGCGTATGCGGGAGGTCCGCTTCGCTGCGCGGAAAGGTCATCGGCAGCTTTGCATTCGGATTCACTTCCCCAAACAGAATGTTCGCAACCGCATCGGCGCCCTTGCTGCCTGCGTACCACGCCTCGAGAACGCCGCCCACTTGATTGAGCCACGGCATGGTCACTGCCGTGCCCGTTTCGAGCACGACGATGGTCCGAGGATTGGCGGCGGCCACCTGCTCAATGAGCGCATCCTGATTGTCCGGCATGGAAAGACTGGGCAGATCAAAATCCTCACTCGTCCATTGATAGGCAAAAACAATCGCGACATCCGATTTCTTCGCCAGCGCTGCCGCCGTGGATCGGTCAACGCCGGAGTCATATTCCACGGTCACTCCCGGCGCCTTTGCGCTGATGGCTTTCAGCGGCGATGTTGGGAACCAAACATGTTCTTTCCATTTGGTAGCGGGGTGTCCGGGAGGATCCACCTGTGCGGAACCGCCGCCGGAAATCATGCTGGTGTTCGCGTTGGGTCCGATGACGGCAACGGAATGCAGTTTTGCGCGATCGAGGGGCAGTATCCCCTGGTCATTCTTCAGCAAAACGATGCTTTGCTCTGCGATACGGCGAGCGGTTTCGAACCCACCCTCCACATCCACCACACTCTTTCTTACCGGGTCATCAACAATGCCGCTTGCAAACTCCGAACGCAGAATGCGATGCACATGCTCGTCCAGTTCGGACATGGGAACTTTGCCCGACTCCACGGCCTGCTTCAACTTTTCGCCAAAAAAGTCATCCATCGGTTCCTCGTGATCCAGTCCGGCAGCGGAGGCCTTTACGGTGCTGTGTGTCCCACCCCAATCCGAAAGGACGAAGCCTTTGAAATTCCAATCCTTCTTCAGGACATCCGTCAGCAGGTACTTGTTTTCGCAAGCAAAGTCACCGTTGACCGCGTTGTAAGAACACATCACTCCGGCGGGATCGGCAATCTCAATCCCGATCTGGAAAGCCAGCAGGTCGCTCTCGCGCATGGCGCGCTTGCCGATGATCACGTTGACTTCGTTTCGTCCGCTTTCCTGATCGTTCAAGGCATAGTGTTTCATGTCGCCCATCACGTGCTGGGCCTGCTCGCATTTCATCCGGCTGCCCACCAGTGTTCCGGCCAGGATCGGATCTTCGCCCTGATATTCAAACGTCCGACCGTTGCGGGGTTCGCGCGTCAGGTTCACACCTCCGCCGAGCGTCATGTTGTAGCCTTGCGCGCGTAATTCACGCCCGATTAGCGCGCCGTAGGCACAGGCCGCTTGCACGTCCCAACTGGAAGCCGCGGCAAGATTGGAGGGCAACGCCGTGGAGTAGCGGCCGTTCTCCCCGCTGCTGCGTACCCCGTAGGCCGCGTCACTCATCTGGATCATCGGAATGCCCAGCCGCGGAACACCGAGGACAAAACCGGCGCCACCATTGCCGAGATAGGCATTGGGCCTCGGCGACCCCCAGCCGGGCATGCCGTTTCCGTGGACGAAGCCGATTTTTTCGTCGAGCGTCATCTCCTTCAGCACCAGGTCCGCGCGGCGGTCAGGCGACAGTGTCTTATCCATCCACGGGCGATCCACAGGTTGGCTATCTGCCAGGGCACGCAAAGGGCATTGCTCCAGAACGGCTGATACCACAGCGAGGAATACGATTGCTGCAGAGGGTGCGAGAGTCCCGCGACAGAGTTTATTTATGTTCACAGTAGTCATCCTAGGTTCGTAAGTTTGCGGGCACCATAATATCCCGTTCGGGCCAAAACTGTGCCTCGCATGATTCCTGAGGAGCCTCTTGGAGACAAACCGAGACCCCGCAAATCGCTCTCAGAGTAAGCTAGAATTGGAGGCGGAGGAGTGAGTGAACGGATGAAACTGGCGAGGGAACTACCGAAGGAAGGTTTGAAGAGGGAGGTGGAACGGCATCTAACGAGGAAGGAAACGGGGCGCTGGGAGATTATCTACTTCAAGCTATACGTAGAGCATTCAGTTAAGCCCTTGCAGCGGACTGCACGGATTCCCACTTCATTTCCGCAGCCTTCAGCTTCGGATGGGAAACCAGAAGATGCCAGACCAGAGCTTGAAAGGATTCGGTGTGGGGTGTGATGGTGGAGGGGTTCACGACCGGGACTAGAATGCAAGCATCTGCAACCTGAGCAGTGTAACCTCCGTCGCGGCCGACAACACCGCAAATCGTCGCGCCAACCTCGCAAGCATATTCAAGGGCTCGCACGAGGTTGGCGCTAATGTTTTTTGCGGCGTCTCCGCCCCCGACGGAGAGCGCAAAAACCATGTCGGCATTGTTCAGGTGGCACCCACGCAGCCAATTCGCGTAACAAGACTCCCAGCCATCATCGTTGACGCGGGCGGTGAGCTCGGAGACGTTGTCGGAGGACGAGTAGGCTTCGATCTGCGCGATTTTGCGGAAGTCGCAGACAGCGTGTGAGGCGTGACCCGCTCCGCCGCCGACCCCAAGGAGGAACAGCCGGCCACCTCGCTCGCGGAGTTCAAGAAGCAGGTCCGCGGTTCGCTCGATGGCTGAGCGATCCAACAGACCCGCAATCTCGATTACTTCTTGAAGGTACTGTGCCACGTAGTTCATGCAAACCGTCTCCTCAAATCAAGGGGAAAATTAGACTATCGAGCTTCGGACCAAGAGGTCATGCTTGGGCAGAGAGGCACTTGTAGGAGGAAGTAATGGGCCTCGTTCCCCGCATTTCCGCTTGGATGAGAAGGGCAGCGTCCCAGAGACTCTCCGCTATGAGAGCCGCGTGGACATGCGGAGCCTCGGTGAACTGACAGACCTCACATTTCCAGCGGCCGATGAAGATAGTGCGGCAGCCGGCCCGCGCTCCAGCCAACAGGTCCGGTATGCCGTCTCCAACCATGTAGCATTCCAGGAGGGATACCCGCAGATCCTCAGCTGCTTGCTCGAGCAGGCCAATCTCCGGCTTGTGGCAACGGCAGCGCTGCCGGAGTTTGAGCACTTTTGCCTCCGGATGATGCAGGCAGTAATAGATCCGATCAATATGCCCACCGGCCGTGCGAATTCCAGAAAGCATTCTGCGATCGAACGTCTTCAACATTGCGGGCTTTAGGTGCCCCTTGGCGATGCCCGGCTGGTTCGACACAACGGCAACCTTCAAGCCCATATCGTTCAGCAGCCGGATCGCTTCTGGGACACCCGGAAGCAGCTTGAACTGCGAGGCCCTGAACGGCGAGTCGATCACCCCTGCATCCTCGTGATAGACGAGGGCGTTAATAACACCGTCGCGATCCAACAAAACGGCTTTCATATCCGGGGCACCTCAAATACGAGTTGGCTGTAACTTCCTTGGATTTTTCAAATGGTCGTTTGGGTCAAAACTGTAAACGGGTCCCAGAATCCCTAAAGACGGGCAAGTGGGCACAAGGGTGGAATAGAGAGCTAGGCTGAAACCTTTGCTGCGAAAGCGAATCCGTTTTCCTGACCATTCTGACGCTGGATGTGTGCCAGGCGTCCATCGCGGGAAACGACATCGAAGATGACCTTACTCCCTTCAAAATCGAAGCGGAAGTTCAGCTCCCTCAGCCCGGCGCCGCGCATGGCTTCGCGAAGCCGGGGCTTGTTCTCCTCGCAATACAGCGTTAAGAAGCCACCGCCGCCCGCGCCGGAGATCTTGCCGCCAATTGCACCATTGCGTTTGGCCAAATCATACCAAGCATCAATCTGAGGATTCGTCACGCCCGCAGCCAGATGCTTTTTTGCTTGCCAATGCGCGTCCAACAATTCACCAAACCGGCGGAGGGCGCCGGCAGCGACAGCGGTTTCGATCTCAAGCCCGATGTCCTTGATCTCCTGCAGGGCCGAAAGGACAGTCCGGTCATTGCGGTTTGCGCCGTGATTCTGCTTGCTGAGGATCGTGGTCGCATCGCGTGTATCGTGTGTATAAAACATCACCACGTTGTGCTCGAGGGCTTCCAACACTTCCCCATCGATCGCTACTCGCCTCACCTGCACACGACCGTCGCGGGCGATCTCGAGCGCCGTGAGTCCGCCATACGCGGCCATGTACTGGTCCTGCTTCCCGATTGGTTTCTTGAGAACTTCGAGCTCGATGCGGCAAGCTTCCTCAGCGAGTCGCTGGGGACCAGCGGGGCACTGCGTGAGCGCGTGCAAGGCGTTCAGCAACCCAACCAGATAGGCGCTGGATGAGCCGAGGCCGGTGCCGGCGGGAATATCGGCCAGCGAGACGATCTCGATTCCGCGAGTCACACCGAAATACCGCAGCGCTTCGCGGGCGAGGGTGTGCTCCACCTGATCGGTGTGGTCAACCAGCTCTGATTTGCTGTATTTCACGCGGATTTTATCGTCGACAATCGGTGTATTCACGTTCAGGTACATATACTTGTCGATGGCGACAGCCAAAATGTAGCCCCCATGCTCGCGATAGAAAGAAGGCAAGTCCGTTCCGCCACCGCCCAACGTGATACGGAATGGTGTTTGCGTAATGATCATGGCTTGCTTTTCCTCTTCAAGGCCGCAGCGAGAAATCGTCCCTACTTCGGGCCGGTTTCTCCGTCAACTCTTGATTTACCTGCGAAGGGAGTCTTGAACGGCAAAGAGTCCAAGAGCACGGAGAACACGAACTCGGAGCCATAACCGAGGTAGCGCCACCAGAGGCGTCGCGGTTCCTGGAGCAGTCGGAAGAGCCACTCGAGCCCGTTCTCACGCATCCAACGCGGGGCCTGGCGAGCCACCCCCGAATTGATGTCAAACGCCGCTCCGACACCCACCAACACAGGCGTGCGCAGGCAGTTCCGATGCTCGGACATCCAACGTTCCTGCTTGGGCGTGCTCAGACCCACCCAGACCACATCTGCAGCAGCAGCGTTAATCAAGGCCACGACTTTTTCGTCCTCCTCCGCGGTCAGCGGCCGGAAAGCTGGCGAGTAAGTACCGGCTACAGAGATTCCCGGGAAGCGTTGGGCCAGGATTTCTGCCAACTTCTTTGCTACGCCCGGCTTTCCTCCATAGAAAAAATGCCGATAGGCGTTGGCGGTGCTTCGCTTGCAAAAGGCCAGCATCAATTCCGGCCCGTACACCCGGCGCCTCAACGCATGCCCATAAGCGCGGCCCAACCAGACCAGCGGCATCCCGTCGGGCACGACCAGGTCTGCCGCGTTGAGAACATCTTTAAAGCCTGGGTTGTGCTGCGCCTCCATCACGCCGTGCATGCCCGTCACAGCAATGAAATGACAACCGTCACCCTCACAGATCCACTGCTCCATCGTCGTGATGACCTTCAGTATGTCCACGGCATCCACGCGCACTCCAAGCACGTGAAAACACGCTCTGGACTGCCGATTTGCCAGCGAGCCAGGGATCGCGTCTACAACAGTTGAGCCGGTGTGGCTATCCATGACGAGAGGAGGAGCTTTCGCGAAGCGGCGATGCCAACCAAGACGGGCATCACGAGATGCTAGACGGCTCGCTTCAGCTTGAGCTTCAAGACTCTTTCTCCGATGTAGCTGATTGAGCGCTCGAGGCCTTCGCGGATGCTGATCCTGGGCTTCCACCCAAGCGCCTTTGCTTCGCTCGTATCCGCAAGAGTGATCTGAGCCTCCCCGGGCAGATCCGGTTCGTAAGTGGGTCGGAGCCCCGTCTTGAGTATCCCTTCGATGAGCGCATAGACTTCGTTGATGGAGTAATTCGTTCCCGTTCCGGCGTTGAAGATCTTCCCGTTTGATCGCGGGTCTTCGAGGACGAGCAAGTGGAGGTCGTTGACGTCGTCCACATAAATGAAGTCCCGCCGCTTTTCCCCGGTTCCGTAGATGATCGGCCGTTCCCCCTGCAGCATGCGAATGATGAACGCGCTCATGACCGGGGGAACGACGCGCCGCCAGTCCTGCGCGGGACCATAGACGTTGAAGTAGCGCAGAAGCGTCACGTTCATCCCATAAAGCGCGCGGTAGCTTTCGCAGAGTGCTGCGCCGCCGTGCTTGCTGGCCGCATAGACGCCAATCGGGCGAATCTTGTCTTCCTTGGTGGGAAAGGAATCGATCCCTTCGTACTCCGCCGACGTATCGGCATAGATAAATTTGTGCACGCCCCCCTTGCGGGCCGCTTCGAGAACATTGACTGTTCCGAGCACGTTTACACTAGCTGCCTCGACGGGATGGTCCAGGCAATCGGTCAGGCAGCTTTTCGCCGCCAAGTGAAAGACAGCGTCCACTCCTTCAAATAGCGGATAAATGACCGGATCGCGTATATCTTTCCTGTGGAACTCGACGCGGTCAGCCACGTTTTCCTGCGTTCCGGCGCTCAGGTCGTCGATCCCGATCACCGAATAGCCACGGTCGAGCAGATGCTTCGTCAGGTTGCTGCCGACAAAGCCTGCAGCGCCGGTCACCAGCACGCGTTCTTTCATGTTTTGAGAACTCCTTCTGTAGTGAGATGGCCTGCCAAAAGACAACTGTTGAAAATCCATTGTGTTTCTGCTGGCGAGTGGGCGTTCCGCGTTCGACCGCCTGCGCTTGGGCCGGCTCGGGAGAAGAAAGGAGGGGATTCTAAAGCCGTCCTGCGCGTGTCGCCGCGAGCTCTTCCGATTCCTCGCGGGGAGGGCGGTTCGATCACGCCTGGCTGGCTACTTGGCTGCAGATGCTGACAAGTCTAGTCTCGATCGCACGCTGGTAGATGGCCATAAGGTGCAGGTAGTTCCGCTCCGCGGTGTACAGCGTTTCGTACGCCCTTCGGCCGTTCAAGCCGATTTGCCGCGCTGCGGATTCATTCTCGATGATCCAGCGTACTTTTTTCGCCAGCTCCGCCGGGTCTCCTGGTTCCGCAAGCAGCCCGGTCACTCCGTCCTCGATCACGTCCGCCAGGGTTCCGATGCGGCTCGCGAGTATCGGGATGCCGCAGGCGTAAGCCTCCAGAATGACGTGGGGAAATCCCTCGTACCACGCGGAGGGCAGAACGACCAACGCAGCCTTTTTCAGGTATTCCATTGTTTCCGCTTGGCTGCGCTGACCCAGCACCTCGATGCCACCTCGCGAAACGCCTGCCGCTCGTTCCAGTTCCTCCCGGAGCGGCCCGTCCCCGATGAGGCGCAGCCGTGGCGGGCTCTTCATCTGCTTCCAGGCCGCCACCAGAACTCGCAAACCTTTTTCCTCCGTCAAGCGGCCGACATAAAGTGCCGAGCCGTCCGAGGCCTCTCGCAGTCCCGCGTCAGGCTCGTGAAAATTGGGCTTGACCACGATCTTGTCCGCAGGCAACCCGCCTTCGATCAGTTTTCGCCGCATGAACTCGGTGGGAACCAGATAGGCGTCGATCATTTGTGACCACGTCGCGCGCCGCCGATGCCGGTAAAGCATCCCGGCCACCGCAGCCGTCTGCACGCGCGAGTTTCGGTAGCATCCATAGCGCACGCTGCGCCAGAGCGAATGGTCGATACATTCCTCACAAATTCGCCCTTTGCGGAGCAGGCTACCCGCCGGGCAAACCAGCCGGTAGTTGTAAAGCGTCTGCACGATGGGCACGCCTTCATCCCGGCAGGCGTAATAGACCGACGGCGTCACCAGCGCCAGTGTGTTGTACACGTGCGCCACGTCCGGCCGCTCGCGTCGAAGTAACGAGCGGACTTCCCGAAAGGATTGCCGCGACCAGCCCGCCTGCCACAGCAGCGCGCCCTTCTGCCACCAAGAGAAGTCCCGGATCTCGCTGTTGTCGCGTTTGTAGAGGACCACCGCGTGGCCGTGCGCTTCCATCAACTGCGGTTCGCTCTCCACCCAGTGGTTCTCCCCGCCCGGCTGCTGGTAGAGGTTGTAGATGTACAGGATTTTCATTCGTCTGGCAGTCGACGCTTCAACACGCTGTGGCCATTCGCGTTCGGCGCCAGCACGAATAGCATGGTCTTTTTCATCCGCTTCGGAATGACCGGGCTAAAGATCATCATCAACTTGCCGAATAGCCGATATACGAATGAAGGATCATCCGAGCGGTAGTCGTCTATCAGTTCGAAATACACCACTTTGAACCCGAATCTCTCAGCGAGCTCGATCATTGTCCGCGGGCAGAACCAGCAGGCGTGCTGTGGGTTCTGGCACGTCCGCGGAAACTTGAGAATCGCGTAAAGCAGGTACGCCAAAGAGAACGGGTTCGGTGTAGTAAGTACAAGCCTTCCCTGGTCGCCCAAGTGTCGGCGGGCTTGCTGAAGGAACAGGCCTGGGTTTGAGAGGTGCTCAATGAGCTCCCCAGCTACGATCGTGTCGAATTTCTGCGAGAGGTCAAAGGATTCAGCACTCTCCACATACACGTCACCCAAGCCGTGCTTTCTCAGAGTCTCGACATTCTCAGCAGAGATATCGACTCCGGTCACCGAAGGA
>Ga0209160_1000367_pt1 | contig 36235 bp, 29 predicted proteins | sample GraSoiAngelo_153_FD_186167 | JGI IMG/M metagenome (GOLD analysis project Ga0209160, IMG submission 186167) | Grasslands soil microbial communities from the Angelo Coastal Reserve, California, USA - 14_1009_12_40cm (SPAdes) (version 2) | ecosystem: Environmental > Terrestrial > Soil > Grasslands ...
CAAGTGATCCGAAGAACCAGGATCGTTTGCACGATCGGCCCTTCGAGCTCGTCGCCCGCCATCCTGCGCACGATGGTGCAGTCGGGCATGGACGTCGCGCGCCTGAACTTCTCCCACGGCGACCACCCCACGCATCGCCAGGCCGCGGAGGACGTCCGCGCGGCGGCTGAGGCGGTGGGCCGGCCGGTCGCGCTCCTGGGCGACCTGCAGGGACCGAAGATTCGCACCGGTCCTCTCGACACGGCATTCATGCGCCTCGCGCGTGGACGCCGCGTGGTGCTCGTGGGCGGGCCGCGCGGCGCCGCCGACGAGATCGAGGTCAGCCACCCGGAGCTGGTCGATGCGCTTCGCGTCGGTGACCGGGTGCTCATCGACGACGGCCGTATCGAGCTCGCGGTCCGCGCCACGTCGAAGGGACGAGTTGAATGCACGGTCATACGCGGCGGCCTTCTTGGCGAGCGCAAGGGGGTCAGCGTGCCCGGGCGCCCGCTGCCATTGCCGGCGCTGACAGAGAAAGACCTGGTCGATCTGAAGTTCGCGGTCGAGCTCGGCGTCGACTACATCGCACTGTCTTTCGTGCGCCAGGCCGAGGATCTGTTGCTTTGCCAGAAACACCTCACTTCGCTCGGCTGCAGCACACCTGTGATCGCCAAGCTCGAGAAGCTCGAGGCGATCCGCAACCTCGGCAAGATCCTCGAGGTCGCCGATGCCGTGATGGTGGCGCGCGGCGACCTCGGCGTGGAGCTGAAGCTCGGCGAGCTGCCCGCGGTCCAAAAGGAGGTCATCGACCGCGCCAATCGCGCCGGCGTGCCGGTCATCACCGCCACCGAGATGCTCGAGTCGATGGTGACGTCGAACCGTCCGACGCGCGCCGAGACCTCGGACGTCGCCAACGCGATCTGGGACGGCACCGACGCCGTGATGCTGTCGCAGGAAACTTCGGTGGGTGCCCATCCGGTGGAGGCGCTTCGCGCGATGGCGCGCATCTGCTTGTCGACGCAGCGTCATCCTTCGTTCGGGCGCGAGCGGCAGATGTGGCGCGAGCCCGGGGAGGTCGGGAGCGCCATCGCGCATGCGGCCGCGACCACCGCTGACGAGCTGGGCGCGCGGGTGATCATCGCCTTCACCGAGTCCGGCACCACGGCCTTGCGATGCAGCAAGGCCAGGCCCAGGGTGCCGGTCGTCGCTGCCAGTCCGCATGAGGACGTCCTCCGCAAGACCGCGCTGTATGCCGGCGTCATTCCGCTTCTTGTCAGCCCGGGTCGGGACACCGACCAGATGGTCTCCAATGCGACCGAGGCGGCGGCGCGGAGTGGGCTTGTGCGGTCGGGCGACCGGGTCGTGGTGGTGGCCGGCGTGCCGGTGGGGCGACCCGGCCAGACGAACCTACTGAAGGTCGAGATAGTCTGAAGCGGCCAGTTCGTTAGCCAGGCTGTTTGGCCTGGCGCCGAGACTAGAGTTGTCCGGAATGACGCCTGACACACATGGCCTGCTGGGCCGCATCCTGCGTGCCAACGACGACGCCTCGCGCCGGTTCGGCGAGAACACAGCCGAGGTCGACGCTTTCATCCACTCGTGCGCCCAGCTGACGCCATGGCAGTGGCGGCAGGTGCTCACCGCGCGCCGGCTCGTGTCGACCGTGACCAAGGAAGACGCCGTGGAGGCGACCGAATCGCTGAAGGCCGTCCAGGCCGCCATTCGCAGCACCGACGGCCGGCTGTCCGAGCCGATGGCGAAGGCCGGCGAGTCGCTGTTCGAAGCGCTGGACAAACGAAGCGACGACAAGGTCGCGACCGCGTGGCAGGCCCTCTCGGCGCTGGTTCTGCGCCAGCACCTTTCGCCGTTGAAGTTCGGAGCCCATTACGCGCCCTTCATCACCCTGATCCCGGTTGCCGGTTTTGACGCGCTCGACCCGACCACGATGCGATTCCTCACCGCCGTGCAGGCGCTGACGCGAGACAAATGCGAGCTGCTCGCGCGGCGCTGGCGGCTGGATGCCGAGTCGTCGCGCGCTCTGCTCCAGGTCGTGGCCAAGACCCGGTACCTGAAGCCTGAGGAGGCGGCCGCCCTCATCGCCCTGAGGACCATCCCGACGCAGCTCACCGGCGACCTTGGTTGGGCGGCGGTGAAGACGGTGGTTCATGGCGGCAGGGTCCTGGGGGCGAAGGCCGAGCTGAGGACGGAGCAGATCGCGGTCCTTTGGGCGCCCCTCGAGCCGGCGATCCCTCTGGCCACCGTTGAGGAGCAGGTGCCCAAACCCGTGCGCGCCCGAGTGCGCGCGGCGGTGGCGCGCGCCGCCGCAGCCATCACGAACCCTCCGGCGCCGGCAGCGGCAGCAGTCACGGTACGCGCCCCGGCAAAACGCCCGGCAACCAAAGCGCCGGCACCTTACGGGCCCAACAACGCCGAGGTGGCGACGTTCATAAAAGGTGTCGTGGAGCTCACGCCGATCCAGTGGCTCCGGGTCCTCGACCGCCGCCAGCTGGTCGCCACCGTGACGCGCCAAACCGGTGCGGAACCCGCGGGCGTGGTGCGCTCCCTTCTGGCGGCGATCAAGGGCACGAGGGACCTTGACACGTTCACGCGCTGCCGCAGCTTCGCTGCCGTCGAGCGCGCCGCCGTGACGGTAGCCGCGAAGGCGGATTTGACTTACGACGAGTCGATGCGCGGCTACGGAGCGTTCGGGGAGATCGTTCAGCTCGACTACGTCGACGTCGATGCCTTTCCCAAGCTGGTCGCGGCGCTCAACACCGGCGACTGGGTCAAGGTCGCCGGGTCGATCCCGGCCGTCAACCAGGACGTTGTCGCTCCGCTGGTCAATGCCGGCGCTGCGATGCTCGACTTCCTCGAGGCCCGCTCGGACGATGAGGCCGTAGCCGCCTGGCAGGCCGCCTCCGCGCTGGTGCGGCGGCAGCACCTCGCGCCGATCAAGTTCGCGGCCTCGTACGCGCCGTTCGCGTCGGCGATCCCGGTCACGAATCCGAGGTCGTTGGGGGCTCCGGTGCTTCGCTATATCAGCGCCATCGGCCGGCTGAGCGCAAACCAGTGCGCGCTGCTCGCAAAGCCGTGGCAGATGGCTGATGACCTCTCGAGCGTCTTGTCCAGGGCGGCGGCCGACGGCGGCTCGCGGACCGCGGAAGAGGCTGCCGCGCTCGCCGCGGTCGTGACCGTGCCGATGCGCGTGAGTGGAAGCGAGGGCTGGGCGGCCGCGAAGACTGCGGCGTTCGGGGGTCGAGTGATCGGTGTGCGGTCGCGGCTCAGCCTGGAGCAGCTGGAGGTGCTGTGGCGACCCATTCAGCCGGCCATCCCACTGGCCTCGCTGGGCGCGATCACCAAGCCGCGTCGCTAGATTCCGTAATCTGAACCTCGTGGCTAAGAAGAAGAAAGTCGCGAGAAGGCGCGGCGCCATCAGCAACGGCAAGGGTCCCAAGTTCGACCGCGTCCTCGTCGTTTCCGCGCATCCAGACGATCCCGAGTTCGGGGCGGGAGGCTCGGTGGCGACACTGGCGAAGGGCGGCGCGAAGGTGACCTACGTCATCGTCACCGACGGCTCGCAGGGTGGCGAGGACCCGAAGCAGAAAGACTCCGAGCTCACCGCGATCAGGCAGAAGGAGCAGCGCGCGGCGGCGAAGGTCCTTGGTGTAAATACGGTCGAGTTCCTCGGCTACAAGGACGGCCACCTGTCACCAGACCTGAAGCTGCGTCGCGACATTGTCCGCATGATCCGCAAGCACAAGCCCGACCTCGTCATCACGCATCTGCCTGGACGCGTCCTCGACGCGCCGATGGGCGGGTCGCATCCCGACCACCTGGCGGTCGGCGAGGCCACGCTCGCGGCGGTCTACCCGGACTCGCGCAACCCACGCGCCTTCAGGGGCCTCCTCAAAGAAGGACTGGAGCCCCACGTGGTCAAGGAAGTCTGGATCCCGTACTGGACCAAGGGCGATTACTACGTCGATATCAGCAAGACGCTCGACCAGAAAATCGCGGCGCTGCACAAGCATCAGAGCCAGGTTGCCAAGCCCGGGAACGAGTGGGACATCGACAAGTGGATCCGCAAGCGGCATCGCGACATCGGCAAGAAGGCCGGCTACCGCTACGCCGAATCCTTCAAGAAAATCAGCGTCTAGCGATCACCGACGTCCAGGATTCCTTGACCGCGGCCCAGATGACCTCGGCCCACGCCTGGTACTGCACGTCGCCCGGGTGCAGGTCGTCGGCCGCGAGCCAGCCCGGTGAGCCGAGGCGATAGGTGCTGACACCCGTGATGTCCACCCAGGTGAAGCCGCGTTCGAGGGCCTCCTTCCTGGCGATGGTGTTGAAGTCGTTGGTGACGGCTTTGATCAGCCGCGGTTCGCCGTACTGTGCGGCGGCCGGCACGACGGACCAGTTGGGGATCGAGATGGAGGCCACACACTCGGCGGCCAGGTGCATCGCGGCGATGCGGTCGTAGATCGTCACCAGGGCGGCCCTGTACTCCTCGGCGGAGCGGTTCTGGACGAGGTCGTTGACCCCGATCAACACAGTCACCACGTCGGGCTGCAGGCCGTTGACCCGGTCCAGCTCCTTGGCGATCAAGTCGAGGGTGGTGAACCCGTTGACGGCGGGGTTCGTGAGCTGGACCTCCGTGCGCGTGGCCCCCGCCAGCAGCTGCGACAGGATCGACGGAAAGTTGTGCGACTCATCCGACGCACCAGTGCCGATGGTGTACGAGTCGCCAAGCGCCAAATATCGTATCGGCGTATTCACGCCTATCCCTAACCTCTCGTCCAACCCTGTCCCACGGGGACCAGGGAACCTACCTCTCTATGTCTGCTAACGCGCTCCAGACTTCAATCTTGGTACGGACGCGGCGGATCACCTCGTCCGTGAACTCGCTGGTGGTCGCCTGCCCGCCGAGGTCGGCCGTCCGGATGCCGTCGGAGACCGTCTCGAGGGCCGCCTCGTAGACCGATCGTGAAGCTCGGCGAGGCTGCTCGCCTTTCATGTAGCCGAGCAGGGAGGCCACGGCCAGGATCATCGCCATCGGGTTGGCGACGTTCTTGCCTTCGAGCGACGGGGCGGTGCCGTGGGGCGCTTCAGTCATCGCCACCGAGACCTCGCCCGCGCCGTTGAACGCAAGCAGCACCGACTCAGCCCCGGCGATGGTGCCGAACATCTGCATGACGAGGTCGGAGAGAGTGTCGCCGTCCCGGTTGAGCGCCGGGATGACGAGCGACTCGCCGGTGGTCGCGAGCAGGAGCGCGTAGGTGGCATCGATCAGCTGTGGCTCGTAGCGCACGTCGGGATGGCGCTGCGCGGCGGCGTCGAGCTCTTCCTTGAACATTCCCTCGTACACGGGGCTGACCGTGTACTTGGGACCTCCGAACACCTTGGCCTCGATGCGCTTCGCGTGCGTGAAGGCGTACTCGGCCACGATCCGGCTGGTGCGCCGGCTGATCTTCTCGGTCCTGTACGCCCATTCGTCCAGGTCGTGGCCCTCGCGCCACTCCTTCGCGCCGTAGGCGTCATCGACCGCCATGCGGATGACCGAGATCGGCGCATGGACGCCGGCCAGCGGCCTCACCCCGGGAATCCGCCGCCCGGTACGGACGATGACACGGCCATCGATCTGCTTGCGCAGGATCGCGTTGGGGCTGCCGACGTCTCCTGCCCCTTCGGGCGTGATCGTCGCGGCCTTCAGCCCGTAGCCGCATTCACGTAGTGCGGCGGCCGCGTCGAGGACGACCTGGTTGCGAGTCTCGCGGCGTCGCTGGAGCGAGAGGTCGAAGTCGCGGCGTTCGACCTGGAATCCGATGACGTCCGGCTTCAGGACCCGGACCGCCTCCTTCAGCAGCTCCTCGCCGGTCTGGTCACCGTGGAGCACGGCGATGGTGGCGGGCATGCAGGAGATGATATGCGGGGGTCCGTCCGAGGCTCGTTGGCCGCGGCGGCTAGTTGCAGCCGCCCGCCAGCTGGCCTCCGATTTTGCTCATCACGTACACGCCGGAGTTGGGCACGTACAGAATTTGCCCGCTGCCGCCGCCATTGCTGAAGTCCTGGATCGATGCCGAGAACCAGACGCCGTGGCTGTCGGCGATGGGCGTGCCGTTGACGAAGACTCCATTCTGGGAGCCCATGATCGGCTGGCCGGTGCCCGGGCCGGTCGCGATCCAGACCTCATTGCCCTGGCCGGTGAAGTAGTTCACGTAAAGGATCGGGTTGCCGTGGCCGTCGAAGCCGCTGATATAAATAGTCGATCCCGGGCGCGTGAACCAGTTCGAGTCGATGGCTCCGGTCTTGAGGTCGACCCTGATGATTGTCGTGCTGACTCCCTGGGGCACGGCCGACGTTGCGGTGCCGTAGGCCGCCCCGGTGGTGACGGCCTGCCAGTAGCCGCTCGCAGTGACCTGGCGCGGAGCCGACGAGAAGGGCAGGACCCACAGCCCGGCGATGTTCGGGTTGGTCGCGTACACGCCATCGGCGAGAACACCGACGATCGACCACGACTTACCTTCGCCGAGCTCGACCTGGGTGCCCGCAGCGACGTCCTGCACGTAGATTGAGTTCGGCGACGTGTAGGCGTATTTGCTGCCGTCCGGGCTCACCCATGCGTAAGGCGCCGGCAGCCACTTCTTTTGAGCAACGTCCCACGTCAAGCCGGGATACCCGTATCCGTACCCTGGGCCTCCCGGGCCCCCGCCGATTGGTTGAGGCGACGAGCCCGGGCTGGGCGAGGGCAGCGTCACGCCGCTCTTCGGGTCGGGTGTGAAGCTGCCGCTGGGGAAGGTGATGAACCCGCCGCTTCCCGGCGGACCGGCGAAGACCGGCAGGGTGCAGCTCAGCTGGATGGGCGGTATCACCGGGCCTCCGCCGGCCCCGCTGGCCGGAGGGTAGAACGGCGGGAACGCCGGGCTGGAACCTGGGTAATAGGGTGGGGACGCCGGCGGATAGTAGGGCGGGGACGCCGGCGGGTTGTACGGGGGAGAAGCCGGCGGAGTGTAAGGCGGAGCACTTGGGCTGGGGAACACGAAGGGACTTGGGCTCGGCGAGCGTAGGGCCGCAACGGACTGCGACTTGCACCGATTGGCGATCGACTTCAATCCCATCGCATTCGCCGGTCCGCAGCCGACCGGGGTCATGGCCACGAGGACGACTCCGATCACCAGCGCCGTGACCAATGTGACCAGCACACCGGCGGCGACCTGCCTCGACCGAGGAGTCCTCAGCACGCTGCCCGCCGTCCCATGTCAGTCAATCGCTGGGCCTCAGCTCTTGGTTACGGCTGCGAGGCCTCGAACTGCGCGAGCAAGGCTTGATTGGCGGGGTCGAATCGGTTGAGCTCGACGGCTTTGCGCGCTGCCTCTTTACCCTCGGCGACGCGGCCCAGGCTGCGATCGGCCAGGGCGAGGTTCCTGTACACGAGCGGATTGTAGGTGCCGAGTGCCGTCGCATCGTCATATGCGTCACGCGCGAGCGCCCAGTCCTGGCGCTCGAACGCGAGGTTGCCGACCTCGACGGCATAAACGCTCTCACGCGGCCAGAGCCTCCTCGCCTCCTGGGCGGGGGCGAGGGCGTCGCGGTTCCTCCCGGCGAAGTCCGCACTTACCGCCTCGAGCACGCGAGCGTCGGCCAGGAACGGGAGACCAGTGCCGACGACGGCGAGTGCCAGCACGAAGGTGACGATCGATGCAGCCGCCGCCGCGGGCCGGCCGCTGGTCCACGCGATCACCGCCACGTTGCGTGTGGCTCCCCAGATCTCCATGGCCGCGGCGGCGAAGAGCCAGAAAGGAAAGGCGGCGGCGAGGGCGGAGAAGTTGACCTGGAGGGTCGCGGTGTAGCCCAGCCACCCCGCAAACAGGGCGAACCCGCCGACGTTCCTGCGCCCTCGCCAGAACGCCCGCATGAATGCGGCCACGATCAGGAGATACGCGGCCAGGCCCACAAGACCCTGGGTCGCCGCGACCTGAAGTGTCTCGGCATGGGCCTTGTCCCACTGCTGATGGAGGTCCGTGGCCTCGAAGCGCGGGAACACCAGGCCAAAGTTGTCAGGCCCGTATCCAAACAAAGGTTGGCTGGCGATGAGGCGAAGGCTGTCCAACCAGACAGCCGGCCGGTCGCCAAACTCGCCGAGGTCGGCGCGCTGGGGCTGGAGGCCGCCGGTCTGGGCTAGAAGGGCGATGGCGGCAGCCAGGACGACGACCCCGGCGGCGCCGGCGATCGCGATTCGAAGCCCAGGACCCCTCACGCCGGCGGCGACCACGATCGCCGCCAGCGCCACGCCGACCCAGGCGCTCCGGCTGAAGCTGAGGAAAAGGGCGAGGCTGTAAATGGCGAGGGCGTTCAAGGCGAGGAGCCGCGCCGCCCACGACCTCGCCGCCGCCACCTCGCCGTACGCGAGAGGGCAGAGCAGGGCTAGAAACGCGCCCAGCACGTTCTTCTGGCCGAGGGTGCCCGCGGCCGGAACGAAGACGCCTTGCTGCAGCGAGTCGGAAACCGATTGGACGATCGCGATGGCGGCCACGACGTAGCCGGCGGCCATCAGCACCCGGAGCAGCGTCCGACCATCGCCGGGGCCCCGTAGCCCCTGAACCCCGAGCCAGAACAACGCGGCGTAGGTGAGGATCGTCAGCAGGCCGTCGTAGCGGGAGTAGATGCCGAAGACGGCAACGTTCTGGTTGTAGGCGAGAAGGGTGGAGAGCCCCGCCGACGCGAGGAAGAGGACGAGCGGCACGTCGAGTGGAGTCCTCTTGATTACCAGCGACTTCGAGACGAGCGTCCGAAAAACGAACAGAAAAAGCATGCCGATGACCAGCAGCCTGGCGACCAGCAGCTTGGGGACGATGTAACGGTCGTAGGTGCCCCACCAATAGGCCAGCGGGAGGGCGAACAGGCCGGCGCGGAGGTACCAACGCTCCACGCCGGCCAGCCGACCCGAGGTCACCTCGGAGAGTGTATTAGCGGGGGTTCACTGCGATCGTCAGGTTCTGGCTGCCGGCGAGCGCATCAGGCCGAGCGCCTGCATCATGCCCAGCTGGTCGGCGACTCCCCAGTGCTCGACCATCTTGCCATTCTCGAATCGAGCGATGTCGATCACGTCGATGAACGCAGTCTTCCCGGTCGGTGGCTGGCCCGCGAAGCTGCCGATATTCGTGCCGCCGCCGCGCTGGCGCGCCCAGACCTTGTCGCCCACGGCGACCAGCTCGTCGATCGTGATGTGGAAGTCCGCGAACACGCTCCGCAAGTACTTGATGGTGTTCTTGGCGCCCTCGGTCCCGTCGCCCCCGCCGCCGCGCTGGTGCTCGAGCGCCCCCGCCGCGACGATCTCGTCGCAGACCGCCAGGTTGCCCTGGTTGAAGCCTTCCTCGATCAAACGGCGATAGATCGCCTCGTTGGTGCTGGTCGACATGATCCGTCCCTCCCTGCAATTAATCCGAGGAATACTCGGATGACTAGTGGGATGGTAGGATGAAACCGTGGCGAATGTCAAGGGGCAGCGCCGTCGGTATGACTCGGCGCTCCGCCAGGAGCAGGCGCGGCAGACGCGCGCTCGCATCCTGGATGCGGCGCAGAAGCTGTTCTCCGAGCGGGGCTACGCCAGCACCTCGATGGAAGCAATCGCAAAGGGCGCCGGCGTGGCGACGGACACGGTCTATGCGAGCTTTCGCACCAAGCCTGGATTGCTCCACAAGCTGCTCGACGTCCGGGTCGGAGGAGACGACGAGCCGGTGGGCCTACTCGATCGCGAGGGACCCCAGGCGGTGCGCCGCGAACCGGGCCAGCGGCGGCAGATCGAGGCTTTTGCCAGCGACGTGACCTCGATCCAGGATCGGGCCCGGCCGGTCGACGACATCATCCGGGGGGCGGCCGCGGTCGACCAGGAGATCGCCGCGTTCCGAACACGAATGCACGAAGCTCGCCTGGCCAACATGCGCCAGTTCGCGTCCTGGGTCGCGTCCAAAGGGCCTCTGCGCGATGGGATCAGCGTCGACGAGGCCGCTACCATCATCTGGACGCTCGCCAGCCCCGAGGTGCACAGGCTGCTCAGGGCGGAGCGGGGCTGGACGGCCGAGCGATACAGAAACTGGTTGGCCACGACGCTGACCAGAACATTGCTGCCGTGAGAGTCTTCGCCGATCGCTCTGGTACTATTGACAGCGCCTGGGAAACCTAGGCTTTTTTATTTCAGCCCCAACCAAAGAGCCAACTATGGAAGACATCATCACCCTCGCCTGCACCGTCTGCAAAAGGCGCAACTACACCACCGTGAAGAACAAGAGGAACGATCCAGACCGCCTGGAGCTGACCAAGTACTGCAAGTGGGACCGTAAGCACACACTGCACAGGGAGACCAAGTAGACCGATGGCCGTAACCGCTCGCAAGCGCACCGAACCGACCGCCGAAGGTGGCATCGGTCGTTTTCTCCGCGAGGTTTTCGACGAACTGCGCAAGGTCGTCTGGCCGACCTGGGGTGAGCTGTACCGCTACACGCTGGTGGTGATCTTCACCGTCATCGTGCTCGGCATCTTCATCGGCGGAACGGACTACCTGCTCGGCGAGGTCGCGCGCCGGTTCATCTATGGAGCCCACTGATGGCTGTAGAAAGAACGACCCCGACCCCGACGCCCGAGCAGGAGGCCCAGTGGTACGTGGTGCACGCCTACTCAGGCCATGAGGAGAAGGTCAAGAAGAACCTCGAAAAGAGGATCGAGTCGATGGACATGCAGGACAAGATCCTTCAGGTGCTCGTCCCCATGGAAGACGAGATCGAGATCAAGGACGGCAAGCGCCGCCACGTCCAGAAGCGCATCTTCCCCGGTTACATCCTCGTCCGCATGGTCATGTCGAACGATTCGTGGTTCGTGGTTCGCAACACGCCGGGCGTGACGTCCTTCGTCGGCTCCGCCAACAGCCCGGTGCCGCTTCAGGAGAAAGAGGTCCGGGCGATCCAGAAGCAGATGAAGCAGGAAGCGCCGAAGATTCGCGTCGAGTTCCAGGTCGGCGAGTCGGTGCGAGTGGTCGACGGGCCGTTCACCGACTTCCATGGCAAGGTCGACGAGATCAACCCCGAGAAGGGCAAGCTCAAAGTGCTGGTCAACATGTTCGGGCGCGAGACGCCGGTCGAGCTCGACCTGCTTCAAGTCGAGAAGGTCCACTAGGTCACATGGGCAAGAAGAAGGTCCGCGCGATCCTCAAGCTCGAGCTACAAGCGGGCCGCGCCACGCCGGCGCCGCCGGTGGGCACGGCGCTCGGCCCGCACGGCATCAACATCATGGAGTTCACGAAGGCCTACAACGAGCGCACGCAGGCCCAGGCCGGCGACGTCGTTCCGGCCGAGATCACGATCTTCGAAGACCGATCCTTCACATTCGTCCTCAAGACCCCGCCGACAGTGAACCTGCTCAAGCGGGCGGCGGGCGTGGAGAAGGGCTCGGCGAAGCCGAACCGAGAGAAGATCGGCCGCGTCACCAGGCAGCAGATCCGGACCATCGTCGAGACGAAGCGCAAGGACCTCAACGCGTACGAGACCGAGGCCGCCATGAAGATGATCGAGGGCACCGCCCGGTCGATGGGCCTGGAGGTTCTCGAGTAGTGTCGAAGCGTCACGGAAAGAAATACGTCGAGGCGGCCAAGAAGGTCGAAGCCGCGGTGGCTGCCAACGGCAACGGCGGGCTGACACCTGAACAAGCCGTGGCGCTGGCCAAGGACACGTCCATCTCCAAGTTCGACGCCACCGTGGAGGCGCACATTCGCCTCGGAGTCGATCCTCGCCATGCGGAGCAGATGGTGCGCGGGTCGGTCGTGCTGCCCAACGGGACGGGGAAGAAGGTGCGCGTCGCCGTCTTCGCGGTCGGCGATCGAGCTCGCGAGGCGCAGGAAGCAGGCGCGGACTTCGTCGGCGGTGAGGACCTCGTCAAGAGGGTGTCCGACGGCTGGACCGATTTCGACGCCGCGGTCGCGACGCCGGACATGATGTCGCGCGTCGGTCCGTTGGGCAAGATCCTCGGTCCCCGTGGTTTGATGCCCAACCCCAAGTCGGGCACCGTGACCCAGGACGTAGCGCGAGCCGTGCGCGAGGTCAAGGGCGGCAAGGTCGAGTTTCGTACCGACAAGTTCGGCATCGTCCATGCGCCCATCGGCAAGGTTTCGTTCGACTCCAGCCAGCTGCACCAGAACCTCACAGCCCTCGTCGACGCGCTGATCCGCAACAAGCCGTCGTCTTCGAAAGGCCAGTACCTGCGCACGTTCTACCTGGCGGCGACGCAAGGGCCGTCGGTTCCGGTCGACGTCAAGGAAGCAGCGAAGCTCCACACGTCGTCCTAGTCCGGCTTCTTCGTATAATTCGCGATCTGCCCTAGACCGTAGGTGCCGGCCATCGTGCCGGCTTAATTTCCTGCCGAGGCGATAAGAAGTGAAGGACGCTTTGATCCTTCCTGCCTTGGCTTGTTGCGGGCGGGGAGGATTTTTCTTTTGCCGAGAGCCAGGAAAGAACAGAAGGCGGAGCAGGTCGAGCTGCTCACGGAGAAGCTGAAGAAGGCCAAGGTGGCGGTGCTCACCGACTACCGAGGCTTGAAGGTCAGCCAGATCCAGGAGCTGCGTGGAAAACTTCGCACCGGTGGCGTCGAGTACCGCGTGGTGAAGAACACGCTGGCGCGACGCGCAGCGGACGCTGCCGGCTACAAGGACCTCGAGTCACAGCTCAAGGGCCCGGTCGCGATCGCGTTCGGGAATGACGACCTCAGCCTCCCGCCACGGCTCATCAACGAGTTCGTCCGCACCACGCGGCTGAAGCTCGAGGTGGTGGGCGGTCTCGTCGAAGGGCGCGTCTTCAATCGCGACCAGATCAAGCAGCTGGCGGATCTGCCATCGCGCGAAGTTCTGCTCGCCCAGCTGTTGGGCACGCTTCAGTCTCCGGTCGGCCAGCTAGTCGGAATCATGCAAACCCCGCTCCAGCAGCTGTTGGGCGTGCTGGATGCGTACAAATCGAAATTGGAGGCAGCGTAAGCAAGCTATGGCAACCAAGCTCACCCCGAAGGATTTCGTAGAGGCGCTGAAGGATTGGACGATCCTCGACGTGGTCGAGGCGGTCAAGGCGATCGAAGACGAGTTCGGCATCAAGGCCGCGGCCCCGGTCGCGGTGGCGGCGGCTCCGGCCGCGGGCTCGTCCGACGGCGCCGCGGCGGAAGAAGAGAAGACGGAGTTCACGGTCAATCTCGCCGCGGTGGGCGAGAGCAAGATCAACGTGATCAAGGCCGTGCGCGAGCTGACCCAGCTCGGCCTAAAGGAGGCCAAGGACCTGGTCGACGCCGCTCCGAAGCCGGTGCTCGAGAACGTGAGCAAGGCGGACGCGGAGAAGGCGGTGGCGAGGTTGAAGGAAGCGGGGGCGACCGCCGAGATCAAGTAAGGGGCGATCCTAGCCGGCTCGGCTTGCGGCTCCCAAATGTTCGAGGACCAGGTCCATGCCCCGGTCGAGCTCCGATTCCGTCACGCACCAGTGAGGTGACAGGCGCACCCGGCCGGGGCGGGAGTCGACGATGACGCCCGCCTCGTGGAGGCGATGCTCCACGTCCTCGGGATGGTCGCACTCGAGGGTCACGATCCCGCAGCGCTGATTGCGATCGCGTGGCGTGAAGGTCTTGACGCCGGCCTCGTCGCAGCGCTCGAGGATGCGGTCGGTGAGGTCGCGCAGCCGTTCCTGGATGTGCTCGACGCCGACTTCCAGGATCAGCTCCAGGCCGGCGAGCCCGGCGTAATGGCAGGCCATCGCCCAGGTGCCGGTCTCGAGGCGGCGCGCATCGTCGGCGAAGTCGAGCTCCTGGAGGGTGAACGAGAACGGGTCGCGCGTGGCGAACCAGCCCGTCCCATGCGGGTGCACGCTGGGGACCAGCTCGGACCTCACATAAAGGAAGGCGGTGCCCGGGCCGCCCGAGAGCCACTTGAGGCAGCCGCCGACAAACGCGTCGCAGTCCATGGCGTCCACGTCGATCGGCACACACCCGCAGGTCTGGTAGCCGTCGATCAGGCATAGGGCGCCGGCGGCGTGGGCGGCGTCGGCGATCGCCCGGACGTCCTGCAGGTAGCCGGTCGTATAGAAAAGGTGGGTGGTCGCCACCAGGGCGGTCCGCTCGTCGATGCGCTCTGCGAACGCCTCCGGCGGGATGGTCATCCCGTCCTGGCTGGGCACGAACTCGACCTCAAAGTCGGGCCGGGAGAGCCACTGGTGGCCGATCGTCGGGAAGTCCAGCTCCCCGATGAGGACCTTGTTGCGACCCGCGGGCAGCGGCAGCCCGGAGGCCAGGGTCGTGAGCGCGACCGACACCGACGGTGCGATCGCGGTCGATCCCTGGGGCGCGTTGAGCAGCCCGCCCACCCGGGTGCGGAGCCGCTCCAGGAGCGGGAGCCAGTCCGAATACCAAACGGGCGTGCCCTTGGTGTCCCAGTCGTTGGCGTAACGCTCCAGGGCCGCCCGGCCGCGGCCGGGGAGGGGGCCGAGGGAGCAGGCGTTCAGGTAGATGTAGCGATCCAGCAGAGGGAACTGGTGGCGGAGGGCCTTCCAGTCGGGCACGGGTTAAAGGCTAGCGGGGCCGCCAGCAGGGTGGTATAGTGCCCCGAAACGCTGGCCGGACGGGTCTTCCGCCTGGTTTGGTTTAAACGTCCCCACTAAGGGGCATTTTGTCGTATATTGGCGTTTCGTGCACGCCCGGCCGCTCACTCTGCCTATTACCTGAGCGCGCCCTTTTTCCTGGAAGGAGTAACGAATTGATCTCAGAGATGAGAGCGCCCTCGCGTCTTTCTTATGGCCGCATTCCCAATCTGGTCGAGCTGAAGGACCTCATCGCGACACAGGTCGAGTCGTTCAGCTGGTTCAAGACCGAAGGTCTTCGGGAGCTCTTCGACGAGATCAACCCGATCACCGATTACACCGGGAAGAACTTCGAGCTGAAGTTCCTGGACTACGAGTTCGGCCAGCCGAAGTTCTCGGTCGAGGAATGCCGCAACCGTGACATGACGTATGCCGCGCCGCTCCGGATCAAGACCCGCCTGACCATCAAGGAGACCGGCGAGATCAAAGAGTCCGAGGTCTACATGGGCGACTTCGCCATGATGACCGACGAGGGCACGTTCATCGTCAACGGCACCGAGCGCGTCGTCGTGTCGCAGCTCGTGCGCTCGCCTGGCGTGTACTTCACCGCGGCTGAAGACCCCAACACCGGCCGCAAGCTGTTCGGCGCCAAGCTGATCCCCAACCGAGGCGCGTGGCTCGAGATCGAGACCTCGGCCAAGGATCTGCTGACGGTCAAGATCGACCGCAAGCGCAAGGTCCCCGTGACCGTGCTGCTCAAGGCCCTCGAGCTTCCCCAATTGAAAGGGACCGAGAACGACCGCGAGGCGCAGAAGCGCGCGCTCCTGGAGATGTTCGGTGACGTGGACAACAACCCCGAGCACCGCTACATGGAGTCGACCCTCGACAAGGACACGACGATGAAGACCGAGGACGCCCTCCTCGAGCTGTACCGCCGCGTCCGGCCGGGCGACCCCCCTTCCGTGGACAACGCTCGCAACCTGCTCCAGAGCCTGTTCTTCAACCCGCGCCGGTTCGACCTCGGCCGCGTCGGCCGCTACAAGGTCGACAAGCGGCTCGGCCGCGACGAGGAGGACATCCTCGCGCGCGTCCGCCAGCGAGAGTTGCGGATCCTGGAGAAAGGCGACTTCATCGCCTTCCTGCGCAAGCTGATCGAGCTGAACAACGCCCCGCGCGAGAAGCAGATCCCAGACGATATCGACCACCTTGGCAACCGCCGCGTCCGCGCGGTCGGCGAGCTGCTGCAGAACCAGTTCCGCATGGGCTTGATCCGCATGGAGCGGATCATCAAGGAGCGCATGACGATCAGTGACCCGCACACGGTCACGTCGGCGTCGCTCATCAACGCCCGTCCGGTGGTGGCCGCGATCAAGGAGTTCTTCGGTTCGAGCCAGCTGTCCCAGTTCATGGACCAGCACAACCCACTGTCAGAGCTCACCCACAAGCGACGCCTGTCGGCGCTCGGTCCAGGCGGTCTTTCCCGCGAGCGGGCCGGGTTCGACGTGCGCGACGTGCACCACAGCCACTACGGCCGCATCTGCCCGATCGAAACCCCGGAAGGTCCGAACATCGGCCTGATCGGCAACCTCGCGACCTACGCGAAGGTCAACGAGTTCGGTTTCGTGGAGACGCCGTTCCGCCGCGTGTACAACCGCATGTCGGTCAGCCCCGAGAGCGCTGAGAAGCTCGCGGGACGAACGCTGCGCAAGCCCGCGCTCGACAACAAGGGCAAAGAGGTGCTGCCCGCCAGCCAGAAGCTGGACGAGAAGGCGGTGCAGACCCTGCTCAAGGGACACGTCCCCGGGGTCGACATCGTGCCCTGGATCTCGACCGAGGTCGAGTACCTGTCCGCCGACGAGGAGGACATGTTCGGCATCGCCCAGGCCAACGCCGCCCTGACGCCTGAGAACCATTTTGTCGAGGCGCGTGTCCCGTCACGGGCGCGCGGCGACTTCAAGATCGAGGACGTCGGCAACATCCAGTACATGGACATCTCGCCGAAGCAGATCGTCTCTGTGGCGACGGCCATGATCCCGTTCCTCGAGCACGACGACGCCGGCCGCGCCCTCATGGGCGCCAACATGCAGCGTCAGGCTGTACCGCTGTTGGTCACGGACGCGCCGCTGGTCGGCACAGGAGTCGAGTATTACGCCGCCAAGGACTCGGGCGAGATGATCGTCGCGGACGTCGCCGGGACGGTCGTCGACGTCGCGCAGCCCAAGGACCTCAAGGCGGTGCACGCGACGCCGGTCTTCGAGATCGTCGTCAAGCCCGATGGAGGCGGACCGGAGCGGCACTACCCGCTGCAGAAGTTCGCGCGCTCCAACCAGGGCACCTGCCTCAATCACCGCGCCAAGGTCAAGCCCGGACAGCACGTCGAGAAGGGCGACATCCTTGCCGACGGTCCCGCGATCGAAGACGGCGAGATGGCGTTGGGACGCAACGTGCTCGTCGCTTTCATGCCCTGGGAGGGCTACAACTTCGAGGACGCGATCCTGCTTTCGGAGCGGGTGGTCAAGGAGGACATGTACACCTCGATCCACATCGAGGAGCACGAATCCGAGGCCCGCGAGACGAAGCTCGGTCCCGAAGAGATCACACGTGACATCCCCAACGTCGCCGACGACGCGCTGCGCAATCTCGACGAGCGCGGCATCGTCTACATCGGCGCCGAGGTCCAGCAGGGCGACATCCTGGTCGGCAAGATCACGCCCAAGGGCGAGACCGAGCTGTCGGCCGAGGAGAGGCTGCTGCGCGCGATCTTCGGCGAGAAGGCACGCGAGGTTCGCGACTCGAGCCTTCGCGTCCCGCACGGCGAGCGCGGCATCGTGGTCGACGTCAAGGTCTTCTCCCGCGAGAACAAGGACGAGCTCGGACCCGGCATCAACGAGATGGTCCGTGTCTACCTCGCCCAGAAGCGCAAGATCTCGGCCGGCGACAAGATGGCAGGCCGCCACGGCAACAAGGGCGTCGTCGCCCGAATTCTGCCGGCGGAGGACATGCCATATCTGCCGGACGGCACCCCGGTCGACATCGTTCTCAACCCGCTGGGCGTGCCGAGCCGCATGAACCTCGGCCAGGTGCTGGAAACACACCTTGGCTGGGTCGCGCACACGCTAGGCATCAAGATCGCGACGCCGGTTTTCGACGGCGCGCCGATGGAGACCATCGTCGCCGAGCTGAAGAAGGCCGGGCTGCCCGAGGACGGCAAGGTTCGCCTACGGGACGGCCGCACCGGCGAGCAGTTTGACGAGCCGGTGACGGTGGGCATGATCTACATGCTCAAGCTGGCGCACCTTGTCGAAGACAAGATCCACGCCCGCTCGACTGGCCCCTACAGCCTGGTCACGCAGCAGCCGTTGGGCGGCAAGGCGCAGTTCGGAGGCCAGCGGTTCGGTGAGATGGAGGTCTGGGCGCTCGAGGCCTATGGCGCGGCGCACGTCCTCCAGGAGATCCTGACCGTCAAGTCCGACGACATCGTCGGCCGCGTCAAGGCGTACGAAGCGATCGTCAAGGGCGACAACACGCTCGAGGCCGGCATCCCGGAGTCGTTCCGTGTGCTGGTCAAGGAGCTGGAGGGCCTTGCGCTCGGGGTGGAGATCCTGAGCGAGGACGAGCGCCAGATCGTTTTGTCAGAGGAAGACATTCCCGAGATCCCACTGGACCTCGGCATCAGCCTCGAGCGCGAAGAGCTCGGGGAAGACTCGGCTGAATAGGTAGAGGAGAAGAGGGAACACTTGCTGAAGCTCGAAAACTTCGATGCACTAAAGCTCTCGCTGGCGTCGCCCGAAACGATCATGTCGTGGTCGCACGGCGAGGTGACCAAGCCGGAGACGATCAACTACCGGACGCTGCGTCCTGAGCGCGACGGTCTTTTCTGCGAGCGCATCTTCGGCCCCACGCGGGACTGGGAATGCCACTGCGGAAAGTACAAGCGCTACCGGTACAAGGGCATCATCTGCGACAAGTGCGGCGTCGAGGTGACGCGCTCCAAGGTGCGCCGCGAGCGCATGGGGCACATCAAGCTCGCGTCGCCCGTGAGCCACGTCTGGTACTTCAAGGGCATCCCAAGCCGCATGGGCTTGCTGCTCGACATGTCTCCGCGCAACCTCGAGAAGATCCTCTACTTCGCCAACTACATCGTCACCGACGTCCACGAGGAGGCGCGGGCCGACATGCTCGCCGCCCTCACCATGGATAAGGACGAGCGCGCAATCCGGCTGCGGGCCGACGTCGACGCAAAGTCCAAGGAACTTCGAGCCGAGCACGAAGGCAAGACCAAGAAGCTCAAGGGCGAGGTCGATGCCGAGGTGGCCAGGCTCGAGGAAGAGCTGCAGGAGTCGGTCGACAAGCTGACCACCCAGGGCAAGAAGGTGACGGAGACGATCAAGGCCGGCATCGGAACGAAGGCCCGCCGCGATTACTCGGTCGGCCTCGACGACGACGAAGAGGTCGTGGTCGAAAAGGGCGAGGTGTTCGCCCGGGAGATGTCGCGTGCCGTCCTCGGCAAGGTCCAGGAGAAGATCGAGAAGCTCGAGGCCAACACCAAGGCCGCGCAGAAGCGCGCCAAGGATCGCCTCGACGCGGACAAGAAGGCGCTTGAGGCGCAGATCGAAGGCGCCACCAAAACCCAGCGCGACGCCATCCAGGGAGAGCTGGAGGCGCTCCAGCAGGAGATCGAGGCGACTCGCACCGACCTCGAGGCGCTGCACCCCAAGCAGATCCTCACCGACACCCAGTACCGCGACTACTCGGAGCGCTTCGGGCGCGCGTTCCGCGCCGGCATCGGCGCGGAGGCGGTCCGCGACCTGCTGTCGCGCATCGAGCTGCAGTCCGAGATGTACCGGCTGCGTGAGGAGTCGAAGTCTTCCAGCGGCCAGCGCAAGCAGAAGGCGATCAAGCGCTTGAAGGTGGTCGAGGACTTCCGCAAGTCGAACGCCAGCCCGACGTGGATGGTGCTCGAGGTCTTGCCTGTCATTCCGCCCGAGCTGCGCCCTATGGTTCAGCTGGACGGCGGCCGCTTCGCGACCTCAGACCTGAACGACCTCTACCGCCGAGTCATCAACCGCAACAACCGGTTGAAGAGGCTGCTCGAGCTCGGCGCGCCCGAGATCATCGTGCGCAACGAGAAGCGGATGCTCCAGGAAGCCGTGGACGCCCTGATCGACAACGGCCGCCGCGGCCGCGCCATCACGGGCACCGGCAACCGCAAGCTCAAGTCACTGTCCGACATGCTCAAGGGCAAGCAGGGCCGGTTCCGCCAGAACCTGCTCGGCAAGCGCGTGGACTACTCGGGCCGCTCCGTTATCGTCGTCGGCCCGGAGCTGAAGCTCCACGAATGCGGCCTGCCCAAGAAGATGGCGCTCGAGCTCTTCAAGCCGTTCGTCATGCGCGAGCTCGTCAACAAGGGCTACACGACCAACATCAAGTCCGCAAAGCGCATGGTCGAGCGCAGCCGCACCGAGGTCTGGGACGTCCTGGACGAGGTCATCCGCGACCACCCGGTGCTGCTCAACCGCGCGCCGACCCTGCACCGCCTGGGCATCCAGGCGTTCATGCCCGTGCTGGTGGAAGGATCCGCCATCCAGATCCACCCGCTCGTCTGCGCCGCGTTCAACGCGGACTTCGACGGTGACCAGATGGCCGTACACGTCCCGCTGTTCAGCGGGGCGATCGCCGAGGCCAAGAACCTGATGATGTCCTCGCAGAACATCCTGTCCGCGGCGGACGGCCACCCGGTGGTGGCGCCGACCCAGGACGTCGTGTTGGGCTGCTACTGGCTGACGGCCACCCGCGGCGAGATGCCGTCGGGTCCCGAGGCCGTTCAAAAGCTGCGCACCTACAGCTCCGAGAACGAGGTGTTGCACGCCCTCGAGGCCAAGGTCGTCAAGCTCCAGGAATGGGTCCGGGTCAAGCTCGGCGACGAGCTGATCGTCACCACGCCGGGGCGTGTCGTCTTCAATCAGCCGTTGCCCGTGGGCAAAGAGCCGGTCGAGAAAACGATGAAGGCGCTGGCTTTCCAGAACGCGCACTACGACCGCAAGCTCCTGCGCACCCTGGTTGCTGAGCTGTACCGCCTGTATGGCAGCGACACCACAGCGAGCGTCGTCAACGACATCAAGCGGCTTGGCTTCCGCTACGCGACCCAGGCCGGGATCACCGTGTCCGCCATGGACATCCCGCACCCCGAGTCGAAGTGGCAGATCATCCACGCCACCGAGAAAGAGGTCGCCGAGGTCGAGCGCATGTACCGCCGCGGCGTCATGACCGACGACGAGCGATACCGCAAGGTCATCGAGCTCTGGCAGCGCGCCTACGAAGAGGTGGGCAACGCGACCGAGCAGGCCTTCGACAAGTTCAGCCCGATCTGGATGATGATGGGCTCGGGCGCCCGCGGCAACATCCAGCAGATCCGCCAGCTGGCGGGCATGCGCGGCCTGATGGCCGACCCCACGGGCCGGATCATCGACTTGCCGATCATGGCCAACTTCACCGAGGGCCTGACCGTGCTCGAGTACTTCATCTCGACGCACGGCACGCGCAAGGGTCTGGCCGACACGGCCCTCCGAACCGCCGACTCCGGGTACCTGACGCGTCGACTCGTCGACGTCGCGCAGGACGTGATCGTGCGCGTGGAGGACTGCGGAACCACCAACGGCATCTGGATCCGCGACATCACACCGGAGCGGGCCAAGAACGAACCCATCTTCGAAAAGATCGCCGGGCGTGTCGCCGCGGAGGACATCTCCGTCGACGGCAAGGTCCTGGTCGGCGCCGGCACGTCGATCAGCGACGAAGCGGCACGCAAGATCATCAGCGCCGGCGTCCCCGTCAAGATGCGCTCCGTGCTCGTGTGCGAGGCCCGCGAGGGCGTCTGCCGCACGTGCTACGGCCGCAACCTGGCCACCGGCAAGGTCGTCGAGATCGGGGAGGCGGTGGGCGTCATCGCGGCCCAGTCGATCGGCGAGCCAGGCACCCAGCTGACCATGCGCACGTTCCACACCGGCGGTGTTGCCGGCGTGGACATCACTCAGGGTCTGCCTCGTGTGGAAGAGCTGTTCGAAGCTCGCATCCCGAAGGGCAAGGCCATCATCTCCGAGATCGATGGCGAGCTCGAGATCCTCAGAGCGGAGGGCACGCGCAAGGTGCGCGTGATCTCACGCGAGGAGTTCGAAGTCTCGTACCCGGTCGACAGCAAGATGACCGCCATCGTCAAGAGCAAGGACGACGTCATGGAGGGCCAGGAGCTGGCTCGCGACGCCAAGGGCAATGCCATCCGTACACGGCACGCCGGGAAGGTGACGGTTTCGGCCAAGGAGATCACCGTCCGCACGCTGGACGAAGAGGTTCGCGAATACACCATCCCGCACCAGGTGCGCATCCGACCCGAGCTCGACCGCCGCGACGGGCAGAAGGTGCTCATCAAGGCCGGCCAGCAGATCACCGAAGGATCGATCTCGCCACAGGAGCTGCTCCACATCCTCGGCAAGGAGGCGGTGCAGACCTTCCTCGTGGACGAGGTCCAGAAGGTGTACCGGTCGCAGGGTGTCGACATCAACGACAAGCACATCGAGGTCATCGTCCGGCAGATGATGCGGAAGGTCCGCGTCGACTCCGCCGGCGACACCGGCCTGCTCCCGGGCGAGATCGTCTCCCAGTGGGAGTACGAGGAGGGCAACGCGAAGGCCCTGGCGGAGGGCGGCGAGCCGGCCACCGCGCAGACCGTGCTCCTCGGCCTGATCAAGGCGGCGCTGAACACCACCTCGTGGCTGTCGGCGGCGTCGTTCCAGGAGACCACCCGCGTGCTCACCGAGGCCGCGATCAGCGGCAAGGTGGACCGCCTGCGAGGGCTCAAGGAGAACGTGATCATCGGCAAGCTCATCCCGGCCGGGACCGGGCTTGACTACTACAAGAAGCAGCGCGAGCAGGCGGCTCGAATCCTCGAAGAGGAGCCGATCGACCTGGAGACGCTCTCGGTCTAAAAAAGTGCAACAGGGGAGGGGCCGCACGAACGGCCTCTCCCTTTTTATTTGGTCGACAAAAGTGCGCCGTTTTGGGTTAGAGTCAGCCGTACGTGCACAGGGGGCGCCCGCCAGGGTTGCCCCTTTGTTTTATAAGACGGAACCTGCCGGTCCCACTCCCGTGACTGCGTCACGGGGACCCCAGTGGAGGCGCTTCGCGCGCGGCTGCTCTCTTTCCCGCGGTTTGGATTTACAAAAATGGTTTCGCCCGGCCACGAATGGCGACGAGAAATGGTGTTGGGTGACGGCCGGAATGAATCCGGCCTGACCGCCACGCCTTATACGGTTCTAGCTGGGATGATTGAAACCGTGATTCCAGGCTCTCGGCTGCTGCGCGCCACCGCACTGGTGGTGCTCGCGGTGGCCACATTCACTGCCTGCAACCCCACCACGCCGATCATGCAGGGCCCGCGCCTGGCGAAGGACCAGACGCTGCGCGTCCTCCTCGACGATTCTCCGGGGACGCTCGACCCCGGTCAGACGCAGTATCCCTACGAGACCGCCGTTCTTCGCGCCATCTCCGAGCCGTTGCTGAAACCCACCGCCGATCTCAAAGGCGTGTCGCCGGCGGCGGCGGAAAGCTACGACGTCATGAACAACGGGACCGTCTACGTCTTTCATCTGCGAGCGACCGCCCAGTACTGGGACGGCACTGCCGTCAAGGCCCAGGATTTCGTGTACGCCTGGCAGCGCCTCATCGATCCACGACTCGCCGCCCTCAATGGATCCTTCTTCGCGGGCGCGATCCTCAACGGTGACGGGGTGTCGCTGCTGGACCCGCAGCGTGATGCCGCGCGCATCGATGCGGCGCTTGGCACGCTCGGCCTGAAGGCGGTCGACGACCTCACCTTCCAGGTCACGCTGTCGCATCCGGACCCGGCCTTCGTCTGGCTTGCCGCCATGCCTGCCGGCGCTCCGATCAGACAGGACGTGGTCGCGAAGTACAAGGACGCGTGGGCCACCTTGCCGGACTCACTGGCGACAAATGGACCATTTCACGTCACCGAGATGTCCACCGATCACTTGAGGCTGGTGCCCAACCCGCACTACTGGGGCGCGAAGCCGAAGTTGAAAGCAATCATCTTCCGGGTCGCCAACGACGGTGCGGCTGCGCTGACGCAGTACACGACGGGTGAGGTGGACATGACCGATGTGCAGCCGGCTCAAGCGCCACGGGTAGCGGGCGACAGTCATCTCAAGCAGGAGCTGGTGCGGGTGCCGGCGCTGACTGTCTTCTGGTTCACGTTTCGTATCACCCAGGCGCCGTTGAACAATGTGAAGGTGCGGCAGGCGATCGCGGCGGCGATCGACCGCGACGCCTATATCGCGCAGATTTTCCAGGGTCAGGGCCTGCCGGCGGAGACTTTCATCCCCAAGGGCATGCACGGTTACGCTCCGGACCTTGCGGGGCAGAAGTTCGACGTCGTGCAGTCACGCGCGATCCTGGCCGCGTCCGGCGTGAGCGCAAAGCAGCTGTCCGGCGTGAAGTTCTCGTACGACCAGTCGTCCGATTTCAGCAAGGCCACCGCCACCTTCATCCGCGACCAGCTGAAGGCAAATCTGGGCGTGGACGTCGCGCTTGACGCGCTCGACCGCGACACCTATCTCTCACGACTGGACTCGGGAGACTTTCAAATCGCGGGACCGCTGGGCTGGTCGGCGGACTATCCGGATCCTTCGGACTGGTTCGACCTCTTCCTCACCAGCAGCTCCAGGAACTTCTCCTTCTATCAGAACAAGCCGTACGACAACTTCGTGCGGACCGCAGGCTCCGACCTCCAACCCGACCGTCGCGACCAGGAGTACAAGCAGGCCCAGAAGATGCTGGTCAACGACGTGCCCGTCGCCTTTCTGGCGCAGCCGGTGAGCTGGAACCTGGTGCGGCCATATGTCAGCGGCATGACCGCGTCCTCGATCGACGAGTGGCCGGGCGCCCTGTTCCCGTCGCAGATTTACATCGCTTCGCACTGAACGAACGCGCGTTCGGGCCAGGTTGTGAGCTATGCGACTTGACACTCGATGGCGAGGGACAACAGAATTCGCATACGAGCCGAAGAGGCTGTGTGAGTAAGACCTGCTGTCGGCGCACTCTCGCCCCGGGTGGCTTCCGGGAAGAAGGCGGCAGGATCAGATCAGAGAGGTAAGACGCGTATGCATTTAGGTATCCGCTTTCGAGCGATCGCGCTCGCCACAGCCGCGCTGTTCGCGGTTGTAGCGTGTGGCGGTTCGAGCGGCAACGGCCTGACACTTGCCAGCACCCAGGCGCTCAATGTCCGGCTCACGACCGAGCCGGCTTCATTCGACCCCGGGCAGCAGCAGTGGGACTATGAGGCGGCAGTCGGCCGCCAGACGTTCGAGGCCTTGCTCAGGACCACCAAGGACGGCAAGGACGCGGTCGGCGCAGCGGCCGACAGCTACACCATCGACAGCACCGGCACGGTCTACTCGTTCAAGCTGCACAAAGGCGCCAAGTGGAGCGACGGCCAGCCGGTGAAGGCCGCCGACTTCGTGTACGGGTTCCAGCGCCTGCTCGACCCGCGTCTCGCGGCGCCCTACTCGTCGTTCTACTACAGCATCAAGAACGCCAACACCGTCAACAACATGGACCCGAAGGACCCGGGCGTTGACGCCGCTCTCCAGACCCTCGGCCTGAAGGCGGTCGACGACAGCACCTTCCAAGTCACCCTCGAAGCGCCCGCGGGCTACTTCAAGTGGGTCGCCAGCCTGTGGACCAGCTCTCCGGTTCGCAAGGACATCGTCAGCAAGTACGGCAAGGACTCGAGCGGCAACGACAAGTGGGGCGCGGTAGCACCCACCGCCTCGCAGACCGTGATCGGCAACGGCCTCTACCAGATCTCAGAGGACGTGCCCAAGGACCACATCACGCTGGTGCCCAACGCCAACTACTCGGGCAGCCAGCCCAAGCCGACCATCACCAAGATCACGGAGTCGCTCATCGATGACGAGACCGTGGCTTACGCCAAGTACAAGAGCGGCGAGCTCGACATGGTCGGTGTGCCGGTCGCTGACACCGAAGCAGTCCGAAGCTCACCGGAGCTCGTGACGATCCCAGAGCTGACCGTCTTCTGGGTCGACATCAACGTCAAGAAGGCTCCGTTCGACAACCCCAAGGTGCGCCTCGCGTTCTCGCAGGCCATCGACCGGGACTCGTTCGTGACCAACATCGAGAAAGGTCGCGGCATTTCGGCGACCACTCTGATCCCCAAGGGCATGCGCAACTACCGGCCTGACCTTGGCACCCCCCAGACGTTCAATGCCGCCACCGCCAAGGCAACGCTTGCTTCGGCCGGCGTGGCCGCTTCAGCGTTGACCGGCATCAAGTACACGTACAACAGCAACAGCCCGACCAACAAGACCATCGCGGAGTTCGTCCAGGCGCAGTTCAAGACCAACCTGGGCATCGACATCGTGCTCGATGGCACCGACTCCAAGACTGTCAGCAAGCGGCTGCGGACCGGCAACTACCAGATCGGCGGTCCCTCCGGATGGGGCGCCGACTACCCTGACTCGCAGGACTGGTTCGACATCTTCATGACCGGTTCCGGCAACCAGTTCAGCAACTGGAGCAACAAGACCTACGACGACGCGGTGACGGCTGGCGACGCGGCCTCCGACAACGCGAAGCGTGACGCCGCCTACCAGACGGCGGAAACTACGCTCGTCCAGGACGCTCCGGTAATGTTCCTGTACCAGCGGACCGGTTGGTTCCTCGTGAAGCCATACGTCAAAGGCATCAACACGACGCCGAACGACGACCAGTGGCTCGGCGACTTCTTCACCTGGAGCATCCAGATAGCGCAGCACTAGGAGATCCATTTGGCATTGGTGAGGGGCGCCCCGCTACGGGGCGCCCTAATCCCTCTTCGGAGACGGTCGGGCCGAGGCTGGACCCTCGGGATCTACGTCGCGCGCCGCCTCCTCTGGATGATTCCCGTCCTTCTCTTCGTCATCCTGATCACGTTTTTCCTGGCGCATATCGCTCCGGGGAGCCCGTGGGACAAGGAGGGTAGGCAGCTCTCCGACGCGACCATTCGCCAGCTCAACGCGAAGTACGGTCTCGACCAGCCGATCTGGACCCAGTTCGGGCTGTACCTCTGGAACGTGATTCATTTCGACTTCGGCACCTCGTACCAGCACCCAGGTCAATCGGTCAACCAGCTGATCCTGGAGTCGTGGCCGTACACCGTCAAACTGGGGGCGGTTTCGTTCCTCGTCATCATCACGGTCGGCATCTCGCTGGGCGTTGTCGCGGCGTTGCGCCAGAACAGCTTCGTCGACTACGCCGCGGTGGCCCTGGCCACGATCGGGGCCTCGGTACCCAACTTCGTCGTCGGGATCGTCCTGATCATCCTGCTGTCGAACTTCCTCTATAAGTTCACAAACGCGAACTTCTTCCTACCCACAGGGGGGTATCCACAGGACCTGCTGCACATGATCATGCCCGTCGCCACGCTGAGCTTTCTGCCGATCGCGTTCCTCGCTCGGCTCACGCGCTCTGCCACGCTCGACTCGCTCCGCCAGGACTTCGTCCGCACCGCTTGGGCGAAAGGGCTTCGCGAGCGCCTGGTCGTGACGCGCCACGTCCTGAAGAACTCACTGATCCCGGTCGTGACGATTGCCGGACCGCTGTTTGCGGCACTCATCACCGGCTCAGTGATCGTCGAGACCGTGTTTCAGGTGCCCGGAATCGGGCGCTCTTACGTGCAGTCGATCGAGGCGCGCGACTATCCGATGATTCTTGGGACCACCGTGTTGTACGCGGCACTGGTGGCGCTGCTGAACCTGTTCGTGGACGTGGCCTACGTCTTCATCGATCCGCGCGTGAGGCTCGAGTAGTGGCGGCGACCGCCCTCCTCGCCGCGGACCTCGACTGGGAAAGTCCGCAGCAGATCGGTCTTTGGACCGACGCGTGGGTGCGGTTCAGGCGCAACCGGTTGGCGGTGGGGAGTCTGGCGTTCGTTCTCCTGCTCATCACATTGGCTGTCATCGCGCCCCTGCTCGAGCGCTTCGGCCTGCTCCAGGACCCGACGGCCCAGGACGTGGTCAGCAACTACCTGGGTCCCGGGGCGGCGCACCACGTTCTCGGCACCGACGACCTGGGTCGAGACGTGCTGTCGAAGGTCATCTTCGGGTCGCAGGTCTCGTTGTCGATCGGCATCCTGGTGCAGGCCATCGTGCTCGTGATCGGGGGCAGCATCGGCCTCGTCGCCGGCTACTTCGGCGGCTGGATCGACAACCTCCTGATGCGGTTCACCGACATCATGTACGCCTTCCCGGACCTCCTGTTCGTGCTCATCATCGTGGCCGCCCTGGGGCCAACGCTGCTCAACATCTTCGTCGCCATCGGCCTGGTGAGCTGGGTCGGCCTGGCGCGTCTTGTGCGCGGCCAGGTGCTGTCCATCAAAGAGAAGGAGTATGTCGAGGCGGCATTTGCCGCCGGCAGCAGCCCCATCAAGATCATCCTCAAGCACCTGCTGCCGAACTCCCTGGGCCCCGTCATCGTCTCCCTGACATTCGGCATCCCGGCCGCGATCTTCACCGAGGCGATCCTCGACTTTCTCGGGGTCGGCCTCAGGCCACCGCAGCCGACCTGGGGCGTCATGGTGTTCGAAGGCTATGCCGCAGTCGACGCGTATCCTTATCTCGTTATCATCCCCTGCGTTGCGCTATCGATGACCATGCTTGCGTTCAACTTCATCGGTGATGGGCTGCGCGACGCGCTCGATCCGCGCATGCGCCGCTAGCGCTCACATTTGACTGAACCCATCCTCCGCGTCCAGGACCTGAGGACGCAATTCTTCACATCGCGAGGCGTCGTCCACGCCGTCGACGGCGTTTCGTTTCACGTCGATCCTGGCGAGACCGTGGCCATCGTCGGCGAGTCAGGGTGCGGCAAGACCATGACCGCTTTGTCGATCCTGCGCCTGGTCCCGGAGCCCGGTCGAATCGTGAGCGGAAAGATCCTCTTCAAGAACCGCGACATCGTCGAGATGGATGGCGACGAGGTCCGCAACTACCGCGGCAACGACGTGGCGATGATCTTTCAGGACCCGATGACGTCATTGAACCCGGTCACGAAGGTCGGGGCGCAGATCAAAGAGGCGATGACGGCGCACGACCGGTTCGCACCCAGCCAGGCCGCCGAGCGCGTCGTGCCGCTGCTGAAGAGGGTGCGCGTGCCGGCGGCCGAAAGGCGGATCAGCGATTACCCGCACCAGTTCTCGGGCGGCATGCGCCAGCGAGCCATGATCGCGATGGGACTTGCCAACGAGCCTTCACTGTTGATCGCGGATGAGCCGACGACGGCATTGGACGTGACCGTCCAGGCCCAGGTCATCCAGCTGCTCAAGCAGCTCAACCGTGAGCTGGGCACGGCCATCATCCTGATCACCCACAACACCGCCCTGGTCGCGAGCATGTGCCAGCGGGTGATCGTCATGTACGCGGGCCGCGTGGTCGAAGAGGGCCCGGTCGAGCGGATCTTCGCCCATCCCGAGCATCCCTACACGTGGTCGCTGCTTCGCTCCGTGCCCCGCGTCGACGAGGCACGCAAGGGCCGGCTGGTTTCGATTCGAGGCCTGCCGCCGGACCTGGTGCGCCTTCCTCCGGGCTGCAAGTTCCACCCTCGGTGCCTCTTCAAGGTCGACAAGTGCATGACGGAAGAGCCAGAGCTCGAGGAGGTCGGGCCAGGCCAGAAGGCGCGGTGCTGGGTGAAGATGAGCACGGTGTCGGAGGAGGCCCGCAGCGCCGCGCAGGCGAGCGAGATCTCGTTCGACGTCGCCGCCGAGATCAAGAAGCGCATGCGGTCTGACGCGCGAGCGTGATGGCCAGGCAATCGGCGGCCACGGCGGCACAGCTGGCGAAGGCTCCGGCCGACCGCGACATCGTCCGGGTCGAAAACGCCGTCAAGCACTACCCGGCGGCGGGGGGCGCGGTCGTGCAGGCGGTGGCGGGCGTCAACCTGCAGATCCGGCGCGGGGAGACGCTTGGTCTCGTTGGCGAGTCGGGGTGCGGCAAATCGACGCTGGCTCGGCTGATCACCGCCCTGCAGCCGGTCACGTCGGGACGGGTCATCTTCAACGGCCAGGACCTGTCGCGGCTGCGCGGCCGGCGGCTTCGCCGGGTACGCCGCGAGATGCAGATCATCTTCCAGGATCCGTTCGCTTCTCTGGATCCTCGGATGACGGTTGGCGACATCATCGCCGAGCCGCTGGACAACTTCGGGCTGGCGCGGGGAAAGGAGAGGCGGACGCGGGTCCAGGAGCTGCTGCGGCTGGTCGGCTTGAACCCGAACTTCACCAACCGGTATCCCCACGAATTTTCGGGCGGTCAGCGTCAGCGGATCGGGATCGCTCGCGCCTTGTCGGTTTCGCCGTCGTTCATCGTCTGCGACGAGCCGGTTTCCGCGCTCGACGTGTCCATCCAGGCGCAGATCATCAACCTGCTGCAAGATCTGCAGCGGGAGTTCCAGCTCACGTACCTGTTCATCGCGCACGACCTGGCGGTGGTGCGGCACCTGTCGGACCGGATCGCAGTCATGTACCTCGGGAAGGTGGTCGAGATCGCGGACCGGGTGGACATCTACGAGCACTCGCAGCATCCGTACACGAAGGCGCTTTTGTCGTCGATTCCCGTGCCGGATCCGGTGGTCGAGCGGGACCGGGAGCCGATGCTGATCAAGGGGGAGATCCCGTCGCCCGTCAACCCGCCGTCGGGGTGCCGGTTCCACACGCGGTGTCCGATTGCGAGGGTGCCGGGGGTTTGCTCGGAGGTTGAGCCGGAGCTGGAGCCGCATGGGCATCGGGACCAGGAGGCGGCGTGCCATTTTGCGGGTGAGGCGTAGGGCGCACCTTTGGCGGGCCCTCCCTTCTTCTTTTGGGCTCCTCCCCCAGCCCACCGCACCTGCCGGCCTCGACCTTAATAAATGAAGCCGGACGGCGCCAACCCTGGTTGTTAAGAGGCCGCCGCGGCTGAAGACTGCGAACCCCGGACCTCGAGGATCCGATACCCCTTCTTCGATTTGAGACGTCGCACGTCGTAACCGTGCGTCGCCAGCCAGGCCGCCAGCGAGTCCGACCCCAGGTTTCGCTGCACGACCAGGTACGCGCTCGCCCCCGGCTGGAGCCGGGGTAGCCATTGGAGCAGAAGCTCATGCAGCGGCCCTTTGCCGATCCGAACGGGTGGGTTGGAGTAGATCGCCGCGAAGCGAAGCCCGGCCGGCACCTCCTCAGGCGAGCTGACGCTCACGTTCGCCGTTTTGGCCGTCAATGCATTGGCGCGCGTGAGCTCCAGAGCCCGCTGGTTGACGTCGACCGCCCAAATGTGGGCTCCAGGCGCCTGCCGGGCCAGGGCGATGGCGATCGGGCCGTAGCCCGAACCGAGATCGAGGATATCCCCGGCCGGCGGGGGTCCCGGCGCCTCGCGAAGCAGCGAAACCGTGCCCAGATCGACCCCTCTGGAGCCAAAAACCCCCCGATCGGCCTCCAGCTCGAGGGCGAGGTCGCCGAGGTGCAGGAAGACCGTCCGCGGCCTGGATTGGACGGCCGGCGACGGATCGAAGTAGTGGCTCGATCGCCGCTTGGTAGAGGGGGGTCGGTTTTTGGGTATACTCATCGTTTGTCGCCCAATCGGCTATTGCCGCGTGGGATTTGAACCGTCATCAGGAGATCCGTTTGCCCACCATCCAGCAGCTTGTCCGCCTCGGTCGCCAGGCAGCAAGGCCGAAGTCTAAGGCGCCCGCGCTCAAGGGTTCACCGCAGAGGCGGGGAGTCTGCGTGCGCGTTTATACCCAGACCCCCAAGAAGCCGAACTCGGCCCTCCGGAAGGTCGCCCGCGTCCGGCTGACCACCGGGATCGAGGTCACGGCCTACATCCCGGGCATCGGGCACAACCTCCAGGAGCACTCCGTTGTGCTCATCCGCGGCGGCCGCGTCAAGGACCTGCCGGGCGTCCGCTACCACATCATCCGCGGCACGCTCGACACGGCCGGCACCAAGAACCGCAAGAAGGCTCGCTCCAAGTACGGCGCCAAGCGGGAAAAGAGCAAGGCGGCGGCCTGATGCCTCGCCGCAGTCGCCCAGTCAAGCGTGTAATCGCGCCCGACCCCGTGTACCAGTCGGAGTCGATCGCCAAGTTCGTGAACGTGGTCATGAGCCGTGGCAAGCGTTCGACCGCCGAGCGGGTGGTCTACGACGCGCTTTCGCGCGCCAGCAAGCAGGCCAAGAAGGAGCCGCTCGAGGTCTTCGAGTCGGCGCTGCGCAACGCCACCCCGCTGCTCGAGGTCAAACCTCGCCGGGTGGGCGGCGCCACGTACCAGGTCCCCGTCGAGATCAGGCCGGAGCGCCGGCTCGCGCTTGCCCGCCGCTGGATCGTACGTTTTGCACGGCAGCGGGGCGGGAAGAGCATGTCCGAGAAGCTTGCGTTCGAGATCCTCGACGCGGCCCAGAACACAGGCGGGGCCGTCAAGCGCAAGGAAGAAACCCATCGGATGGCGGAAAGCAACAAGGCTTTCTCCCATTTCCGCTACTGATTTAGAGAGATGAGCTTGGCACTCAAGATGCAGGAACGTCCGGTCGCGATCGACAGGGTCCGAAACATCGGGATCATGGCGCATATCGACGCCGGCAAGACCACGACCACCGAGCGGATCCTCTTCTACGCGGGCCGCATCCACAAGATGGGCGAGGTCCACGAAGGGGCGGCGACGATGGACTGGATGGTCCAGGAGAAGGAGAGGGGGATCACGATCACGTCGGCGGCCACATCGGCCAACTGGCGCGACCACTCGATCAACATCATAGACACACCCGGGCACGTGGACTTTACGGTCGAGGTCGAGCGCAGCTTGCGCGTGCTCGACGGCGCCGTGGCGGTCTTCGATGCCGTCGCGGGGGTCGAGCCGCAGTCCGAGACGGTGTGGCGCCAGGCCGACCGTTATGGCGTGCCGCGGATCGCCTTCATCAACAAGATGGACCGCATCGGCGCGGACTTCTACGGATCGCTGAACTCGATCCGTACGAGGCTTGGCGCCCGCGCGATCCCGATCCAGCTCCCGATCGGTTCCGAGGCCTCGTTCACGGGCTACATCGACCTGGTGACCAAGCAGGCCATCGTCTACACCGACGACCTGGGCACGACGAGCACCGAGTCGCTGGAGATCCCGGCTGACATGCAGGACCTCGTCAGCCAGTACCGCCACGACCTCGTCGAGGCGGCCGCCGATTTCGACGACCGGGTGATGCACAAGTACCTCGAGGAGCAGGACGTCACCGAGGAGGAGATCAACGCCGCCCTGCGCAAGGGCACCGTGGCGGGTCACCTCGTGCCGGTGCTCTGTGGCGCGGCGCTCCGCAACCGCGGCGTCCAGCCGATCCTCGACGCGGTCGTCGACTACCTGCCGTCGCCGGCCGACGTGCCTGCGGTCGAGGGCACGGACCCCAAGACCGGCGCGCTGCTCGTCCGCGAGCACGACGATGCCGAGCCGTTCGCGGCGCTGGCGTTCAAAGTCCAGATGGACCCCCAGGGCGTGGGCAAGCTCACGTTCTTCCGCGTCTACTCGGGCCGGCTGAAGGCGGGCTCAGCGGTTTTGAATGCGACCAACGGGCGTAAGGAGCGGATCGGCCGCATCCTGCGCATGCACGCGATCCGGCGCGAAGACGTCGACGAGGTGTTCACCGGCGACATCGCTGCCGCCGTGGGCTTGAAGTCGACCACCACCGGCGACACGCTGGCAGACGAAAGCCATCCGATCCTGCTCGAGTCGATCACTTTCCCCGAGCCGGTTATCTCGGTTGCCATCGAGCCGAAGACCAAGGCCGACCAGGACAAGCTGGGCATCGGGCTGCAGCGGCTCACTGAGGAAGACCCGACGTTCAAGGTCCATACCGACGACGAGACCGGCCAGACGATCATCTCCGGAATGGGCGAGCTGCACCTCGAGATAATCATCGACCGCCTGATGCGCGAGTTCCGCGTGGACGCCAACCAGGGCAAGCCGCAGGTCGCTTACAAAGAGGCGATCAAGAAGACGGCCCATGGCGTGGGTCGCTTCATCCGCCAGACCGGTGGCAAGGGCCAGTTCGGTCACGCGGAGGTCGACGTACGGCCCGGCGAGCGCGGGAGCGGTTTCATCTTCGAAGACAAGATCACGCAGGGACGCATCCCGCGTGAGTTCATCCCCGCGGTCGAGAAGGGCGTGCGCGAAGCGCTGCAGACTGGAGTCGTCGCCGGCTACCCGGTGATCGACATCACGGTCACGCTGGTCGACGGCTCGTACCACGCTGTCGACTCGAGCGAGCTGGCGTTTCAGTTCGCTGGTTCGATGGCGGTCAAGGACGGTATGCGCAAAGCGAGCCCTTACTTGCTCGAGCCGATCATGAAAGTGGACGTCGTCATGCCCGAGGAGTACCTCGGCGATGTCATGGGCGACCTGGCCTCGAGGCGCGGACACATCCTCGGCATGGAGGGACGTGGAACGTCGCAGAACGTGCGCGCCAGTGTGCCGCTCGCGGAGATGTTCGGTTACGCTACCGAACTTCGGTCAATGACTTCGGGGCGGGCGACCTATTCGATGGAGTTCAGTCACTACGCGGAAATGCCTGGGAATCTCGCGGAGGCCGTGGGCCGCCGCACAACGTCGCGGAGTTAGTTAGGAGGAAACAGTGGCGAAGAAGAAGTTCGTGCGGACCAAGCCGCACCTCAACGTTGGGACGATCGGTCACATCGACCACGGCAAGACGACGTTGACGGCTGCGATCACGAAGGTGCTTTCCGAGAAGGGACTGGCGGAGTACACGCCCTTCGACCGGATCGACAAAGCGCCTGAGGAGAAGGCCCGCGGCATCACGATCTCGATCACGCACGTGGAGTACGAGACCGAGAAGCGCCACTACGCGCACGTGGACTGCCCGGGGCACCAAGATTACATAAAAAATATGATCACAGGCGCCGCCCAGATGGACGGCGCGATCCTCGTCGTGGCCGCCAACGACGGCGCCATGCCGCAGACTCGCGAGCACATCATCCTCGCGCGCCAGGTCAATGTACCGTCGCTGGTTGTTGCACTCAACAAGTGCGACATGGTCGATGACAAGGAGTTCATCGAGCTCGTTGAGCTCGACCTCCGCGAGCTGCTCAGCAAGTACGAGTACCCGGGCGACGACATTCCCATCGTCCGCATCTCCGCGCTCAAGGCGCTCGAGGGCGACCCCGAGTGGGCGCCGAAGATCCTCGAGCTGATGGACGCCGTCGACACGTACATTCCCGAGCCCGAGCGTCCCGTTGACAAGCCATTCCTGATGCCGATCGAGGACGTGTTCACCATCGAAGGTCGCGGCACCGTGACGACCGGGCGGGTCGAGCGCGGAAAGCTGAAGAGGAACGAGGAAGTCGAGATCATCGGCATCCACCCGAACAGCACCAAGACGGTCGCAACCGCTATCGAGATGTTCCACAAGGACATGGAGGAGAGCCAAGCCGGCGACAACGTCGGTGTGCTGCTCCGCGGCATCAAGCGTGAAGACGTCGTCCGCGGCCAGGTGCTTGCAAAGCCCGGCTCCATCAAGCCTCACACCCAGTTCAAGGCCCAGGTTTACGTCCTCAGCAAGGAAGAGGGTGGTCGCCACACGCCGTTCCTAACGGGCTACCGCCCGCAGTTCTACATGCGTACCACCGATGTCACGGGCGAGGTCAAGCTCCCCGACGGCGTCGAGATGGTCATGCCCGGCGACAACGTCGAGATGGAGATCACTCTCGGTGAGCCCATCGCGATCGAGCCCGGCCTCCGGTTCGCCATCCGTGAAGGCGGCAAGACCGTAGGCGCCGGCGCCGCCACGGAAGTCATCAAGTAAATAAGGAAGAGGGGAGAGGGCTAACAGCGTGGCGCAGAAGATTCGGATCCGGCTCAAGGCATACGACCATCGTGTGCTGGATCAGGCGGCGGACAAGATCATCGACACCGCCCGCCGTGCCAACGCGCGCACTGCCGGCCCCATCCCGCTTCCCACCGAGATCGCCAAGCTGACCGTGATCCGCAGCCCTTTCATCGACAAGGACTCGCGCGAGCAGTTCGAGATGCGCACGCACAAGCGCGTCGTCGACATCCTCGACTTCAACCCGCGCGTCGTCGACGCCCTCCAGCGTCTCAGCCTCCCGGCCGGCGTGAGCATCGAGATCAAGAGCTGACATGAAGGGCTTGCTAGCGCGGAAGCTCGGCATGACGCAGCTCTTCAACACGGACGGCACCGTTTCGGCGGTGACCGTCCTCGAAGCAGGCCCGTGCCGTGTTCTTGGACTCAGGACGACTGAGAAGGACGGCTACGCCGCCGCCCGAATCGCATTCGAGGCGACCCCCGAGCGCAAGCTCACCAAGCCCGAGCAGGGCGTGTTCAAGAAAGCAGGCGTCGAGCCGCATCGTCACATCGTCGAGATCAGGAACTACGACGGAGTCGAAGCGGGCCAGGAGCTCAAGGCGGAGATCTTCGCCGCCGGCGAGATCGTCGACGTCACCTCGACCTCGAAGGGCAAAGGCTTCCAGGGGCTCATCAAGAGGCACAAGTTCAGCCGCGGCCCCGAGTCTCATGGTTCGATGAACGTCCGCCAACCAGGCGCCATCGGCGCCACCGACGCCGC
>Ga0209160_1000371_pt1 | contig 36077 bp, 35 predicted proteins | sample GraSoiAngelo_153_FD_186167 | JGI IMG/M metagenome (GOLD analysis project Ga0209160, IMG submission 186167) | Grasslands soil microbial communities from the Angelo Coastal Reserve, California, USA - 14_1009_12_40cm (SPAdes) (version 2) | ecosystem: Environmental > Terrestrial > Soil > Grasslands ...
TTCGGCTTTCTCCTCTTCTCCCTCGAGCCCCTTCAGAACACGCTCGTGACCGGAGAAGTCCCGCGTTCGCTGCGCGGCCTGGCCTTCGGGTTCACGTTCTTGAGTGTCTTCGGCATCGGGTCGCTCGGGGCGGCGCTGGCCGGATGGCTCCTCGCACGTAATGCGAATGCCATCCTGTTCCTGGTCCTCGGGGGCTGCCTCGCGGCGTCGGGGACGTTCTCCCTCGGCGTCCGTCGCCGAGCGGCTCCGTAAGGCCGCTTCAGGCCGCGGGCACCGCGACGCCTTGCGCTTGCAGCGTGTCGCGGATGATCTTGATCATGCCGTCCGGGTCCTTGTAGTACGACGACACGATCTTCGCGACGTCCCGGTAGTTCTTGATCTCCATCCGCTTCATGTACTCGAAGATGTCCAGGCGGCGCTTGACCTCCTGTTCCATCCTCCGCTGGTTCCAGTTCCGGGCGAGGGAGATCTTCTCGTAGACGTACGAGTGACCGGAATAGTTGAACGTGTCATCCGCCGGGTTCCAGGTGTACGCCGAGTTCGTGATCAGCTCGTTCGACTCCGGGTCCGTCCCGACGACCTCGACGATCGCCTTCACGCGCCGGGTCATGTCCGTGCCGACCTTCACCTGCGCTTGAAGCAGGACGATGTCGAGGGCCGCGACGAGGGCCCGCGGCAGGTTGATCGGATCGTTCTCGAGCCGGTGGACCATGGCCTGGACGTCGTCGGCGTGGAACGTCGTGTACGCGGACTTGCCGGTCGCCATGGCCTGGAACACGACGAACGCCTCGGGTCCACGGACCTCTCCGATCATCATGTACTGCGGGCGCTGACGGAGGGCCGCCGTGAGCAAGTCGAACATGTCGATTTCCCCCGCGGGTTTTCCCGTGGCCACGACCCGACCTCCGAACCCGGCGCGGGTGAGGAGCGGGACCCAGTTCTCGTGGGGGAGGTTCAGTTCCCGGGTGTCCTCGATGGACACGATTTTCATCTGGGGCGGGATGAACAGGAGGATCGCGTTCAGGGTCGTCGTCTTCCCGGAGGCCGTGCCGCCGCAGATCAGCATCGATTGGCCGTTCTCGATCGCGAGCCACAGGTAGGCCATCATCTCCGGCGACATCGTCTTGAACCGGACGAGGTCGAGCGGGGTGAAGGGGTTCTCCCGGAACCGCCGGATCGTGAACGAGGATCCTCGCTTCGTGACGTGCATGCCGAGGGTGGCCTGCAGACGCGAACCGTCCGGGATCGTCGCGTCAAGCATGGGTTGCGCGACGGAGATGTGCTTCCCCGACCGCTGCGCGAGCCACACGACGAACGAGTCGAGCTCCTCCGCGTTTTCGAACTTGAGGTTCGACGGAATCGAGCCGTACTTGCGGTGGTAGATGTAGAGCGGCACACGGACCCCGTCGCACGAGACATCTTCGACCTGAATGTCCGTCATGACGACGTCGATCGGGCCGTATCGGATGAAGTCCCGATAGACGTAATAGAGGACGCGTTCTTTCGACACGGGATGGAGCTCGACGCCAAGTTCCCGGAGGAGGCCGTCCACGATCCGCCGCAGGTAGTTCTCCTTCCGCCCGCGGTCCGCGTCGTCCAGCATCTCGAGGTTCTCTACGAGGATCTCCTTGAGCACATCGAGAAGTTCCGACTCCTCCTCGATCAGCTTCGGTTCGATCGCCTCGTAGAAATACTCGTTCGCCATCGTGTCGTACAGGATCCGGACATACGAGAAATTCTTCAGAATCGGCTGGATCTCGATCTCGTTCATGTTCGGCCGAACGATCTTCGGGATCGTCGTGATCTTGCCGAGGCTCGTCTCCTCGACGCTGCTCACCTTCGGCGACTTGACCTTGATGCCCTTGTCCCCGAGGAGGCGGTTGAAGTACCGCTTCTTGATCGAGTCGAGGGCCGCGAAGGTGCTGCTCTTCTTCTTCGCGTCCATGTCGTCGACCATCCGCTTCGCTTCGTCGCGTTCGCGGCCGGAGGCCCTCCGGTCTCGGTCTTCCGGGGTCCCCGCGTAGTTCTTCTCCGTGGATTGGGCCATTTCGGTCACCTCAGATGAACAGGAACGCGAACAGGGCGATCACGAGCATGATGAAGCTGTGCCTCAGCCCGTTCGGGATCTTCCCGGTGTCCAGGACTCCCGCGAGGATGCCGTCCCCGAGGCCGTGCACGACCGTCGCGATGAAGAACGCGATTCGGATTTGGTTGACGACCCCCGGCAGGTCTTGGGCCAGCGGGCTCTGGACGGCGCCACCGGTCGAGGCCAGCGCGCCGCTCGCCTCGAGCATCTTCGGCAGGAACGTCACGTCCAGAATCCAGATCGTCACGAGGAAGACCATGAAGGAAATGTAAATCACCGCGATGTACGTCGACATCGCGATCCGGCGCTCGTCCTCGGTCAGCTGGTTCTCCTTCGTGTCATGGCTGACCATCGTCAGGACGTCGGCGACATCGCCTCCCGCATCGGACGACTTAACGATGATGGCGACGACCCGCCCGACCATCGGGGTCTTCACGCGATCCGCAAAGAGGCGCAGCGCCTCCGTCGCGGGGACGCCCCACGTGATCTGGGCCGCCATCTTCTTGATTTCCGGCGTGAGCTTCCCGTAGCGGCCTCCGGACGAGACGACGATGGCTTCCGCGAGGGTCATGCCGAAGCGCCCGGCCTCCGCGACGTCGCGGAGGAAGTCCGGGAGCCGGCGTTCGATCTGCTTGATCTCCCGCTGAAGTTTCGCCACGTAGAATCCGTACGGCCCGATGAAGCCGAGAGTCGCGATCACGAGCCAGTACAGGAAGCGCTCAACGGGTCCTTGGGTGGCTCGGAAGGCGAGGTTCACCGAGTCGATCAGGTTCAGGAACCCGACGAATCCGAAGAGGACGAGCAGGGCCGACCCGATGCCGATGACGCTCTTGCGGCGGTCCCCCTTCTCGGTCCGCCGGAGTCGGGCTTTCTCGAGCTCGACGTTCGTCATCTCAGCCCTCCTGTTCCATGTTCCAGATGACGAAGATGAACCCGAACTGGCTCATCGGGATCATGAGCGCGACGACTACGTACAAGAGGAGGACGACGAATCCGGACCCCGTCTTGCTGATCAGCGCCATGATCGCCATGATCACGACGAGGAACAGCGGGAACGCCACGACGACGGTCACAAACGACTCCGCGAGCATCCCGAGCGTCTCCATCTTCTTCCGCATCTCGAGGCGGTCTTCCTTCTCGAATTGCTCCGCCTTCACGAGGAAGTACGGTTTGAGCTGGCCGCCGCTCGTGGATGTCGTGACGACGCCTTGGAGGAAGTCCGAGAACTTCGAGGACGGGGAGCGCTGCGCCGCCTTCCGGATCGCGGTCAAGATGTCCAGGCCGAGCAGCTCCGTGTCTCGGGTGATCCACTCCGCCTCCTTGGCGACCTCTCCGTAGATTGTCTGCTTGGAGAGCTCTTTGAAGATCACGTCGACGGGGACGTCGGCGGAGGCCATCGCGGAGATGAACGACATTGCGCCAGAGATCCGCTTGTCGATCTTGTGGCCGCGCTTCTTCGCCATACCCGCGGGCTTCCCGTGGTAACCGACCGGGAGGCCGAAGGCGTACATGTACGAGAAGAAGATCGGAATGGCCGCGACGAGCCCGAAGATGATCAGGAGCGTCGTGATCGGGATGTTGAGGATGAGCAGGAAGAGAGCGGCGACGAACGCCGCGACCACCGCGCCGACGGCCGCGAACGTGGTGTTCATCCACGCAAGCGCGAGGTACTCTTCGGGCCGAAGCCGGATGTGGGCTTTCAGGAGATTGTCCTCGAGCTCCGGGTCGCTCCCGGTCCGAGCCTGGACGAACTTCCCGAACATGCGCCATGCCACCTGCGCCTTCGGGGGCAGGCTGACGTTCACGGGCTTGGCCCCCTTCGGGAGCTTCACCATGTGGGCGGCCTTTTCGGATTCCTCGCCCGGGCGGAACCGTTTCGTCTTCGTGAGCGTGCCTCGCGTCTCGAGTTTCTCGAATGCCGAGCTACCCAAGGGTCTCACCCCCTGCCTCGACGGTCTTCATGACCGCATGGTCCTGCCAGCCCATTTCTTCCCGGACTCGCTTCGCGGTCTCTTCGGGATACTGGTAGTACTGGACAACGAGCTTCGCGATCTCTCGGAAGTCCAGCATGCCCTTTTGCAGCATGTAGTTGATAATGTCGACCCGGCGCTGGAACTCCGCCTCCATCTCCTCGTGAGTCATGTTCTTCATCTCCATGATCTCATCGAACAGGAACGAGTGCCCCTTGTAGACGAAGGTGTCCGTTGCGGCGTCCCATTCGTAGACCGTGTTCGTGATGAGTTCGTTCGTCTCCGGCTCAAACCCGACGAGCTCGACGATCTGCTTCATCCGTCGCACGATCGAGTCTCCGATCCGAGCATGGGATTGGATGATGACGAAGTTCAAGGCAGTCAACAGGATGCGCGGTGTGTTGATCGGCGGGTTCTCCAAGCGGTTCACCATCGACTTGACGGAGTCCGCGTGCATCGTGGACATCGTCGGGTGGCCCGTCGCCATCGCCTGGAACATCGTGTACGTCTCCTTGCCGCGGACCTCTCCGACGACGATGTAGTTCGGCCGCTGCCGCAACGCCGCTCGAACGAGGTCGTACATGTCGATCTCGCCGCCGGCCTTTCCATCGGCTCCCCGCTCGCCCACGCCGGACCGCGTCGTCCCCGGGATCCAGTTCTCGTGGGGAAGGTTGATTTCCCGGGTGTCCTCAATGGACACGATCTTCGCTCCCGGTCGGATGAAAAGGGCGGCGCTGTTCAAGGTCGCAGTCTTTCCGCTGGCCGTCCCTCCGCAGACCATCATCGACTTGCCGCTCTCCACCGCGACCCAGAGATACGCGACCATCTCGGCGCTCGCGGTCCCAAACTTGACGAGTTCGACCGGGGTGAAGGGCTTCTCCTTGTACCGCCGGATCGTGAACGACGAGCCTCGGGTTGTAACTTCCTTGCTGTACGTCGCTTGGACACGATGCCCTTCCACAGAGGTGCCGTCCAGGATCGGGTTCGCGACGGAGATTTGCTTGCCGCATCGCTGCCCGAGCATGACGGCGAATGAGTTCAGGGCGTCCTCGTCATCGAAGATGACGCTCGTCTTGATCGATTCGAACTTCTGATGGAAGATGAAGAGCGGGATGCCGGTGCCATCGCACGAGACATCTTCGATCCTCAGGTCGGACATCAGGACGTCGACCGGACCGTATCCGACGAAGTCGCGGATGATGTAGTAGACAATCTTATCCTTCGACGCGGGCGCCAGCCGCAGGCCGCGGGACTTGATGAACGAGTCGACGGCCTCCTGGAGGTACTCTTTCTTGTCCTTCTCCGCCATCTTGTCCCATTCGTATTCGAGGGTGCGGTTCAGGGAGTCCTTGATCATGTCGAGGAACTCCTTCTCCTCCGCGTTGAGCTGGGGCTCCCAGACCTCGTACACGTATTCGGAGCGATCGTGGTCGTAGACGATACGCGAGTAGGTGAACGGCTCTCGAATCGGGACGACCTCGATTTCTTCCAAGGTGTCGCGGGACAGATTCGGGATGTGGGTGAGGTAGGAACCGCGCGTGCCGGACCATTCGGCCTTCTTTTGGATCGCGCCCCGCGGCATGAGGATCTTTTTCTGTTTCGGCATCTCCATTCCACCTCAGAACTGAACGTTCGATGTCGTATCTCCCACTCCGACCTGGACCTGGGCGTGCAACAGGCGGAAGACGCTCAGGGCGAGCAGCCCCGGATTGTTGTGAATCTCGAGGCGCATCGTGTACGTCCGCAGAGCCGGATTGTAGCTCGCAGAGACTTTGTAGATCACGATGAGACCGATCTTCGCCGTGTACGAGATGTCGAGCGGAGTCTGCGTGAACGTCCCGCCGAGGACGAGGGCGCTCGCCAGGGTCTGGTTCAGGAACCGGTACCAGGATAGGCCGTACCGCGAGGTGTGGTTGACCCAGATGACCGCGTTGGCGGGGAATCCTTGGTAATCCTGGCGGTCGAACGCGAACACCTGCGTGTTCACGACTTCCGTGCTGGTCCCGGACACGCTGCCGGCACCGTACAGGCTGACCAGGCCGAACGAGACGTCGAGGGTGTTGTTCGTCTTCAAGACGGAGAACGTGGGCTGGGCCCGGATGACCTGGCCGTCCGATTGGTACCGGATGACCGCGCCGTTTTCGTACGCGATCTTCTGCGGGACATAGTACCGGTTCGCGACATCAAGTTCGATGGACCCGTTCGATTGTTCTTTGACCGTCGCGACCTGCGACGGCACAGCTTTGTTGGGAATGTAGGAGAACTGCACGGTGAACGAGCCCGCGTCCGGGTACGACTGGAGCGTGCCGAGGGTCGAAGCCGCGAAAATCGGAACGCCGTCGACCCCGAGGCTCACGGCAGACGAGGACGTCACGGGGATGTAGTGGGTTCCCGAAATCTTGGCGGCCTGCGCCGCGAGGATCTGGAGGTCGATCGCCCCTTTGAGCCCGCCAAACTGGCCCAACGCGCCGTTCATGTGGGACGCTTCGGAGTCCTTCATCCAGACGGGCACGTACTGATTCACGATGAGGCTGAGGAACGTGAGGAAGACGAGGAGGGCCATGATCGTGCCGACGGTCGAGGCGACTCCTTTCTCGTCCCCGCGAATGTCGCGGATCAAAAGACGCATGAAGTCACCTGAGGAGTATTCTCCGTAGACATTCCATCGGCCCATCCTGGATGACGCTATTTATAGGTGTCGCGCTGAAAATCTGACCTTGAGAATGAGTTGATTTTCTCCATGTGGGCGGGACCGTTTTTCGCACTCGATTTTCGAGGCGATTTCAGTCCCTCGCGGGGGGCCTATCGGCGCCGTTTCGGGGCTCGCTTCGCGGCCGCGTAGAGGAGCGTCGCTTCGCCGGCCATGAACCGTCTCATTCCGTCGATCGAGGCGTACTCGTTCGGCGCGTGGGCCCGGGAACCGTGCCCCAGCCCGGTCGAAACCCACGGCAACTTGAGGTACTCGTCGAAGGCAAAGGCGGGCATCGTTCCCCCGCTCGAGGGCCAGACCTCCGGCTCCTTCCCGTTCGCCTGCACGGCCTCGACCGCGGCCTTCGCGATCCACGATTCCGGGTCCGTCTTCGCCGGTCCGTAGGGCCCATGGACCTCGATTCGCAAGTCGTCGTACCCTCGTTTCTTCAAGTGGTCGCGAAGCTTCCTCAGCGTTCCCTCGACGGTCATGGCCTTGACCAGTCGGATGTCGATCTTCGCGTACGCTTCGTGCGGCAGCACCGTCTTCGTGCCGCCATGTTCGATGTAGCCGGAGTAGATGCCGCAGATGTTCACGGTCGGCTCGAACAGGTACTTCAGCAGGAGCTGGTCCTTCGGCAACTCGAATTTGAACTTCGCCGTCCGCTCCTCCTGGAGCCACGCGGACGGGTCGAACGTCTTCGCGAGCGTCTTGACCATCGCGGTGTCGGCCTTCGTCGGCGGAACGACGTCCTCCCAGATGCCGTCAATCGCGGGCCGCTGGTCCTCGTCGACCAACGTGTTGAGGGCCTGGAGCAGACGCCACACGGGGGAGCCGATCCACACCGCGTTCGAGCTGTGGATTTCGCTGTCCATCGGTCCGCCGGCCTGCGGGTTCCCGCGCGACCAGACGGTCAGGTAGAGACATCCCTTCACCCCGAGGTAAATCGTCGGCACGCCGCGAAGGTCCTCGGAATAGTCGTTCGCGATCGCGGCGTCCGCCTTCAGCTCGCGGCGGTGCGTCCGGATGTATTCGATGAAGTTCGCACTGCTGATCTCTTCCTCGCCCTCGGCGAGGATGATCAGGTTCACGGGCATCTCGTCGACGTCGCGGATCGTCTTCCAGGTGAACAGGTGGTTCGCAAGGGCTCCCTTCGAGTTCGTCGAGCCGCGGGCGATGATGGCCTTGCCGACGCCGGGCAGGTCACGGATTTCCGCGGCGAATGGCGGGGCCTGCCATGCGTTCAAGTCGCCGACCGGTTGGACGTCGTACATCTCGTACACGATCAGGGTGACGGGCGCGCCCACGTCCAGCTCGCCGATGACGAGCGGGTGGCCGCCCTTCGACCAGGTGCGGGTCCTGCAACCGATGTCCGCCATCATCTGCTGAACGAGTTCCGAACACTCTCGGATTCCTTCGCCGGTCGCGCTGACCGAGGGCTGGCGCAGCAGACGGCGCGTGTACTCGAGTGCGTCGGGGAAGCGGGCATCGAGTGCCCGATCGACTTCCGGCGGCGCGAGTCCGGCCATGGCCCGCGGGAACGGGGACCGACCCATAAGGTTCTCGGTGTCTCGCAGCGCCGCTACGTTCTTGGGGCCGCCCGCGATTGCGAACCCGATGTTACGGATCGAAGCGGACGTGCTGATCCCCGGAATCGGAGATCCGATCAAGGACGGGGCGCTGGTCGTCGACGGACCGACGATTGCATATGCGGGTCCGATCGAAGGCGCGCCGTCGGCGGCGGGTGCGGTGGTCCTGAACGTACCCGCGCTCATGCCGGGAATGTGGGACGTCCACGGGCACTTCATGGGGATCCGGACCCTCAACGTGGAGGAGATCGCCCGGACCCCTCTTGCGGTGTTGGCGGCCCGAGCGACGAAGGATGCGGAGGTCGCGGTCGCTGCCGGATTCACGAGCATCCGGGAACTCTCCGGGCTCGGCGTCCACTTGGCCCGCGTCGTCGCGGAAGGAACGGTCCGCGGGCCGCACATCTACGGGGCGGGTGGAGCCCTGAGTCAGACGGGAGGGCACGGAGATCTCCATTCGTTCCCACTGGACTTCATTCAGGAGGTGTTGCGTCGCACCGGATTCTCGTATCTTTGCGATGGAGTGCCCGAGTGCCTGAAAGGGGTCCGAATGCAGCTCCGGGTCGGGGCGAGGGTCATCAAGGTCCTCGCGTCGGGCGGGGTCGCGAGCGAACTGGACCATCCGGTCCATGCTCAATTCTCGAGGGAGGAGCTCGAGGCGATCGTCTCGGAGGCGGCGCGGGCGGACCGGGTCGTCGCGGCCCACTGCCACGGCAAGCCCGGCATCATGGCCGCGCTCCGCGCGGGATGCCGGACGATCGAGCACGGCACGTTCCTCGACGAGGAGGCGGCGGACCTCATGCGGGAGCGCGATGCGATCCTCGTTCCCACGCGGTTCATCATCGAACGCCTCGTCCGAGTGGGCAAGGAGGCGGGGATCGCTGAGTACGCGTACCGGAAGGCCGTCGCGATCAACGAACAGCACCAGAAGGCGTTGCGCATCGCGATTCGCAAGGGGGTGCGGATGGCCACCGGGTCCGACATCTTTACGTCCGCCGGCGGACCGGCCGGATGGGGCCTCAACGGCCACGAGGTCGGGCATTTGGTCGAGGCGGGGATGAAACCGGTTCAGGCGATCGAGGCGGCGACGGCCACGGGGCCGCTCACGATCGGCCCGCAAGCTCCGAAGTCCGGACAACTGAAGGCCGGCTACGACGCAGATTTCCTGGCCCTCGCGAAGAGTCCGCTGGACCGGATTGGGATCCTCGCGGAGCCCGCGAACATCCGCAAGGTGTGGATTTCCGGAGAGCCCGTCAAGGATTTGCCTCTCTGAATCGAACCCTCGGGGCGCGCCCAAAAACTATTTCTCTCGCTGGGCGTTCGGACGCTTCGCGCCGCGGTAACTCAGTTTGGGAGAGTGCGAGACTGAAGATCTCGAAGTCGCCGGTTCGAGCCCGGCCCGCGGCAGTTCATTCTCGCTTCTCCTTCCGAGACGGCGGACCTGGGCGCGTCAGCGACCGGCCCGTTTCAGGACCGAGAGCGCGGTCGTCGTGATCCATCGGCTCGGGCGCCCCGGGACCTCCAGGCCGAGTGGATAGAACGGCCCGCGAAACTGGTACACGGGGTCCTCGCTGTCCGGGTGAAGGGCATCCATGTTCCAGCTCCCATCGCGGTTGCCCATCGCCTCGAGGCGGTCGAGGGCGGGCCGCATTCGCGGGTCCCCGCCATAGCCGAGGGACGTGAGGGTGTCGAGTCCGACGAGGATGTCGTAGTAATAGTGGACGGGATAGTGGAGCCGGAACCACGGACGGTAAGGAGTGGGTCCTTCTCGAAACAGACGTCGCTCGAGGTAGAATTCCGCGCCTCGCTCGATCGATCGAAGGATGGGCGGTGTCCTCGCCCCGGAGGGAAGCGCCGCGAAGGCGGCGAGGGCCTCCCAGCAGTCGAGCGTCCCGGTGCGGGAGCGGAAGCAATGCCAGCCTCCATCCTTCTTCTGGTGGCGAACGAGCCATTCGATTGCCGGTTTCATCCGAGGGTCCTTCAAGTACCCGAATCGGGCCATCATGCGGACCGCGTTCCCGGTGATGCACACTTCGCTGCTGGGGCCTCCGAGATCGCCCGACCGCGAGAAGCGGTTCAGGAACAGGCCCATCGCCTTCGCGACCCGGGGGGTCTTCTTCGTGAGGCCCAGGTCCGAAAGGACGAGCAGCCGCCAGTTCGTTGCTACGTACTTGGGCCGGTACAGATCGAGTGCGGAGGTGCCCGGGTTCACCCATTGTCCCGACGGGTGCTGTCCCCGCAGGATCTGAGCGGCCCATCCCTTCCTCCCGATTTCCCGTTGTGCGCCGACGACCGCGGGATCGTCGGCCGGTCGGTCGAGAAGATCCCTCAGCACCCGGAGACGGACGCTCGGGTCCGAATCCTTCGCGAGCAGCCAAGTGCGGAGCCCCCGGCGCAGGACCATGTGGCCCTGGGAACCCGTGAGTTCTATTTATGTTCCCCATGGGAGGTGAAGCTCGGCGGTCGATGCGATAGGGTCTTATGGGCCGAGCCGTTTCAACGAGTATCCCGCCTTAGCTCAGCCTGGTCAGAGCGGGTGACTGTAGAGTGCTCCCGTGCCCGTTCGCGTGCGCGGTGCCCGCTGCCATCATCAGGCCGCCGGTTCAAATCCGGCAGGCGGGACTCTCCTTCCGCGATCAGAAGCGATCCTGACGGGATGGCTGCGCGTCCTGGCGGATTAGGTCCGCGCCTCGGCGTGGATGTCCGCCGCCTTATCGGCTCCTTCTGCCTCGGCGGCGGGTCGCACTTCGGAGGTCGCCGTGTTCCAACCCTCCGCCAGCCTCAGATACAGGAACACCGGTTCGCCGAGTCGGGCGATGACGATCCCCTTGTGCGTCAGGGAGAATCGGGTTTGGTCGGGGTCGCCGAACGACGGCCCAGTCTCGACCAGCCCGGCCATTTCGAGGACCCGCAGTTTCCGAGAGATGTCGGGTGTCGTGAGCCCGCCGAGGATCGCCGCCAGCTCGCGGGCGCCGACCGATTTCTTGAGATAGATCGTCGCCAGGATCTCCAGGAACCGATCCCCGAAGACGCGCCGTGCAATCGATACGTTCCTCCGAACCGTCTCCTCGACGTCCAGCTCCGGCACCGCGCCCGTCCGGAGGTAGATGTCCTGGGAAAACCGGAAGCACATTTCCGAGAGGACGGCGAATCGCTCCATGAGCTCCCGGAAGATGTGTTCATCCTGGGGCGACAGTCGCGCTGCAGGTGTCGGGGCCAGGCGGGAGGCTGCTTGGCCGCGACTCACTCGCGGCTTCATCGCGAGGCCGAACAGTTTGAGGGTATATGGCCGTCATGTACACACAAGTACACATTTCGTTTCTCGATAGCGAAATCCCCCGGCAGTCTCACGCTGCGCGTCGAAGCCGAGTTGGCGGGGTATGTTCCCCTCGGTCGGGATCGGTGCGTCCGAACTGCCCATCTCCTCCTGCCTCGGTTGCAGCGCACCGCGTGCGGTTCTATGACAGAGTACACATAGCGTACATCCCCGCGGACAGACTCCCGTCGCGTTGGAGGTGAAGGAACAAGGGAGGTCGCTGTCGGTCCGACGGGGCGCCGAAGGGCCAACCGGCGTGTGCCACGGCGCCTCGCTTCGGAGAATGTCGCGTCATCAGACGATTTCTTGTGCTCGGTTCGCCAACGTATGAATCGGGCGGCCCGGTTCACCTTCGGTGAACACAGAAGAACACATCGGAGCACACGGCCGTGATATATCGCTGCCCAAGTCTCTTTCTCTCTCCAATCAGGTGAGCGGATGTTGAAGGTCGAACGGGGGGCATCGCCAGAGATGCCTTTGCCCCCCGAGTTACAGAAATTGCTCGACCGTAAGACCCTGCTCCTCCTGGTGAAGGGCGAGACCGGGACGGGGAAGACGACCGCGGCCTTGGAACTCATGTCCCGCCTTCGATCGTCGGGGGACACCGTCCATATCTCGACGCGAACGTATCCGGACAAGCTCGTGTTTCAACACGCGCTCTTCTCGAAACTCGCAGCCCAGAAGAATATCCACTTCTTCTCCACCCTCGAATTTGACCCGACTCAATTCGTCGTCGCTAACAACGTCGTCTCGGGTCTTCATCGCCTTCTGTCGTCGATGGACAATCCGCTCGTCGTCCTGGACTCGTGGGAAGGCATCGCCGATTATGTGCCTCCGGAAGCGCGGATGAAAGTCGAACAGTCGTTGATGGCCGTCCTCGAGGACACCGGGGCGCGGATGGTCCTCGTCAGCGAACATCCGGAGACGAACAGCACATTGGACCAACTCGCGGAGGCGATCCTGGTCCTCCACCAACGAGTCATTGACGACCGGAGGGTCCGCGAACTCGAATTTCGCAAGTTGAGAGGGGTGCCGATCCGACAGGAACGGTATCTCTTCACGCTGGCCGGAGGTCGCCTACGGTACCTTGAGCCGTTCGCCTTCACGTTGCCCGAGCGGACGTCGATGTTCCGGCCCTTGGAGAACACGTCGACCCACATGTCCACCGGGAGCCGCGACATCGATGCCCTTCTCGGCGGCGGCGTGCCGCGGGGTTCGACCGTCCTCCTGGAGATCCGTGGAGACGTGCCGTTCGAAGGCCAGATCTACGTGCCGCTCACGGCCCTGTTGAACTTCCTCGCGACGAACAACGCGGTCATGGCGTTCCCGTACAGCGATTACGACCCCACACGGGCCCGTCTGTTCGCGACCCAGTTCATGCCGGAAGACGTGTACAACGCGAACATGCGCGTCTTCACGACGGACAAGGTCGATGACCCGGTGGCGATCAAGTTCTCCCTGAATCCGACCGAGGACTTCGACAAGTGGCTGGGGACGTACAGCGCGTACAAGGCGGAAGGAAAGACGATCTGGATGCTGATGGCGCTCGACACCGTGGAGAATTTCTATGGGCAAGGGGTGATGAACTTCCTCGCGACGGTCGCGTCGCGGGCCGCGGTGAACAAGGACATCCAGTCGATCGTGGCCCGACCCAACTTGGCGCTGACGCAAAAGGTCGCCAACATCTCGCAGATCCATCTCGTCCTGAGCCAACGCTGGGGTACGCTGATCCTCTATGGCGTGAAGCCCCGGACGGGCTTCTACGCGCTGCAGTTCACGTTCGGGCACGGCTATCCGGAGTTCGAGCTGATCCCGCTCGAAGACATCTCGTTGACGTCGGACGCGGGTCCCGAGAAAGAGCGGTCCCCGTCCGTGACGTTTCCCGGTCGACGTCACGAGGTGCGCGCAGACTTCTTCGAAACGGTGATGACCTCTCTGACTCGGTCCAAGAAGGGGGCCGAATGATGGCGGAGAAGGTGCTCGTCCGGCCCACCTCGGACCCCATGGTCCGCTCAACGCCGGACCCGGATGTGCGGGTGTCGACGGGGATTCCAGGGCTCGATGAGCTGCTCGAAGGCGGCTTCCCGACGGGGAGCCTGATCACCCTGGCGGGCCGACCGGGGACCGGGAAGACGATCTTCGCCTCGCAGTTCCTCTACCAGGGGGCCCGCGAAAGAGGGGAGCCTGGGATGTACGTCTCCATGCTCGAGGGGCGCAAGGCGTATTTCCGGAACATGAACCGGCTCGGCCTCGACCTGCTGCCGCTGGAGAAGAAAGATCTGTTCCGGTTCCTCGAGATGCCGACGCTGAGCGCGGAGGGCCTGCCGGCGATCTGGGAGGAAATCGTCCGCAACATCGACGAAGCGGGCATCGTCCGGTTGGTCATCGACTCGTTCACGGCGATGTCGCAGGCGTTCGGCACCCAGAACGACATCCGCGTGTTCACCCACATGCTGCTCGGGAAGATCATCGGGGGTGCCGGCTGCACGACGCTGATGATCACGGAGAGCGCGCCCGGCCTCCTCGGGGACGTCAACCCGAACCCCGGGATGCAGGAATTCATCGCGGACGGCGTCGTCCATTTCCATCTGGTGCCGGTCGCGGGGGATGCGCGCGTCCGTTACGTCGAGATCACGAAGATGAGGGGGACGAACCACCAAATGGGACCAATTCCGATCGACATCGGCAGCCGCGGAATCACGGTCAGGATGCCACACATCCCCGGACGGAAGTGAAGGGGCCACCGCTCGGGGGAGTGTTCGTGGTACACCTGGCCGGACCGATGGGGCTGAAAGACAACAAGATGTACCAGGCCGCGTACTGGAGGGCCTTCGAAGACTTCTTCGGGAAACAGAACTCCGCGGTCGTCAAGGCGATGATGCTGGCCAAGAACCCGAAGGCGGACACCGGGAGCGGCGAACTCGACCGGGTGTGCTTCGGCCTTCGACAGACGATGGGATGGCTCGCGGAAGCGATCGAGAGGAAGGCCCTGTCCACCCTCGGCCACAAGTGACTCGGCTTTCTAGTGTCCAAAGGATCGCGCGAGGTCACTTGATCGAAAACCGCGCGACGACTTGGTTGTCGGTCTTTTCGATCAAGAGATCCGTCTGCAACATGTCGCGGAACGCGATCTTCAACAGGGCTTCGTAGTAGACGGACCACTTCGAGCCGGCACTGTGTTTGAGGATGATCGTCCACTTGCCGCCGTCCACGTGTTCCTCGTACTCGAACGCCCGACCGTACCGGGATTGAAGGCGGGGGAAGCCGATGACCATCGCTTGGAGACTCACTTCTTTGAACCAGAACGTGATGAACTCGGGGATCAGATTTTGTCCGACCCATCGTCCGAGCTCCGCCGCCTCTTCATCCGAGAGACGCTCCATCATCCGCTCGATCAGGGAGCTCGGGAGCGCGATGAGACCGAACTTCTCCGCGTAGATGTCCCACTCGACTAGCCTTCGGATGGCCTTGTTGACGAGGAGGTTCACGCTGACCCCCTCCCGTTCCCCAAACTTGCGGAGGAAGTCGTCGACATCCCTCTCGATGCGGATCGTACGGGTAACGCTGCTGCTCGGGGGCAACCCACTCCTCCCGACCGGAGAACTAGTAAGGAGCGTATAGCTCAAACTATCTAATCCTTTGTTCGGAACGATGGACGGTCATTCGTAGAGCCGGAGGCGGACTACGACCTGGTTCTCCGACTTCTCGACCTTGACCTCTCTCTTGAGGTGGTCGCGGAACGCGGTGCGGATCGCCTCCTCGTAGAACGTCGACCATTTCGCGCCGCTCCCGTGTTTGAGGATAATGGTGCGCCGGTCCCCTTCCTCGAGCTCCTCGTACGCGAACGCCCGGCCATACTTCGCCAGCAACTTCGGGAACCCTTCGAGCAGCGTTTCTGGAGTGACCTCCTTGAACCAGAACGTGATGTATTCCTTCACCAGGTTCTTCCCCGCCCAAATCCCTAACTCCCGAGCCTCCTCGTCCGTGAGGCAGTCCATGAGTTTGATCAGCATCGCCGAGGGCAACGTGATGAAGCCGAACTTCTCGCCGTAGGCATCCCACTCGACGAACTTCCGCAGCGCGCGGTTGACGAGCGTATTCACGCTCGTGTCGCCTTGTTCGGCCAGGTGCCGCAGACGCTCGTCTGCGTCCTTTTCAATCCGGACGGACCTGGTGACGCTCGCTTTGCCTGGCATGAACCGCCCTTGCCTCACGCGTCCTAGCACATCGTTCTTTGTGTTCTTAGATGTTCTTTTGCACTCTTTCCGGCGGTCGGCGACACACAGTAACGGCCCCGAACCGGTCCAAAACATACGCCTATTGACCCTCGCCGGCCCACCCGGTCGCGGAGAAGGAAGATGGCGTTTGGGATTGCGAAGGGGGTCAAGGACCGTCGGCCCAAGTCCCCCTCGATTCGACTGCGGCTCCGTCGGCCGCGCTTCGGACCACACATTCCGATCACCGGGCCGGGAGCGAGCCTTCGTGCGAGTCCGGACGGAGGCGGGATCTTCGGGGGTTCCCGACCTCTCATCGACGAACGCGGGCCGGGCGGGCACCCGGCTCCCCAAGGCGTTCGGACGCGAAGCATTGTGGTCCTGCTCCCGGCCCTCAACGAGGAGATGGCCGTCGGATCGGTCATCGAGCGAATCCCGATGGAGTCGCTGAAGCGTGCCGGCTACGACGTGTACGTCTGGGTCGTGGACGGCCAGTCCGTGGACGGGACCCCGGAGGTCGCTAGGGACCGCGGGGCGAGCATCTACGTGCAGAGCGGCGCCGGGAAGGGGAACGGCGTCCGGCAGGCGCTGGATCACCTGATGAACGATCGGAGTCGTCAGCACATCCGCGGACCCCGGCTCTACGTCATGCTCGATGCCGACGGGACGTATCCCCCGGAACAGATTCCGGAATTCGTCGAGGCCCTGGAATCCGGGTGCGACGTCGTCGCGGGCTCCCGGTTGCGCGGCCGCGTCGAGGACGGTGCCTTCACGTCGTTGAATCGGCTGGGCAACGAGGTCTTGAGCGGTTTCGCCCGATTCCTGTTCGGCTTCCCGATCAGCGACGTCTGCACCGGGATGTGGGCATTCCGGGAGGACGCGCTCCAGCATTTCCGCCTGGCCGCCGAGAGCTTCGACCTAGAGGCGGACATCTTTGCATCCGCGTGCGAGGTCGGAGCGCACCTGAAGGAGCTCCCGGTCGACTACGCCTGCCGGATCGGAGAAGCGAAACTGATTCCGCTCCGCACCGGGCTCCTCATTGCATGGCGCCTTCTCATGAGGCGGTTGAACCCGCGGGACATCCGCGAGCTGCAACGCTCCCCAGTGACGACGCAAGTGGGGAGGGCGGTGGATCAATGACCGTCACGGCGGTGGAGTTGGATCTGGGCGAAGCCATGGACTTCCGGTTCCCGGCGACGAAGACGCGAATCGTCGCCGCACGGTTCGACTGCGGATGCGAGTGGCGTCTGGTCGGGGAAGGCGTCATGACGGTCCGATGCCGGGACCACCCGGATTAGACCCTCGTTCCGAAGGTCCGGCTCCGGCTGGCTTCACGCTTGTCTTCCCCGCGTAAACCGAACGCCGGGCGATCAGAAAATCGGGACCTGAGCCCGCGCGATCTGAGCGCTGATCGAGTCGATGTAGTCCCGCATGCACGCGAGGATCGTCTGCACACGAATCACTCCCAGGAGCTTCCCGTCCTTGGTGACGAGCACCCTCCGGGTCCCGTCTTGGGCCATGAGCTTCGCAATGCGATCGATGCCCTCGTTCGCGTCGACGGACACCAGGTTCGGGTCATGATGTCCTGCAGTCGGACGTCAGACGGGTTCCATCCCGGCGCGACGACCGAGGATGTCCCACTCCGTCCGGTCGTATCCTTTGCCGGCCGCGAGCTTCAAACCGCGGGAGCGAATTCCCCCTCCATGGCGGGATTCCCGGAGTTCATTCGGAAGTTGCCGGAAGCGGACACGGCCCTCCGTGGGGTGACCTTGTGGTTGCTGCAGGGAAGGACGGCTTCGGCGACGTTGTTCCAGGCGCGAGAGGATTCGACGGTGCCGGAACACAGTCACGGTGCCCAGTGGGGGATCGTCGTCGAAGGGGAGATGCATTTGACGATCGACAAGGCAACGCGAACGTGCCGGCGCGGCGACGAGTACTTCGTGCCGGCGGGCGTCCCCCATTCCGCGTCGTTCAAGGCGGGCTTCCGAGCGATCGACTTCTTCGACGATCCGAATCGATATCGACCGAGGAAATGAACCGCTTCATTCGTCGACGGGCGTCGCGCTGGACGCGATTCCTTTGTCAACTCGCGGCCGCGACCAAATCTATTAATACGCTCGGGGGCGGTCTCAACCCGTCAGACAAAGGTCCGACTTGACCTTGCTGGGATGGGAATGGGACTACTCCGGTGGCTTCTCTGGCCCCGTCGCTCCCGGGACATCGAGGAGGACGAGCCGCCCCGCCGGCGGCGAAAGCCGAAGCCACGGACCCGGTCTCACACCCCCGGCGTCTACCGGATCGAGGTCGACGGCGAGGCTGGACGTTTCCATCGGGATGGGCCCCCGTTTTCGTTCTGGTCCTCGTCCCGCGTGATCCTGATTCTGTCGTTCCTGCTGTGGTGGATCCAACCGGCCGGGCCCATGATCGCCGGCTACGTCGGAGGTCGCCGGGCCGGCTCGCCGATTAAAGCGGTGATTGCGGCGCTCATGCCCATCTTCGCCATCTACATCGCGAACGTCGGGTACGCGCACAACTTCGCGTCGCACCAGATCGACTTCGTCGCGTCCTTGCCGATGGTGGTCAGCGACGGGGCTTCGAGCATCCTGCCGTTCCTCGCGCCGTACAAGGATTTCATGGTCGCGTACATGCGGGGCTTCGTCGAGGCTTTGACCTCGACCTTCGGAATGGGGACGAACGGATACCTCATGGTGGTCATCTTCGCGTACATCGGCGGCTTGATCGCGGAGCAGACCCGTCGCGAGCTCCTCTCGCGCTCCGGATCCGGTGCGTCGCTGGGCGTCAACCTCGTGCAGCCGATTCTCGGCGCGCGGCCCTACGTCGACGACGAAGAAGAGGCGTACGAGGAGGACGAAGAGGTTCACCGATCCCGCCGACCCGTTCGCACGCGGGCCCACGGGCATCCCGCGGCGGTCGGCGCACCGGGACGGACCCGGCATCGTCGAGGCCATGCGGATTACCTCGAATTTCTCCGCAAGATTCCCGCGGAACTCGGTGAGTCAGGCGGCTACAGCCTGGTCCGACCTCGGCACCGAGACGAAGAAGAAGCGGACGACGACGAGGAGGGCGAGGAGATCGTCGCCCCGCGCCCCCATCGGGTCTCTCACGGACACACGGAGGCGCGCCCGGAGCACCGCCATCCCGCTCACCACCGGGAGGCGGAGGACGACGAAGACGAGACCGAGTCGCAGGAGCCGCCTGCGCGTCCGGCGCGCACGCGTTCGCAGGCCGAGGAGCGCGCGATTCAGCGATTTGTTGAACGCGCCCTGAAGAATTACGATCACTCGAAGCTCTGACCGCGCAACCTTTTTATCGCACGCGTCTTTGGCGTGTGCGTCCCCTCATGTTCTGTCCGAAGTGCGGTTCGCTTCTCTATCCGGCGAAGGGGAAGGTGCATTGCAATTCGTGCGGCTACGAGCGCTCTCTTTCCGGGAAAGACGCGACCGTCACGCGGGTCGCACGGCCGGGGAAAGAGAAGCCCGCGGACACGCTCGTCCTCGATGAGATCACGGAGACGTTGCCGAGGACGCGGGTCGAATGTCCGAAGTGCGGGCACTACGAGGCCTTCTGGGTCATGCGCCAGACGCGCGCCGCGGACGAGCCGACGACGCGCATCTATCGGTGTGTGAAGTGCCAGCATACGTGGCGCGAGTACTGAAGTTCCTGCGACGTCGTCCGGGAACCTTTATAACAGCCCACCTGATTTCCCGCCGAAATTCTGGGGGAGCCGTGGTTGTTCGAGGGGAAGGTCAAGGCAGATGTTCTCCGGGAGGTCGTCGATGTCGTGTCGACCCTCGTGGATGAAGCGAAGTTCAACGTCGGGAAGGATTCCGTCACGGTCAAGGCGGTCGATCCGGCTCACGTCGCGATGGTCGACCTCACGTTGGACCGGGGCGCCTTCGAGGCCTACAAGGCGGACGAGGGCGAGCTCGGCATCGACATGGACAAGATGAAGGAGATCCTGCGGCTCGCGAAGGCCGGGGAGACGATCGCTTTGCGACACGACGAGGACAAGAACCGCCTGGTGGTGACGGTCGGGAACACGACCCGGCGGATGGCCCTCGTCGACACCGCGGGGATGAGCGACCCGAAGGTCCCGAGCCTCAACCTCCCCGCCAAGGTGGTCGTCCGGACGGACGAGCTGCGGCAGGCGATCCGGGCGTCGGAGAGCATCAGCGACCACATCGCGCTCAAGGCCTCGCCCGAAGGATTCGAGGTCGTCTCGGAGGGCGACACGGACAACGTCTCCCACATGGTGCCGAAGGACCTGCTCGAAGAGATCCAGGCCAAGGAGGCGGTTCGATCGCTCTTCCCGCTGGACTACTTTTCGAACATGGTAAAAGCCATCAGCTCCGCGCCGAACGTGACCCTGTACCTGGGATCCGACTATCCTGTGAAGATGGAATTCAAGATCGCGGGTGGGAAGGGCGAAGTGAAGTTTTTGCTTGCGCCGAGAATCGAAAGTGACGGATAGGCCCTGGGCGGATGGGAGTTGCAGGGCGGTTGCGCGAGAAGCCTCGCTACAAGTAGTAGGCATGGAAATGGTCTGGGACGCTCCTTCGCAACTGGATGCCTCGCGGAGAAACCCTCGCTTACCTTGCCGGCATTGTGGACGGGGATGGATACTTCAAGGTGAGTCGGACCTACCGCACGTCCAGGACTGTTCACCCTTAGTACGCCACCACAGTCGGAGTGTCACAGCTCTGGCCGGGTGAAGGGGTCAGGATCTTCGCGGCCGCTCTTGGGGGCTTCATTGAGGACCCGCGAAAGATCTCTATCGGCCGATGGATGGCACGATGCGAAGTCCGTGGTTCCAAGGCGGAATCGGCAGCGCGGCGTCTCCTCCCCTTCCTTCAGTTGAAGAGGAATCAGGCCATTCTCCTGCTCGAGATTGGACGACTGAGACCCGGCCGCGCGCGGGTACGCGATCGCGGGGTCGCCTGTTCAGAGATGGAAGAGGTCCGACAAGCTCTACGACGGTCTCATGATGGGATCGATCGAGCCGGGAAGTTAGGTCCATCGCTACCCTCTTTCGAGGCTTATCAACAGCTGACTCCGGAGCAACTTGGATGGACCCGGAAACAGCTGCTAAGCTATCTCGCGGGCATCATCGACAGTGACGGAAATCTCCGGATTGAGAAACGGCGAGTCAAGGGGATGATAGGCCCCCATTACCGGATTAACATTCGATGCGGACAAGTACTCCCGTCGCGTGCGGTGGAGCTTCTCGCGGCGACCTTCGGCGGTCGCGTGGGTCTCAGCAAGTCTCGTCGACCAAATCAGAGGGATTTGGCCACTTGGAGCCTTCACGACAAGATGGCTGAACCTGCGATACGGGCGCTGCTCCCTTACCTCGTGGTGAAGAAGACCGAAGCGCTCCATCTTCTTCAACTCCGACGTCTCAAGGCCGAAGGCAAGCAAGGGGTGACTGAGTGGGTGCACGCGAACCGGTGGCGGGATTCGGTGAGGATGCGAAAACGATGCTACACGACTTCCCAGGTGGCTGCTTTCGAACGAATTCGCCAAGCTGTACTGGCTTTGCACTCGTCCGTGCCGCGGTAGCCGGTCACACGCCAAACATGAGTCGCATGGCCCCGTACGCGGCCATCCCGACCCCGGCGGACGCAGGAATCGTGATGATCCACGCCCAGAAGATCCTCCGCGCGACACCCCAACGCACCGCGGACAATCGTCGCGTCGCGCCGACCCCCATGATGGCAGAAGCAATCACGTGCGTCGTGCTCACCGGGATCCCAGCCAGCGCGCTGCTCGCGAGCGCGATGCCTCCCCCGGTCTCGGCGGAGAAGCCTTGCCAGGGTCGTAGGTGCGTGACGCGCTGAGACATCGTACGAACGATACGCCAGCCGCCGAAGAATGTCCCGAGCGAGATGGAGGCGTGGGCACCGACGATGACCCAGAGCGGGACCTGGAACTGGCCCGAAGGGGGGCCCCAGGGAGGTCCGATCGCCGCGATGATGAGAATGAGGGTGATAATCCCCATCCCTTTTTGAGCGTCGTTCGTCCCGTGGGTCACGCTGTAGAAGAAACTCGAGACGAGTTGAAGGCGCTTGAACTCATGGTTCACCTTCGTCGGCGTGTGTCGGCGGAACAGGCGGATGACCACGAGCGCGAGGCCGAATGCGAAGAGAAGCCCGACGAGCGGCGCGGCGACCATGTACACCACGATTTGCACGACCCCTTTCAGGAGGATCTTTCCGAGGATGACCGCCGGGAGGAGTCCCGTGAGCAGACCGGCCAGGATCGTCGTCCCGAGCGTCGGCCGGTGCCTCCGGATGATGACGTCATAGCCAAAGAACGACGCGGCGCCGAGCACGAAGACCATTCCCGTCACGAAGACGAAGAGGAGCATGTTCGTCGTGCTCGGGAGGAGGATCGACCCCGGTCCCGCCGCGAGCGCGGCCGCGCCGATGATGCCACCGATGAGCGCATGGCTGCTCGACGTCGGGAGGCCCCACAGCCAGGTGATCAGGTCCCAGACGATCGCGCCGACGACGCCTCCCATGATGATGGCCATCGAATGGAAGAACGCGGCCTGGCTCAGCGGTAGGGCATTCACCCCGAGGACGTTCGTGTCGATGATCCCCTTGCCGATCGTTTCCGCGATTGCATTCGTGATGAAGACCATCCCGACGAAGTTGCCGGCCGCCGCCATGGCGACCGCCTTCGTCGGCGTGAGGACTTTCGTCGCGACAATCGTCGCGATCGCGTTCGCGGCGTCGTGGAAGCCGTTGAAGAAGTCGAACGCGAAAACCACGAGGATCGCGACGATGAGGATCGTGAAGAGATCTGCCATTCCTAGTCCGTGCCTCCGCGCGTCCCTCCGTCCCGCCGCGAGAGACCCCTGACGACTCATTGATTCTTCGCCACAATGTCGCTCAGCACGTTGGCGACATCCTCGCAGTGGTCCGTAGCTTGCTCGAGGACCTCCGTGATCTCCTTGAACTTGATGATCGTCACGGGATCCTCCTCACGGAAGAGCGCCGCGACCGCGTTGTTCATGAGGTCGTCGGCGACGTTCTCGAGGCGATGGACCTCGATGGAGATTCGCTCGACCCCATCGGCCTGCTTCATGTTGCGGATCATCCCGACGGCTTCCTTGAGGAGCCGCGTCCCGTCCTTGATCACGTTTCCGAGCTGCACCATCGCCTCGGTCGGACGATCAATTTCATAGAGGCCGATCCGGCTCGAGGCCGCCTCGATCATGTCGAGGACATTGTCGAGCTCGGTGGCAAGGGACTGGATGTCCTCCCGGTCGATCGGCGTGATGAACGTCTTGTTCAATTCCTCGTAAACCCGATGGACGATCTCGTCGGCGTGGTGCTCCACGTCCTTGATCCGTCGGCACTTCATCGGCACGTCGCGGAACTCGTGCAGCAAGTCCGCCAGGGCGATCGCACCCTCGTCGACCGTGGCGGCGAGCCTCTCGAGGAGGTCGAAAAACTGGCGCTCCTGCGGGATAATCCATGCTTTCAAACCCATTGGCCCTCGCTCCCCGTTAACGCGGTAGTCCTGGTACATCATTAAGATGTCGTATCGGAGGGGTGCGTCAGCCCTCGTCCAGGTTCACGCCGGACGCCTCGAGCTGTTGGAGCAGCTGCTTCCGCATCTTCCGGTTGCCGGCGAAGCCTTTGATCGCCTTGCGGGACATCTCGTAGTTCCGGAGCAGTTCCTTCACGTCCCGGGGCGCCACGCCGGCCCCGCGCGCGATGCGTTGCACGCGGGAGGACTTCACAAGTTTCGGGTCTTTCATCTCGTCATCCGTCATCGAGTCCATGATGATCTTGAATCGTCGAAGGCGCGCTTGGGTGTTCTCCATGTCCGCGTCCTTCATCTTTCCGCCGACGCCCGGGATGAGGGACGCGAGCTTCCGCATCGGACCCATGTCCGTCAGCATCTCGATCTGTTCGTACATCTCGTGGAGCGTGAACTTCCCCGCCATGATCTTCTTCGTCAGCGCCTCGGCCTTCTGCGTGTCGATGGCCTCTTGCGCACGTTCGAGGAGCGTCTCGAGGTCGCCCATGCCCAACAAGCGCGAGATGAACCGAGGCGGCTCGAACTTCTCGAGGTCATCGATCTTCTCGCCGACGCCGATGAAGACGATCGGGGCCTTCACCTCGGCGACCGCCGACAAGGCGCCGCCCCCTTTCGCGGTCCCGTCCAACTTCGTGACGATGACGCCCGTGATCCCGACCGCATCGTGGAAGGCCTTCGCCTGCGGCCCGGCCTGCTGGCCCACGGTCGCGTCGAGCACGAGGAGGCGCTCGTCCGCCTGCACCGCCTTGGCGACGCCTTCGATCTCCGCAATCAAATCGGGCTCGAGCGCGTGCCGACCGGACGAGTCCACGATGATGACGTCGGTCCCTTCGAGCGCCTTCACGCCCGCCTTGGCGATCTTCACCGCGTCCTTGGCGGACGGATCCCCGTAGAACGGTGCGTTGATCTGTTCCGCGAGCTGCTTCAGCTGATCGTACGCCGCAGGCCGATGCACGTCCGCAGCGACGAGCCCGGCCGAGAGCCCTTTCTTCTGGAAGAACTTCGCGAGCTTCCCCGCGGTCGTCGTCTTGCCTTGCCCGTACAACCCGACGAGCAGGATCCGCTGTTTCTGGAGGGGGACCTCACGGGTCGTCCCCAAGATCCTGACGAGCTCCTCGTAGATGATGCGGACGACATGCTCGCGCGGGCTCATGCCCGGAGGCGGTTTCTCCTCGAGCGCCCGCCGCTGGAGCTGCTTCGTGATCGCCAGGGCGAGTTGGACGTTCACGTCCGCCTGAATGAGCGCGCGCTGGATGTCGCGGACGATCTCCTTGATCAGCGACTCGTCGACGTAGCTGGCGCCCGCGATCTTGCGCAGCGCCTCGCGGAGGGAGCCGCCGAGTTTTTCGAGGACCATCGGACGTCTCCAAAGTGCGGAGGCACGTTAAGGTTGGCGGTGCAAGCAGCGCATTCGCGCATCGTCGATATAAGAAAAAAGGGAAGGGAGGGCTAGCCTTGTCAGAAGGGATGGGATGCACTCTAACGAACTAGCCCAAAATTCCCCCGGAAATGTATTCAGAATTGGCTACTTAACACTTTGTAAAATCTGGGGGTCCCGATGGCGCCGACGATGCGGGGGGTCCGGGTGTGACAAACCGTGGCCTTGGAGACCGGCGTCCCCAGGATCTGCCGTGCTATACTAAGTATATTCCTACCAGAGGTTCGGAGCGGCCACTCAAAGAATGCCGCATTGATGGAGGCCGAACTTGGGGTGGACTCAAAGGTATCCGGACTTCTGGAGCGTGAGGAGGTCCTCGGTCGACAGCTTCTCGCCCTTCTTGAACCGCTCGAAGATGAGTTCCGCCTCTTTCTTCGCGTCGACCTCTTCCGCGACTTCCTCGGTGACGCCGCGGCTCTTCATCCAGATTCCGTGAATGATCTTGTCGTAATCGTGGACCTGGCGGATGTGCTCGATGTGCTTGCGGTGTTCCTCGTCCGCGAGCATTTTCGTCTTGATGAACTCCTCTTGCGCCCGATCAGCTTCCCGGCGCAGGTTGTCGCCCTGCTCGTAGAGCGCGGTCATCTGGTCGTGCTCCGCTTGGGCCTTCTCCGCGAGCTCGGAAACGCGCTTGTGGGCGTCTTCCGCGAGGTCCCGCGCAGACTTCAGCTCGTCCTTCATCTTCCGGACGTCCTCGTTCTCCTCGAGCGACTTCTCGAGTTTCTTGACCTCCGCCTGAAGGTGTTGGATCTCGTCGATCAGCGCGCGTTCCTTGTCGACCGTCAAGACGGACGTCATCTGTCGGAACTCGAGTCGCTTCAATTCCTGCTGCAGCTTCCCGAGCGGCACGGCGCCGCGGGGGAGCTTCCTCCGCTTCAACTCGCTGAGTTGGTCCTGGAGATCGTTGACCCGGCGGTTGTAGCGGTCGCGTTCCTCTTTCGCGGCCTTGACCTGGGCATTCAGTTCGTCCCGCTGGATCCGGTGTTGGGTCGCCTCGTCGACGAGCGCCCGGACCTGGGCGTTCAGCGCATCGCGCTTCTCGACCCATTCCCGCGTCTTGTCGTTCAGCTCGTCGCGACGCCGGCGGTGGCGTTCCGCCTCTTGGTTCTCTCGCTCCCGCTTCAGCTGTAGATCATCCAGCACCGAAACCCTCTCGAGACCGGCTGGTGGGAAGTTGCGAAGAATACCTCGGCTTATAAAACTTCCCGCAGGTGTTCTCGGAATCCGGAAGGGACGCAAGCGATAACGGCGTCGCAAACTCAAATAGCGCCACACTTCATGGTAATCGGGGTTCCGTGAGCCGGTTCGCGTTCATCGGGTTCGTCGTCCTCCTCGCATTGTTGCTCGACGCCGGTGCCCCCGCGTTCGCAGGACGAGTCCCGTCGCCCTCCCCGTCTGCAACGAGTTACACCCTCGCCCTCGCGGCGGACCGCCGATCCGCGGAGCGGAACGAGACGATCACGTATACGATCTGGCTGAACGTCACGGGCGGCGGTCCTCTCCAGCTCGTCAACATGAACTTCACCGTCGACCCGGACCTGATCCTCGTCAATACGTCGATTACGCTCCCGTTCTCGTGCGGGACTAACGGTTCCAACGCGACGTTCGCAGAGTGGCAGTGCAGCTTCCTCCGCTCCGGTCGTTCGTACCGATTCGTTGTGCCGGTCGTCGTCGATGCGAACGCGACCCGCGGCCGATCGCGGATGGCGACGGCGCAAGCGATTGAGCTCGGAGGGGGCCCGGCCACCCCGAGGATCGCCCAGGTCCGCGTCTTTATTCTGATCGGCGTCCTCGCCCTTCAGGTCGGCGCCACTCCTTCCTCGCCGCCCGTGTGGGGAAGTCGGATCACGTTCGTCGTGAACGTCACGAACATCATCACGACGGATGTCGACCCTGCGGACGTCCAGAACTTGACCGCGTACAACGTGCGCATCACGATCGGAATCAGCCCGTTGCTCGAAGTCGGGAGCGCGACCCCTCGGCTTCTCGTCTTGAGCTATCTGACCCCGAGTGAAAATGTCAACGTGAACTTCACCGGAATCGTCTCGTCCAACGCGACGATCGGCGATCCGGTCTGGGTCAACGCGACCGTCCTCTATGAGGACATGGCGAACCGCTCCATCGGTCCGAAGTTCGACGAGCGGCTCCTCACCGTCCAGGCGCCACCCCCGCTGCGGACCGATCTCACGTCGGTCCTCGCCGTCCTCGCCTTCGCCCTGCTGGCCATCCTGGCGGCGGTCCTCATCGCCCCGGTCCTGGGCGAGCGCAACCTCACAATTGACGAGGTTTTCCTCGTCCACCGGAGCGGGATCCTAATTCAGCATCTCAGCCGGGGACCCGGTCTGCGGAAAGACGACGACCTCGTCGCGTCGATGTTCGTCGCGATCCAGGAGTTCGTCCGCGACTCGTTCGATACGAAAGCGACCCTTGACGAGCTGTCGTTCGCGGGGCGGAAGGCGGCGGTCCTCCGCGGCCATCACGTCGTCCTGGCGGCGCTCGTCTCCCGCGGCAACCCGCGGTACCTGTTCCCTCAGATGAAGGCCGTCGAGCGGGCTCTGGAGAAAGCCCACGGCCCGGCGCTCGTCGATTGGGACGGTCGGGTCGCAGGCCTCGATCAGACCGGGACGATCCTCGAGTCGTTCCTGTCGGGCGGCTTCCGAAGGATGCATGGGGGGTGGAAATGATCGGTCGACCTCACAGGTCGCGGGGCCCGAGGACCTTGAACGAGACCGGCTCCCAGGCGGCCTCGACCCGGCGCGGCCCGCGCCCCGGTGCCGCCGTCCCGGTAAGGAGGTGTTCGCGTGCCGATTGAACGCCCGGACACGGCATCGCTGGTCCGGCAACGCCTCTTGGCGAACGCGGACGACGTCGATGCCCTCTTTGTGCTCGCCGCCCTTCGGGTCCAGGATGGCTACCTGGAGGAAGGCTTGACGATCCTCGACCGCGTGCTCCGGATCGATCCGCGGTACCCGGGCGCCTGGCGCTTCAAGGCGAAGCTCCATCGAATGCAGGGAGCGACATCCGCGGAACAGTCCGCGCGCAAGCGGGCCGAGGACACGGAGAAATGAAAATGGCCCCCGACGTCGTCAAGCTCAAGATCTGCATGGCCGGGGAGGGTGCCGTCGGCAAGACCTCCCTGATCCGCCGGTATGTGCTCGACCAGTACGACGACCGCTACGTCGCGACGCTCGGCACGAAGATCACGAAGAAGAGCGTGACCGTCGCCAATCCGTTCGGCCCCGATCTGCTTCAGGCGGATGTGATCCTGTGGGACATCATGGGCACGTCGACCGTGCGGGAGCTGCTGAAGGAAGCCTACTACCACGGAGCCCAAGGCATCCTGGCGGTCGCCGACCTCACGCGGCGGGACACGCTGATCGCCCTCGACGAGTGGGCGCGGTCGATCCGGTCGGTCGCGGGGGACATTCCGACGTTCGGCGTCGCGAACAAGGCGGACCTCGAGAAGGATCGGGCCCTCCCGGCGGCGGAAGTCGAGGCGTTCTTCCGGCAGCGCGCGTGGCCTTGGTCGTACGCGAGCGCGAAGACCGGGGCCGGCGTCGACGAGACCTTCGTGCGACTCGTGAACCACGTGCTGTCGAATCGGGTCTGACCTAGGCGATCCGCCAGCGGCGATGGGCCTCGGCGCCTTTTGTGAAGCAGTAGTGGACCGTGTTGAACTCCGTCCGCATCGCACCGACGTCGGAGGCGACCTTCTCCGCCGGCTCGTGCTTGACCGCGATGCGGGCGAACAGATCGGCGACCTCGTCCATCTCCGACTCCCGCATCCCGAGCCGCGTGAGCTCCTGCGTCCCGAGGCGGATGCCGCTCGGCTTCACCGAGGACGTGTCCCACGGAAGGAGGTTCTTGTTCGTGATGATGTTCGCCTTCTCCAGGTCCCCGGCGACTTTCGCACCGCCGCCGAGGCTCGCGACATCCAGGGCGATCGCGTGGCTCTGAGTGAAACCGTGCTTCTCCGCGAGGGCCTTGATGCCGCGTTCGTGGAGGGCCTGGGCGAGGGCCTTCGCGTTCCGGACGATCTGCGCGGCGTAGTCGCGGCCGAACTCCAGGAATTCCGCGAGCGTGATCCCGAGGGCCGCCATCGCATGGAGGTGGTGGTTCGACACGACGCCGGGGAAGACGGCCCGTTGCAGCCGCTTGATGAACTTCTCGTCCTCGGAATCGGAGAGCAGGATCCCGTGCTGCGGTCCGGGCAGCGTCTTGTGGGTCGAGCCCGTGAGGACGTCCGCGCCCTCGTGGAGCGGGTCCTGGAATTGTCCGCCGGCGATCAGGCCCATCACGTGCGCCCCGTCGTACCAGACGTGACAGCCGGCTTCCTGGAATGCGTCCCGCAAGTCCCGGAGCGGGGTCGGGAACAAGAAGACGCTCTGCCCGAACGCCGCGACCTTCGGCTTCACGAGCCGGAGCAACTTCGCCGTGCCGTCCACGTCGATGTTCATCCGATCCACGTCGAAGGGATAGTTCACGTTGTTCACGCCGCGCATCCCCGCGGCCCCGAACTTCGCGGAGCTGATGTGGGCCCCGTGGCTCAGGGCCACGGACGTCATGATGTCCCCCGGTTCGAGGAGGGCAAAATAGACGGCCATGTTCGCGACCGTGCCGCTGATCAGCCGCGGATCCATGTGCCTCACGCGGAAGAGCCTCTTGGCGAGGGCCACGACCCGGTCCTCAACCTCGTCGACGAAGACGTTCCCCTGGTAGTACCGCTCGTGCGGGAGACCTTCCGCGTAGCGGTCCCCGAAGTCCGACAGCAACATCTCCCGCGCCATCGGACTGATCACGTTCTCGGACGCGATCATCGGGAGGGACTTCGAGAACCACGCATGGTGGCGGTCCACCTGTTCGTTGAGGAAGACGACGTCTTCGTTCATCCGCGACGGAACCGGAACCGACGCGCCGGATAAATACGTTGACTCGCGCTAGAAGCAGTGGACCTTCCCTTCGACGATGCGCTCCGTCATCTTGTAGATCTTCTCGAGTTCCTCGTCGATCAGGGCCTCCGCATCTTTCTGGAGCGAGCTGAGGTGGGTGCCCTTCTCGGGGATGATCTGGGCGGTCGCCGCCTGCGGCTCGTCGATCGGGTTCCCGATCTGAGAGACGATGCGGACCCAGACCTCCTTCACCTTGCCCTGATGCTCCCGCACCAGGCGGTCGGCGATGTCGAACGACAACAGGTTGTACAGCTTGCCGACATGCGTGACCGGATTCTTGCCCGCTGCGGCCTCCATCGACATCGGCCGGTACGGGGTGATGAGGCCGCTGACCCGGTTCCCGCGGCCGACGCTGCCATCGTCCCCGTTCTCCCAAGACAGCCCGGTGACCGTGAGGTAGAAGATCCCGGCGTCGTAGTTGTCGCCCGTGTTGATGTCGACCTTCACCGAGCGGTCCGTGTACTTGACCGCGTTATCGAGGAGCCGCTCCCGGAGTTCCTCGACGACGCTGCGGTAGTGGTCCTTGTCCGGGACGTACTTGTCCACGAACGCCGCGGCGACCGTGAGTCGCATCTCGTCGTCGTGCCGGACGCCCATGACCTTGATGTCCTGGCCGACCTCCTTGAGGTCCCTCTTCAGCGGCCCGTTGATCAACTGCTCCGTCTGCAAGACGACGGTCTCCAACTCGGAGAAGGGGGCGAATCCGACGCCGAACGAGGTGTCGTTGGCGAGGTGCTTCTGCGTGTCGTACAGCCCTCGGAGATCGACGGAACCCTGACCGATCTTGCAGTCCAGGGTGACGTCCGCGTCGACGTTGAGGTTCGTGCAGGTCGTCGTGAGATAGTTGTGGGCGGCCTGGATCGCGGCCGTGCGGTACGGGAGGCGCTCGCCATTGACCATCGTCGTCGCCCGGCCGACCAAGAGGATGTACGCCGGCTCGAGGAAGACGCCGCCGCCGAACTTCGGCGCGCTCTGTCCTCCGACGACCTCTACCTGGTCCGTGTTGTGATGGAGGATGCGCCCGAACCGTTGGAGGTACATCTTCGAAAGCGCCCGCGAGACGATTTCTGCGAGCCCGTCCGCGATGCTGTCCGGGTGGCCGATCCCCTTGCGCTCGACGATTTCCGAGCTCTGCTGTTCGATCGGCGTGTGGATGAGTTCCTCGACGTAGATATTTCGCGCCACGGAAAGCCTCCGACGGCTGTGCCGCGTGGATGCGGAGGTGCATATATGGCTTTTGTCGCCCGCCCGCACGAAGTCGACGGAACCCTGACGGAATACGGCGGCCTTCCGGACACGGTCCATCGGCCAATCATATGCGATGGTCCTGAAAATTCCGGCAGGAATATGTACCGCATGCCCGTTGCCCGTCCGGATGATGCCCGACTTGGAGGAGGTCCCCCGCCTGCGGAAGGCCCTCGGGCTCACACAGACCGCGCTCGCACGACTCTCGAACGTCAGCCAGTCGACGATCGTGAAGATCGAGAAGAAACAGATGAACCCGTCCTACGACGTCGTCCGGCGGGTCATGACGTCGCTCCAGGCCGAACTCAAGAAGCAGGAGAAGAAGGCGCTCGTCGAGCAGATCCAGACGAGGAAGGTCCAGTACGTCGAAGCGAAGATCACCCTCGCGACCGCGGTCGACGAGATGCGCCATTGGAAGTTCTCCCAGATGCCTGTCATGCACAACGGCCACCCGGTCGGCTCGATCTCGGACAAGGTGATCAACAACCTGATCCTGTCCGGCAAGGACCCGAAGGACCTCGCGCGGATCCGGGTGGACGAGGTCATGGAGCCGGCGTTCCCTCAGGTCGATGCGAAGGCGCCGGTCGAGCTGGCGGCGAGCCTCTTGCGACACTACAACGCCGTCCTCGTGACCGCGAAGGGCGAGGTCACGGGGATCGTGACGAAGTCGGATCTGATGAAGCTCCTGTGAGGAGATGAATCGGCCCAGGAAACGGATTCGCCCACCTCCACGTTATCGTTAAATAACGATAACGCCTTCATGGATCCAACTTGGAGCGGTGAGGCCTGTGATGATCGGTTGCGGGTATTGTGTCAAGATGGTTCGTCGTCGGCGGTACCTCTATTTCTGGCACTACGAAAACCGAGGCGGGCGGCGGGAACAGGTCGAGGAATACGTGGGCCCGGCAAACGACTCGGAGAGCCGTGAGACGGTCGCTCGCAAGGTCGCGGCCTATGCGGAGCGAGCCCGGAGGGAGATGGGACGGTTCGTCGAGCTCACGCGCTCGGAGATGGCCACGCGAAGCTGATCGGCTTCGCCTTCGCGTTATCGTTATCCGACGATAACATCCCGCGGAGCGGCACTCCGCACCTCGGCCTCACTCGGGGTATGGGACGTCCACTTCGAGGAAGTCCTCGGCCACCCGGACGTTCGCGAAGACCTTCTTCGCATCCCCCAGGATTGACGTCGGATCCTCGTACCGCGGGCTCAGGTGCGTGAGCACGAGCAGCCCGACCCCGGCCTCCTTCGCGGTTTCCGCGGCTTGACGCGAGGACGAATGTCCGTAGCGGTTCGCTTTCTCCTCGAGCCCTGCATCCGACGTCGCGTCGTGGATCAGCAGGTCCGCACGGCGCGCCATCTCGACGAGCGCCTCGTGGGGCATCGTGTCGCCCGTGTACACGATCTTGCGACCGCGACGCGGAGGCCCCAACACGTCCTCGGGGCGAATCGTCCGACCGCCGATCGTCACCGGCTCGCCCGCCTGGAGCTGACGGTACAGCGGCCCGCTCGGGATTCCGAGGGCTTCCGCACGATCCACGCTGAACCGGCCCGGTCGCGTCTTTTCCTCCAGGACGAAGCTCACGCACGGGACGGTGTGGACCGCCTCGAACGCGCGGACGACGTATTCCCCGCAATCGATCTCCCCGCCCGGAGGCAGCTCCTTCGCGTGGACCGCGAATCCGGGGGTGAAGTAGCCGAGGGACAGCAACTCGCCGACGAGCCGCTCGATGCCCCGCGGACCGTAGACCTCGAGGGGCGCTTCCCGTCCGTTCATCGACATGCTCTGCACCATGCCGGGCAGGCCGAGGAAATGGTCGCCGTGGAAGTGGGACACGAAGACGCGGGAGACTTGCATGAAGCTCAGCTTGCTCAGCATGAACTGCCGCTGCGTGCCCTCGCCGCAGTCGAACAGGATGACTTCGGGGCCTCGCTTGATCGCGACCGCGCTCACGTTCCGCTTCGGCGTGGGCCACGATCCGGAGGTGCCGAGGAAGACGACTTGCATGGACCGCTCCCGAACGCCCGCAGGGCTTAACGCCTTTTGGACACCGCGCGAAAGCTATATCGCGGAACCGGGATGCCGCGGCGGTCCTCCATGCGTTCGATTGACGGCCGGTCGCTCGACCTCGATGACGTGGTCGCGGTGGCCCGCCAACGCGAACCGGTCCGACTCGCCCCGGCCGCGGCGAAGCGCGTGGACGCGAGCCGTCGAGCCCTCGAGAAGGTCGTCGCGAAGGGCTCCCTCGCGTACGGGATCAAGACGGGCTTTGGCGAGCTCGCGAACGTCGCCATCTCCGACGCGGACGTCCGGGCGCTGCAGCTCAACCTGCTGCGGAGCCACGCGATTGGTCTGGGCCCGCCCCTCCGTCAGGATGAGGTGCGGGCCGCCCTCTTGCTCCGGGCGAACACGCTCGCGATGGGTTACTCCGGCGTCCGTCGGATCCTCGTGACCCGCCTCTTGGACTTTCTGAACCTCGGTGTCCATCCGGTGATCCCGTCCCGGGGGTCGCTCGGCGCGAGCGGCGACCTCGCCCCGCTGGCGCACCTGGGCCTCGTGCTCGTCGGCGAGGGCGAGGCGGAGGTCGAAGGACAGATTCTTCCCGGGCCGAAAGCCCTTGCGAAGGCGAAACTGGCTCCCCTCGTTCTCCAATCCAAGGAAGGCCTCGCGATCATCAATGGGACCTCCGTGATGGCGGCGGTCGGTGCCATCGTCGTGAACGATGGCTTGCGGTTGTTGAAGGACGCCCAGGTGGCCGCCTCGATGTCCTTCGAGGCCCTCCGGGGTTCGCCGAAGCCGTTCGACGATCGCCTCGTCGGGCTGAAGCCGCAACCCGGGGCGCGGGAGGTCGCGGCGAACCTGCGGCGCCTCCTGCGGGGGAGCGAGATCATCCCGTCCCACAAAGGTCCGCACAAGGTGCAGGACCCGTACACGCTGCGGTGCATCCCGCAGGTCCTGGGGGCCGTTCGCGCGACGCTCGAGGACGCGGCGGCGTCCCTGCGGATCGAGATGAACGCGGCGACGGACAACCCGCTCATCTTCCCGGAGGGGACGAGCGTCAGCGGAGGGAACTTCCACGCGCAGGCGCTCGCGATGGCCCTCGATCACGTCGCTCTCGGCATGGCCGTCCTGGCGGGCTTCTCGGAGCGGCGGATCGCCCGCCTCGTCGACACGCGGCTCAGCGAGCTGCCGCCCTTCCTGACCGAGAAGAGCGGCCTGAATTCCGGCATGATGATCGTGCAATACGTCGCCGCGGGCTACGCGAGCGACAACAAGGTCCTCGCCCATCCCGCATCCGCCGACTCGATCCCGACCTCGGCGAACCAGGAGGACTTCGTGCCGATGGGCATGGCCGCCGCCCTGAAGGCCCGGCAGTCGCTCGAGAACGCGGCGCGGGTCGTCGCGTTGGAGGTCCTCGCCGCGGCCCAGGGCCTCGAGTTCCTCAAGCCCTTGCGTCCCGGCGTCGGTCCGCGGGCGGCGTATGGATTCGTGCGGTCCGGAGTCCCGGCTCTGGTCGACGACCGCTCCCTCGCACCCGATGCGAACCGGATCCTGGAGTGGATGGCGACCGGCGAGCTCCTGAAGGCCGTGGAAGGGGCCGCGGGTCGGCTCGCGTGATCACTCGACCGCGCCTTGCAAGGAGCGGAAACAGACGGGGCAGCGACCCACGCGGCTCGCGCATAGCTCGTGGAAGTCTCGGCCGCAGCCGCACCGGGTGACCTTGAAGCCCGTCTTGATGAGTCCCTTGCAGATCGGGCACCGGCTCTCCAGGTCCGCCGTGAGGCGCTTCGCCTTCTCCTGGACCCGCTCGGAGACGTCGACCTGGGCGATCATCTCCTGGGTGTATTCCTTGTTGTCGAACACCCGGTGGGAGACGATCTGGATCGCGAGCGGCACGGAACCGGAGGCGGTCATCTTGAGTCGGAGCCTCAGTGCCTCCGAGCGGTGGGCGCCGACCCCGGGGATTTCCACCAGGCCGTCCGTCTCGGCGTCACCGAGGATGCGCACCCGGACGTCTTTCGCGAGCCCCTTGCCGACGTTCTCGACCGTGAGCGTCGCATCCGCCCATTCGTTCAATCGGACCGGGCCGACATCGACGTAGGCTTTCATGCTCGGCGCGAACTCCTCCGTGGCTTCCCAGGCGACCCGGTACGCTTCCTCCGCCGCCTTGATCGCCTCCGGGAGATCGGCCTTTCGCAGCTGCATTGCCTGGGCGAGCTTCCCTTCCGCGACCTTCATGTCGATGCCGAACTTCCGGCCGTTCCGGATCGTCGTCTCGGCCTTGAACGTCAGGTCGATGAAGCGCTTCTCGATCACCTTCGCGGATTCGACCCGTTCCAAGGCGTTGTTGACCACGTCCATGGCCTCGGTGAATTCGCCTTGGAGGATCTGCTCGTTCGCTTGCCGCAAGAGCGCCTCGGCGTCCCGGGAATCGGATCCGAATTTCTTCGCGTGGGCGACGTTGTCCGCCGCCTCCTGGAGGGCGCGGTTCAGTTTTCCGGCGAGGGCCGACTGGGCCGCGTCCCGACCGGACTGGATGCGCGCCAAGGCTTCGCGGAAGTTCTCCGCGTCGGCCAGGGTCCTCGCCTCCGAGAACTTGTTCTGGACCGGGGTCGGATCGATCTCCATCTTCCGGCAGGTCTCGACGAGGGACTCGCCTTTCGCCAACTCCTCGCGGACGTGTGACTTCAGCAGGCCGAGGCCCCAATCGATACTCCCGGCGAAGGCGGATTGCGCGCGTTCAACCTCGCCCGCTTCGTACGCAACCTCCCCTTCCTGGAAGAACTTCTCGAACTTCGTCGAATCCGCGCCGACCTCGTACGCGGTCTGCAGGAGCCCCTGGGCCCGGTTCCGGACGTCTTGGACCTCTTCGAGCAGGATCCGGAGGTCGGCGATGGCGTCCGACGCGCGGATTGCGGTGTCGAGCGCCTTCACGTAGTCCCCGTCGTTGTACATCCTCCGGGAATCGGAGACGAGTGAGGTGACGGCGAGGGGCCCTTTGCCGATCGCCCG
>Ga0209160_1000373_pt1 | contig 35941 bp, 33 predicted proteins | sample GraSoiAngelo_153_FD_186167 | JGI IMG/M metagenome (GOLD analysis project Ga0209160, IMG submission 186167) | Grasslands soil microbial communities from the Angelo Coastal Reserve, California, USA - 14_1009_12_40cm (SPAdes) (version 2) | ecosystem: Environmental > Terrestrial > Soil > Grasslands ...
GCGGTTCAAGGCCGTGAGCATCGCCAGGTTAATGAGGCTTCTGGTCTTGCGGGTGAGGCCGGGCCGAGTCCAAATCGCTCCCCAGCACCATTCGGTAACAAACTCATAGAGCACGCGCGTGAATTGGTCCGCGGAAGCCATGGCCCGATCAACGTAATCGGCGCCTAAAACTTCGCGGCGCACGGCCATTCCTTCTTCGTAGGTTTTCTTGTTCAAGGGATTCTCTCCTGAGGTACGCACGAAGCGGTCATTCCGCTAATTTGCTCGGCGATAGTATAAGCCGCGCAGTCTAGTGCCGTTCCAACTTGTTGCTACGAATTTCAGCCAGCGCCGTCAAAATAGTTGGAACGGCACTAGTTCAAAGCATCGCGACTTTAATGACAGCTTGAATTTTCAGATTCCGGGGAAAAGGAGAAATAGACGGGAGTTCGTTGCTCCCGACGCGGGGCGGGTAACCGAGGGGAGACTTTAAGCCGCGCGGACGCCGCTAACCACGACACGAGCAGCGGGGTTAACGGATGGCTCGTTCGTTTCCATCTTCGAGCGCACGAAGTTCAGTACAGCCAGCGTGGCGATGGTCAGAATCATGGCGGCGGCGATTAACAGGGCCTTCTTTCCCTTCCGCATTCTTTCTCCTGTGGTTTGTTGCTTGGGTCCGTCAACGATTGGACCCTGCGGAGCGAAAAACGGCCAGCCCTGCCCGGCAAGTATCCAGTTGACTACGAACCCATAAATACGATGTCGGCAGAGTCTTGGACACCTGTACAGAAGGACAGAAAAAGGGCAGGTTTTTTAGCCCAACGGGAGCACGGGCCGGGCGCGGCTCGCTTGCATCGAAATGTCGCTTACAAACGGGCCGACCAAAACGTCTCGGCGCGGGTCCAGATTGGGCCCCTCATGGATGCTGAGGAGCGAACAAACTACTGGTGATAAGGAGCGATCAGCGCGGCATGCCCTAAGATATGGCCGTCCATTGCTTTCAAGACGTCTGCGCGGGTGGCCGTCTCCGGCAAGTCAAGTTTTTGGTCGACCGCAAAAAGCTCGAAAGCGTAGTGGTGTGAAGGCCCCGCGGGAGGGCAGGGAGGACGATACCCAACATTGCCTTGTCCGGGGTTGCCGTTGGTCTGCATGCTGCCGTCGGGCAGTTGCTGCGTGCTGTTGGGAACGGCTTCGGGAATCTGTGTGGCCGTGGGCGCAATATTCCACACCATCCAGTGCAAGATATCGTCGACGCCCTTGCGCGGCCGCGGCTCCATATCATGCACAATCAGGACGAAACTGGCGGTGTCTCGCGGCGGATTGATCCAGTGGAGGTCGGGAGAAACGGCTGCCGGCCCTGCCGTGCACGTATATTTCACGGCCAAAAAACTGCCATCCACCATCGAAGTACTCATCATGGCGAAGGGTGGCGGCTGCTGGGCGCGAGCTGCGCCTTGCGCACCGGGGCCCTGAGCGCCGCCTCCAGGCTGGCCGCCTCGGCCAGGAGCATTGCCCGCAGGGGGAGGATTCTGTTGCGCAATTCCGGCAGTCGCGCCGGCAGGCAGAAACGCCAGAGCTGTCAGCAGCAAGGCCACTTTGCTTCGCATTGCGATCCGTCCTCCTTGCGTTTGCAAGCTGGCTCGAATCTCTCCCGTGCCGGCTATTGGGATACGCGCCGGGCCTGACACGTTACCCCGAAATTGATATCCTACGCCAACTTCACAAAGGAGCGCACCATGATCACGCGGCGGAAAATCCTGCTTGGCTCGATGGCGGCCGGGGCAGCCGCGATTTGGCCGTCGAAATTGCTGATGTCCAAGGCTTCGCAGCCTTCCACGCCGGTCGATTTCGCCGTGCCTTCCAACGCCTGTGATTGTCACACGCACATATTCGGCGATCCGCACCAATTTCCGTTTTTTTGGGCCGCACCTATACGCCCGAGCCCGCATCCGTGGCGGAGATGCGCGCATTGCACCGGGCTCTGCGCATGGACCGCGTGGTGATCGTCAATCCGAGCGTATATGGCGCGGATAATTCCTGCACCCTGGACGCGATGAAGCAGCTCGGACCGCGCGCCCGGGGCATCGCCGTGATCGACGACCAAACTTCCGCCGGCCAGCTCGAAGAGATGGATCGCGCCGGCGTGCGCGGCATTCGTCTCAACTTCGAGAATTTCGGCCAAACCAATCCAGACGTCGCGCGAAAAGCGTTTCAATCCGCCGTCGAACGCTTGGCTAACCGAAAATGGCACATCCAGATCTACACCCGCCTGGAAGTGATCGAGGGCTTGCACAAGGAAATCATGGCGGCGCCGCTTCCGGTGGTTTTCGATCATTTTGGGGGAGCGAAAGCCTCGCTGGGAACGGGGCAAGCGGGCTTCGACACGATGCTCGACCTGCTGCGTTCCGGCAAGGCTTACGTCAAGATTTCAGGCGCATACCGCTCGTCGGCCAAAGCGCCCGATTATCCCGACGTCGCTCCGCTTGCGAAGGCCCTGATCGCCGCCAACGTGGAGCGCATCGTTTGGGGCAGCGATTGGCCGCACCCGGCCGGTGGGGCCCTGCCGGGCCATAGCGCAAGCGACATTGCCCCGCTGCTGCAGATTGACGATGGCCGCTTGCTGAACCAGCTTGCCGTGTGGGCGCCGGACGCCGGTGTGCGGAAGAAGATTCTGGTGGATAATCCCGCCCGACTTTATGGCTTTTAGCGAAGCTTCTGCGCTATTTGCTGGGAGCCAAACCACCACCGCCGGGTTCGCCAATCAATTGCAGATACTGCAGCATCTCTGAGGGTATACAGAGCTGCTCCTCGAGATCCTGGCTGGGAAGCCACCTGAAACTCGCCGTCCCCAGCACAAATGGCTTCGTATAAAGCTTCGGATCGTCCACCGTCACGCTGACTTGCAAGTCATTGTGGTCCGGGCGCGTGTAGCGTTCCTGGACGTGCGCCTCGATGCTATGCGGATATCCCGCGCCATTGAGCCAGGTCTTGTCGTCGAGTCCGGTGGTATCAACCACGAACGCATTGTCTCCCTCCCAATGGCCCACCGAGTATCCGTAATAGCGCGGATCGGGCGCATCTTTGCCGGTGCCGCCCACATTCTTGGGAAGTTCTCGCCCGTCGATCCAGATTTCCCGCCAGGCCCGCTGGTACTGGTTGAGAATGATCACGCGGTCGGGCATTGTGGCGAAGGAGAGCCCTCTGATCTCGAAGATGATATTGCGCGGAAAGCCCAGCGGATCGCAGGTACGCACAAAAGCGTCATTGCTGCCGGCGACGTGGAACTTTGCCTCGGGCTTATTCATGCTGAATAACTTTTGCCCCTCCGGCGTCAAAGAAGGATCGTCACCCTTTTGCGCGGCTACAGGGCCTGCCCAGGAGCCCGTCAAATCGCGTTTGGGGGCCGGGCCGCCGGGGCCGCTTTCCTTCAATTTGTTATACATATTGTTGTTCAAACCTTGTTGAGCCCTGGCCAGCGAGGAAAAGGCCAGTAAGGCAACCAGAGCAATCGTTGCGCGAATGAGGCGATGGCGCATATTCGCAGTTCTCCTCGGATCTCGAGCCCGGTTCAGAGCCGGCCCGCGATTCTCAATGGACAGCTCGTTCGCAAATGAGAATTCCCTTTCCTAGTTGGCCGTAGCATAGCCTCCACAGCCTCCATGGTCAAACTCCGGAAGCTGAGGTGGGCGGGAGCGGCCTGCGCCGATGTCGAGGAACGGTCACTCGCAGGAGAGGGTCGCGTGGCCTGCAGGAGAATCGCCAACGGTTTTTAGGTCTATAATTATGTGCCGGTTTTTGGCGCGAAACTCTGTGCCACCGCTGGAGGAGGCCCGCATGCGAAATTTCTTCGCGAGATTCATCATCGGTCTGATGGCCGCGGTCGTTTTGGCGCCGATGGCCATGGGTCAAGCAGGCGCCGGTTTGGGTAACAGTTTGTATAACAAATTAAAGGATGCCGGCCCCGGCGGCCCGGCTCCCAAGCGCAGTGTGACCGGGGTGTGGACAGGGCCTCTCGAGTCGATGAGAGGAGAAGAGCCGGTGATGACGCCCCTGGGACAAAAGCTGTTTGCCGTGCATAAGACCGAGGCGAAGGGCGGCTGGGCGGACTCGAACGATCCCTGGAAGACGTGCGATCCGTTTGGGTTTCCACGCAGCGCGGTGAATGAAATCAGAGGAATCTCCTTCGCCGAAATGCCCAACAAAATCGTGGTCATGCACCATTACAATCGAATCTGGCGCGAAGTCTGGATGGATGGGCGAGAGCTTCCCAAGAACGTAGACATGAAAGGCGGGCCGGATTCAACGTGGTACGGATACTCGGTCGGCCATTGGGAGGGAGACTCCACCCTGGTGATCGATACTACCGGCAGCGATGATTCGAGCTGGCTCGATCCTCGCGGCTATCCGCATAGTGTCGGGGGGCACTATCAGGAACGCTACACGCGTGTGGACCATAACCACCTGGAAATGACGGCAACCGTGGACGATCCGCAGATTTATACCAAGCCTTTTGTTCTGGGGACGAGCAAATTTGTGTGGGTTCCCGACCAGACTTCGGAAGAGCAGATCTGCGTGCCCTCGGAAGCCATCTCTTACGTGAATGTCATCAGCAAGCCGGCCGCCGCCAAAAGCGCGGAAGGCAAGTAGGCCTCCGGTTTCAGAACATGCTCAATACTGGGCGCCCTTTTCCCGGCCCGGTTCTGTGTTGAACTTTTCTCCGCCCTGCTGGCTATCCCGCAATGTGGTGCCATCGGCAAGCACAATTTTCTGCAGGCGGCCCACGAGGCTTCCGGATTTCGCTTGATAGAGGTAAACGCTGATGACGTCGCCCGGCTGAAGCGAAGTCTTCCTCCAGCCAATCAGGCCGAGCGCCGCCGGACTGCCGGCCTCGGCGGCCCAATGTGTGACTTCGCCTTTGTCATCCTTCACGTCGAACATAACAATGGAGTGCGGATTGCCCCACTGGAACTTGGTTACCGTCGCGTCCTTCAGGACCACGACCTTGTCCGCGTACGCCGCGGCCCCATGATGTGCGAAAGCAGGGCCGCAAACGATCAGAAGGCTGGCGAAGAAGGCAAAAAGGATAAATAGCTTAGGTTTCATCGGTGCCTCACAAAGCCGGGGATCCGCGGCTTTCACAGAGATAAACAGAGAATATAGGACGCCGTTCTCTCGTGTCAATCGTGACGCCTTTCGAAAGGTGAATTTTTCTACAGGAGCCGAGAAACCACCGGCAGGCGCTTGCATGCAGCCAGCGCCGAGTGTAGATTACGGCTCGGCCGGAAGTTTCCAAGAGCGAAGTTCTGGCTGGAGTTCAGCGTGCAGCTCTTTGGAGGATGAAAATGAAAACCATGGCGATGCGCTCATCCTTTGCGATTTTTGCGGCAGTGGTTCTCTCCGCCCTGGGGGCATTTGCGCAAGGTGGTCCGCAGACCGATTACGCTCGTATGACCATGAAGGTCGATAAGCTGGCCGACAATTTCTATACGGTTACGGGCTTGAACGGATCGGGACGGACCGGAGGAGCGATTGGAGTTTTGACCGGTCCGGATGGCATATTGATGGTCGATGCCACCTTTGCTCCGCTGTCGGGCAAAGTTACCGCGGCGATCAAGACTTTCTCGAACGAGCCCATACGTTTTCTCGTCAACACGCATCCGCACGGCGACCATACCGGCGGCAATCCGAATTTCGCCAAGATGGGCGCGACGATTTTGGGGCGTCCCGAGATGCGCGTGGACCTGATGGCACAAAAAGCTTTTGATCCGGCAGGCCTTCCGACGTTTATTTTCACTTCGCCGCTGACCCTGCACATGGATGGCGAGGAAGCCATTGTGATTCCAGTGCCTCCGGCCCACACCGATGCCGACAGCATGGTTTATTTCCGCAAGGCCGACGTGCTGATGATCGGAGATTTCTTCCGCATCGGTTATCCCAATGTCGGCGGCACGGTGGATGGCATGATCCGGGCGCTGGGCATGGCCATCGGGGTTTGCGGGCCGAATACGAAGGTCGTTCCCGGGCACGGTCCGGTGATGAACCGATCCGATGTCATCGCGCACAAAGATATGCTCGTGAATGTCCGCGATCGCATCTCCGATCTGATCAAGCAAGGAAAAGGCGAGGATGACGTGGTCGCCGCGCATCCCACGGCGAGTTACGATCCTATCTTCCTCAAAGACGTCGCCCAGTATTACGACGAGGGCAACATCGGCCGCTATCACAACGGAGATGCTTTCGTTAAGCAGGTCTACGAACAACTGAAGCCCAAGTCGTAACGCTCGGCGTAAAGGGTTAGAGTTCGCCTGCATCGTTTTGCTGCCATCCCGCGGCAGTCAATGTGCTCCGAATCCACTCCGAGACTTATATCTTTCCCTGTGAATGCTCAGGCGGATAAGCATGGCCAATACAAATATCCCAGAGAAGAGAACAACCACAATTGCTGAGAGCGGAAACCAAGGAGACATTCGCATGTGGCCATCGGAAGATTGGGCCTCAAGGTTATCTGATTGGGCAAATATAGGGCTAATTGCAAGCCTGATAGCAGGCGTCGTTTCGACCTTCCTATTGGTTTGGATGGGCAACGTCAAAGAGGCATATTTGAAAACGCATTTGCAACAGTCCACGATTGATCTGGAAAAACAAAAGGGGGAAACCGCCAAAGCCCAAGCTGAAGTGCTTAGACTCCAAAAACAACGCTTGCCGCGAACGCTGGAATTTGAAAGCAACGATTCATTACAAGCACTCATCGCATCGTTAAAGCGCACACCTTTTACGGCAGAGATTTCGTATAAGAAGGGTGACGGGGAAGCGTCTTGGTTCGCAGAGCAAATCCGTGGTTTGCTGTTGTCTGCTGGATGGACAGTGCCGCATCCTACTCCAATACCAGAGGACATGTCAGCCCATGCAGTAGAAAAACTGAAGGCACAACCGGACGGTGTAACAGTCATAACCAAAAGGAGCAGTGATAAGGACAAACCCGACGCCCCGGAGGCTATTCTCACAAACCTTCTGAGTAAATCTCTGGGCTCTGTAGCCCTTAGCCCGGATGCCAATCTACCTGACAATTTCTTACGAATCATCATTTTGCAAAAGCCTTAAAGCAAATTAGGACACCACCTTAAAATTCGCTTGGTTGACAACCTCCAACGCCTCCAGTAGCCTTTTTCGTTTCTCTCGGGCGCCGGCGATTTCCCGGGCAGGCTGATCCGGGGCCTGCGCCTCTGCCGGCGCGAAATTCGCGCCAGAAGGCGATCCATGGCCGATCAGAAGCTCCCCACCCGCGCAGAGGATTTCTCCGAATGGTATAACCAGATTGTCCTGCGCGCCGAACTGGCCGACTATGCCCCCGTGCGCGGGTGCATGATCGTGCGGCCCTACGGCTGGGCGCTTTGGGAAAATATCCAGCAGGCCCTCGACCGCCGTTTCAAGGCCACCGGTCACGTGAACGCCGCTTTCCCTCTGCTGATCCCGCGCAGCTTCATCGAAAAAGAACAATCGCACGTCGCGGGATTCTCGCCCGAGCTGGCGGTGGTCACCATCGGCGGCGGCGAAAAGCTGGAAGAACCGCTGGTGATCCGCCCGACTTCGGAGACCATCATCGGCCACGCCTACGCCAAATGGATTCAGTCTTATCGCGATCTGCCGGTGCTGATCAATCAGTGGAACAGCGTGGTGCGCTGGGAGCTGCGCACCAAGCTTTTCCTGCGCACCCTGGAATTTTTCTGGCAGGAGGGCCATACCGCGCACGCCACATTCGACGAAGCCGAAGCCGAGACGCGCCAGATGGTGGACGTGTACACCGACTTTGCGGTGAACGAAGCGGCGATTCCCGTGATTCCGGGCCGGAAATCAGAGTCCGAGAAATTTGCGGGTGCCGATGTCACCTATTCGCTAGAAGCCATAATGGGAGACGGAAAGGCCCTGCAATTCTGCACCTCGCACAACCTGGGGCAGAATTTTTCCAAGGCCTTTAATATCCGCTATCTTGATCGCGCCGGCGTGCTGCAGCACTGCTGGACTACTTCGTGGGGTCTTTCGACGCGCGTCGTGGGCGCCATTATCATGGTCCATGGCGACGATCAGGGATTGATTTTGCCGCCGCGGCTCGCCCCCACGCAAGCAGTCATCGTGCCCATCTACAAGACGGACGAGGAGAAGGCGCAGGTCTTGGACGCCGCGCGCAAGATGCGCGACGCCCTCCTGGCGGCCGGTGTTCGCGTTCGCACCGATGAGCGTGAAGGCGCAAGCCCCGGCTTCAAGTTCAACGACTGGGAGATGCGCGGCGTGCCCTTGCGCATCGAAATCGGCCCCAAGGATTTGGCCAAAGGCAGTGTTGTCCTGGCCCGGCGCGATAAACCCGGCAAGGAAGGGAAGTCGTTTCAGCCGCAACAGGGTCTGCCCGCCGCCGTCTCTAACATTCTCGAAGAGATACAAGCCGCCCTGCTCACTCGCGCCCGCAATTTCCGCGATGCCCATACTCAAGAGCCGAAGAACTACGAGGAATTCAAAGCCGCCGTGGAAACCGGTTTCGCCTTGGCTTTTTGGTGCGGGAGCGCGGAGTGCGAGGCCAAGATCAAAGAGGAAACCAAAGCTACCATGCGTTGCATACCGCTGGCTCAGCCCCAGAGTTCGGGTGTGTGCATCCTTTGCGGCCAGCCGTCCAAAGAGAAGGGCATTTTCGGCCGCGCGTATTAAGGATCACGCGCGTACGGTCAAGCCGGACGTTCGCGAAAAAAAATGGGAGTAGGTTAACTCTTTATCCGCAATCATTAGAACTGTCGCCAGAACTATCGCCGGCCGCTATTGCGCTTCCCGTTACTCGCAGGAACGGCTTGCCATCCCGCTTCTCGACAGGGTCGCAAAGAATGCTAGCATCAAGGCTTTGGAGGATCTGCGCGTGTACCGCTCAGGGCAATTCCGAAGCGTTGCAGGCTTCCGGGAGAGCGATCGGGATACTTTCTTGGCTCGGCAGGAGCAGCTTGCGGCAGGCAGTTCGCAGCGGGGCGGCAGCCGCCTCAAGCTCGTCAGCTTCATCGCCTTCGCACTGTTCGCCATCTACGTCGGCGTCAAGGTCATCCCCCTTCTGGTCAATAACATGCAGTTCCAGGATGCCATCGAGAGTACGGCGCGGTTTGCCTCCGTGAATCGCCAATCCGTCGACGATATTCGCACCACCGTCCTCAAGGAAGCACAAAACGATGACATCCCCGTCACTGCGGAAGACATCCATGTTAAGGGCGACATGGGCCATGTGGAGATCGCGGCCGACTATAGCGTCACGGTGAATTTAGGCGTGTATCAATGGACGATCAATTTTCATCCTTACGCCAAAAACAACCCGATCATCTAGCGGAGCCGCGCTGCAACAAAATCGCTCTGATCCTTGCGGCCTCGTCGCCGATTTTTGCTAAGCTAATAAGTGCGGTTTTAGCCAGCGTTCCCGCCCAGCCGGGAAACACACGGCGGCTTCCCAGCGCCATCCGTTTCGCTCGCATGTAAACTGTAAGGGGCCCCAGCAGTTCGAGGGAACGAGCAGTTTCGAGGAAACCATCGGGAAACGGCATGCGCCTGCGAATTAGTCGCGACTTTCTGCTCTCCAACCAGGGCTTGACGCTGATGGCCTCCTGCGGTGGCCTGCTGCTCATCGTCGCCGGCCTTTTCACTTACTACTGGTTCGCTTACGGCCGCATGATCGATCAGCGCCTCGCCGGGCATATGTTTCAGACCAGCGCTCGCGTGTATAGCGCGCCCGATCGCGTTTTCGATGGCGAGGTGCTCACGCCGGCTCAACTCGTCAGCCAATTGCAGCACGACGGCTACAACGAAACAAACATAAACGGCGCTCCCGGCTGGTACAGCATCGACGGCAATGTCGTCGAGGTCCATCCTCTCCGCGATTCATATTTCGAAGGCAAGAATGGGCTGCACGTCAACTTCGCCGGCGGCGGCGTAAGCAGCATCCAGCTGCTCGATAACGGTAATGTTGTGGAGAGCGCCGAAATCGAGCCGGAACTGCTGACCAATCTTTTCGACACTTCCCGGGAGAAACGCCGCAGGATTCGCTTTGACGATATCCCCAAAGTACTCGTCAACGCCGTGCTCTCCGCCGAAGATAAGCGCTTCTTCGAGCACCCTGGGTTCGATTTCGTGCGCGTGCTTGGCGCAGCAAGGGCGAATCTGCGACGCGAAGGCATTGCCCAGGGCGCCAGCACCCTCACCATGCAGCTCTCGCGAAGCTTCTTCTTCACCACCCAGCGCACCTGGCGCCGCAAGCTGGCGGAAACCATGGTCGCTCTGGAACTCGAGCACCGTTTCAACAAGCAGCAGATTTTCGAGTTCTACGCCAATGAGATTTATCTCGGCAATCGCGGCAGCTTCGCCATTCACGGCTTTGCCGAAGGCTCGCTGGCCTATTTCAATAAAGATATCCGCGATATCTCCCTCAGCCAGGCGGCTTTTCTCGCCGGGATTATCCGTGCTCCCAATCGTTATTCCACGGCCGATAGCCGCCCTGAGCGAGCCGCCGAGGCCCGCGATCGCGTGCTGAACCAGATGCTGGAGAACGGCTTCATCAAGCCGGCCGAGGTTCAGGAGTCCAAGCTCGCTCCGCTCGGCGTGGTGTCCGGCGGACAAAACAATAATGACGCGCCCTATTTCGTAGACATGGTCAAGGACCATCTCCTCGACCGCTTCTCCGAAGCGCAACTGCTTTCTCAGAGCTATCGCGTTTACACCACGCTGGACCCGCAACTCGAGCGCGCCGCTCTGCAAGCAGTCTCGCTGGGAATTGCCAATGTGGACAAATTGCTCGCCAACAAATATGCGCTCTGGAAAAAACAAGGAAACCCCGCCGAAGCCCAGGTGGCCATGATTGTGCTTGATCCACACACCGGAAACATCCTGGCCGCGGTCGGTGGCCGTAATTACGGTGAGAGCCAGCTCAACCACATCACCGCCAGACGCCAGCCCGGTTCGGTGTTCAAGCCTTTCGTCTACGCCGCGGCTTTCGATGATGCCGTCAAGGGCATTAAGCCGGTCGTGACGCCGGCGACGACCGTCGTGGACGAGCCCACCACGTTCGAATTTGGAGGAACGGACTATACCCCCAACAATTACGGCGAAAACTTCCACGGCACCGTTACTTTGCGGGACGCCCTGACCTATTCGCTTAATGTCGCTACCGTCAAAATAGCGGAAATGATCGGCTATGGCCGCGTGGTCGACATGGCCCGCCAGCTCGGCCTCGATGACGATATCCGTGCCACTCCCGCCGTAGCTTTGGGCTCTTACGACATGACGCCGCTCGAGGTGGTTGCCGGATACACCGTTTTCGCCAATGGCGGTACGCGCGCCGAACCCGTGCTCATTGATCGCGTGGTCGATTATCAGGGCGGCGTCATCGAGCACAACCCCATTCAAACTCATCAGGCGCTGGATCCGCGAGTCGCTTACCAGGTCACCACCTTGCTCCAAGATGTGATTGATCACGGAACCGGCGCCTCGGTTCGCGCCCGCGGATTTATGGGGCCTGCGGCCGGCAAGACCGGGACTTCTCGCGACGGCTGGTTCGCCGGCTATACCTCCAATCTTCTTTGCGTGGTTTGGGTCGGCTTTGACGACTATCGCGAATTGGGGCTGTCCGGCGCCGCCGCGGCTGCGCCCTTTTGGGCCGAATTCATGAAACGCGCCACGGCTTTGCCGGCCTATCGCCAATTAACCGATTTCTTCGCCCCGCCTGGTGTCAGCATCGTGCAAATCGATCCGAGCACGCTGCAACTTGCTACGCCGGCCTGCCCGGCTACGCGCCAGGAGGTTTTCCTCTCCGGCACCGAGCCGACCGAGTTCTGCGAATTGCATGGCGGGCGCATGCTGACGCAAACGCCGCCGACGTCGTGGCTTTCCCGCATATTTGGCGGCGATAAGACAAAGTCCGACGATGCTCCTCCGCCCAGTGTGGCTGCCGGGCCTTTCCCGGAGCCCCCGGCGCCAGGCGCCCCTGCTGCTTCCGACGACGAGGAAAAGAAATCCGGCATCCTGCACAAAATTTTTGGTATCTTTGGTGGTAAGAAACCGGACCAAGAGGCACCCAGCAAGAAGCCGGACCAAGAGGCACCCAAGGAGAGTAATCCGGATTCGCAACGTTGATTCCCCACCCAGAATTGGCTAGGGAAAGTTATGAAAAGATTTGTCCTTCCTGCGATTGTTTTGGCACTCTGTTGCTTCCCCTTGTCGCTTCACGCCCAGGAAAATTCGGAGGCCGCCAATACTCCGCTGAGCCCCCGCGACAAAGATGAGCTCCAGGCGCGCATCTACATGGCCAAGAAACAATATCCTGAGGCCGCACAGGTGTACTCCAAGCTCGCCCAGGAAAATCCGAAGGACGCGGCCTATCTGAACTATCTGGGGATCGCCCAGCTGCAGGAAGGCAAGACGGGCGACGCGCGCAAATCCTTCGATCGCGCGACCAAAGTCGATCGGCGCTTCTCCGACGCCTACAATAACCTGGGCGCCACTTATTACGCCGAAAAGGAATACAAGAAGGCCATCTCGCAATATCAGCGTTCGCTCTCGCTGAAGCCCGACGTCGCCAGCGTTTATACCAACATCGGGTATGCCTATTTTGCCGAAAAGCAGCTGCCCAAAGCCATGCAGGCATTCCATCAGGCCCTGACCATTGATCCTCATGTCTTCGAAGAGAGCGGCCGCTACGGAAGCATTCTGAGCTACCGCTCGGTGGCCGACCGCGGGCTTTTCAATTTCATGCTGGCCAAGGATTTCGCGCAGAACGGCGATGCCGCGAACTGCCTTGTTTATCTGCGCCGCGCCCACGATGAAGGCTATAAGGATGTGGGCAAGGCACGCACCGACCCGGCCTTCGTCAAAGTGATTGCCGATCCCAGCGTCAAAGCCCTTCTCGATGAGGTCGCTCCCCTGCCCACCCCGCCTCCCCCTCCCCCGCGTTCCTAAACCCGCGCCGAATCGTGAGGGGGACTCTTCTTATCTGTGTGCTGCCGCTCATGCTTGGGCGCGAATGGCCAAAATGTCCCGAAGCATCGTTCGAATGATTTTGACTGTTCGAACGATTTGCTTTTCTTGAGTCGTTCGAACGTTTTTCAGTCTTAGAATACCTGCAAGTAAACTACAATTCTTCTTGATAATCGGTTGGTAATATGCTAGCATTCGCTATGTTTGCGCCGCACTGGTGTCTCCATAAGCCAAACGCATCTGTGACGCTGGAGACAAGCGGCTCACTCGAATATTCTGCGCCAGGAGCCCTTTTCGTTCGATTCGACCGCTCGCGAGCCATCTCCAGCAAAATGAATACTTAGCTAAATTGTGCTCGCAACCGGCGTAGAATCAGCATTTCCAAATTATCGAGACTTAAAGTCGCTTAGAATGAACACTTGCCGAAAAAGGGGGGAGGGGGGTACCACCTTTTGGGCGGGCTCGGCGAGACTAAAGGGACTCCCATTCGCCCAGATCGGTACTGAGGCACAGGCCACACAGTGAGAGATCGGCCCTCAGAGGTCGTCACGATGAAGGCAATCGTCATCCCCAAGCACGGCGGGCCGGAAGTCTTGCAGTTCGCGGAAATCGCGGAACCCAAGCCAGGGCCGAACGAAGTCGTGGTGCGCGTACGCGCCTGCGCCCTGAACCATCTCGACCTCTGGGTTCGCCAGGGCCTCCATGGGGTCACATTTTCGCTTCCGCTCGTGCCGGGCAGCGATATTGCGGGCGAAGTCGCCGCGGTTGGCGCGCTGGCCCAGCGCGTCCACATTGGCGATAAAGTGGTCCTTGCTCCCGGCGTCTCCTGCGGCCAATGCGCGGCATGCGCCGCCGGCAGGGACAACGAGTGCCGGAAATACACGCTCTTCGGCTACGGCCGCAATGGCGGCTGCGCCGAATACGTGCTGGCTCCCGAAGTGAACGTCTTGCCCATGCCGCCGGGGCTGTCGTTTGAAGAAGCTGCGGCCGTTCCGCTGGTCTTTCTCACCGCCTGGCACATGCTGGTGGCGCGAGCGCGCCTGCAGCCCGGGGAAGAAGTCCTGATCCTCGGCGCGGGCAGCGGCGTGGGCAGCGCCGCCATCCAGGTCGCCAAGCTGATCGGCGCGCGTATCTTAGCCACGGCCGGCAGCCGCGCTAAGCTCGATAAGGCGCGCGAGCTTGGGGCCGATGAGGTCATCGACCACGCGCAGCAAAAAATCTCAGAAGAAGTGCGGCGGCTCACGAACAAGCGCGGCGTGGACGTTGTTTTCGAGCATGTCGGCATTGCAACCTGGGAGCAGAGCATTTTGAGTCTCGCCACCGGCGGGCGCCTGGTCACCTGCGGCGCCACCACCGGCGCTGCCGCGCAACTGGATTTGCGTTATCTCTTCGTGCGGCAATTATCGCTGCTTGGTTCGTACATGGGCAGCCGCGCCGAGCTATACACGGTTTTGAAACTGGTTGGCGAGAAGAAGCTGCGGCCGGTCATCGATCGTGTGTTTCCCTTGGCCGAAGCGGTTCAGGCGCACCGGCGCCTGGAACAGCGCGAGCAATTCGGCAAAGTCGTCCTCACAGTCCCGTAGGAAATGTGCGCAAGCGTTCGCGTGTTGTCGAGCCCGAAAAGCGCGTGCCAAATCACGCGGCTTTTCGGGCCTAAAAAAAGTCGCGTGTGCTAGGGTGGAGCGGAGCGAGGAATCTGCTTTTCGCGAAGGCAGCCCAAATTTTGCGATCTGGCGGCTGCATGAGAAAATACGGGTAAGGCCCATGAGATGAGCGTCGGTGACGGACGAAAAGTAACTCTGGATAGGCCCGAGGACCTGACCAAGGTTCTGCACAACGAGGGCATCATCCTCAGTCAGCTGGATAAGGCCGTGAACTGGGCGCGCAAGAGTTCTCTCTGGCCGCTGGCGTTTGGTTTGGCTTGCTGCGCTATCGAGATGATGTCTATGGCCGCCGATCGCTACGACATCGCTCGTTTCGGCGCCGAAGTTTTCAGGCCCTCCCCGCGCCAGGCGGATCTAATGATTATCGCCGGCCGTGTCTCGCAAAAAATGGCTCCGGTCATCCGCCAGCTCTACGAGCAGATGCCCGAACCCAAATGGGTGATCTCCATGGGTGTTTGCGCCACTTCCGGTGGGGTCTTCAACAACTACGCGGTGGTGCAGGGCGTCAACCAGATCATTCCCGTGGACGTCTACGTTCCCGGCTGCCCGCCGCGTCCCGAAATGCTTCTTTACGGCATCCTGCAGTTGCAGAGAAAAATCGAGAATGAACGCGGCAGTCTGAAAAAAGCACTGAATCTTGCCTGATTGGCAGCGTCCAATCAGGCCTCAGCACGGCGTCAGGGTCGGGAGGCGATCGCCGCGCGCAACGGCAGTTCGATCACCTCGGAGTCTGCAGTTCCACACCGAAGGGTTGTGCCGGGCTGCAGGTATTCGCGCCGCAGGTAAGCCATTCCGATGGCTTTGCCGGCCAGCGGTGAGAATGCGGCGCTGGTGACGTGGCCGGCTTCCGTTCCATCGAGGGACAGAACCGCTGTCCCGGCTTTGGGCGCCTCAGCGCTGCTGAACTGCAATCCGGCGAGGCGCCGGTTGACGTGGCCGCGCGAGCGAACTCGTTCCACGATTTCCTGGCCCGTGTAGCAGCCCTTGGTGAAGCTGATGTGCGTGGACTCGACTCCCGCCTCCTGCGGAATGTGGTGCTCGTCGAAATCGGTTCCGAACCAGGGAATCCCGGCTTCGAGCCGCAGCATTTCGAGCGCGCGATAGCCAATCGGCGAGCCGCCCCGCGCGCGCACCGCTTCCCCGAGCGCCTGCCATGCTGCGGGCAGAGACTCCCGCGTTAATAGCACCTCGGCGCCGGGGAAGCCGAAAAGGGAGTGGCGCAAGATGCGGCAGGGAATTGTCGCGCCCGAAACTTCCATCTCGGTCGCGGCGTGCGCGCCAGCCGGGAACTGCGCGAAATCGAGTTGCGTCAACTCCCGCAGGAGTTCCGGCGCCTCCGGGCCTTCGATCGCGAGCGTGCCTGTCCGCGCGGTTTCGTCGGTGAGTGTGGCATCGTCCATGATGATGAATTTGTCCAGAATCTCGAACGTTCTCTGCCGCAGAAACGCATGACCCAGCACAAGCAGGCGATCCTCGAGTGCCAGCGTGATGAGTTCGGCCAGCATGTGACCCTGCGCATTGAGCAGCAGCCCCAGCGCGCTCTGGCCGGGCGCGAGATCGCGGATATTCCCGGAGGTTACGGCGTTGAGATAGCGCACGCGGTCAGGGCCGGAGAGCGCGAAAACGGCGCGAAAATTGCTATCGATCAGCGCGACGCCCTTGCGCGCCGCCGCGTATTCGGCGAGCGGATCGCGAAATTGTGCCGGCAGGCGCACGCCGAAATATTCAGCGAATTTGGCACCGGCCGCGCGCTGCGCTTCGAGCAGCGGAGTTTCGAGATTCGGGTCCTTTTCTATGTTTTGTTCGGCCACAAAAACTAGTCTAACAGAAACATCCCGCCAGGCAGGTTTCAAGCCGGATGCTATAGTGGGGCTTTCGCACTGAGAAATCGAATGGCAGACCCCAAATCAGGAAAGATCATTCACGAAATCCTGCCCGTCGGCATGTTGCAATGCAATTGCTCGATCATCGGCGATCCCCAAACGCGCGAAGCGCTGGTGGTTGATCCGGGCGACGAAGCCGCCCGGATTCTGGAACTGCTGGCCAAGCACGCACTGACCGTGAAAGCCATTGTGAGCACGCACGCGCACATCGATCATGTCGGCGGTTTGCGCAAAATGCAGCAGGCCACCGGGGCGCCGGTGGTGATGCATGGCGACGATATGGACCTTTATCGCCACCTGGACGCGCAGGCGGCATGGATCGGCATGCGCGCTCCCGACCCCGCCAGCGTCGATAAGTTATTGCGCGAGGGCGATACGCTGCGCTGGGGCCGGTTCGAGGCCAATATCATGCATACTCCGGGACACACGCCGGGAAGCATCTCGCTTTATCTCGCTCCGCCGCACGATGACAAAGCCGGCGCGGATGTGGGCAAGCTGCTCGCCGGAGATACGCTTTTCGCCGGGAGCATCGGACGAACCGACCTCTGGGGCGGCTCACTCGAGCAAATTCTGCGCTCGATTCACCAGAAACTGCTGCTCCTGCCGGACGAGACAATTGTCTATCCCGGCCACGGCGCAATCACCACGATTGGCCAGGAACGCGCCGACAATCCCTTTCTCGAACTACCGCGTTCATCTCGCCGATAGGGCATCGCGATAAGAACGCGGCGATAACGGCGCAGCGCGAGGCGAGCGCATTTGCCCAAGCGTATTGCCGACTTGGAAATTTCCCTGGTGGTCTTGCTTTACTCAGGATTTACTGGAGCGGCATAATTCCCGGTGAAATACGAGCCGCTTTGGGAACGGTTCGAGGCAATCGCACCCGACGGCACGCGTTGTGCGGTGCAGTTTCTGCGGGCCGGCTTCCTGACCTTGGGTGACCGTCCGGAGCTGTATTTCTTTCGCGTCATACGTGCCGCGGATGCATCGGAAAATGCCGCTGAAGAGATCGCTGTCGGCCTCTCCGGCGATGCGTTGAAGAGGTTTGAGAAAACGCGGCGCAGGCTGAGCCGGGAAGAGAAGATCGATTTGACGGGATTGCTGCTGAAGAAGAATATGGAGGCCGGGAAGGGTCTGGATTCCAAGAATATGTTCATCCGGGATGAGGAACTGGCGAGCCTGGCCAGCGAATTGGGGATCCCAAGATGAGGCTCCGATGAGACGGTCAGATTTGGTACAAAACGACGACCGGAATTCTCCGCAGCGCACCACACAGATCGTCTTCGGAGAGCGGCAGCATCTGCTGCGCGTGCTCGATTCGCTCGAAGGAACGCAGCTTCCCCCGGCACGCCGCAATCATGAGCGCCGCGTGCTGGAGGAATTGATTCATGCCCGGACCAAAGAACTCAACGAAGTGAATAGCTCGTGGGATGAAAAAGTCGGCTTGGTGCTGAGCGCCGAGGCCAGTCCCGAGCAACTGGAAAAATTGGTCAAGCAGGCGCCCAAGTCGGATTTTTACCTGCTGCGCTTGATCAGCGAGCATCCCAAGGTTTCCGCCAAAACGCTGAGCCGCCTGGCGCGGCATCCTTACGGCGCTATTCGCGAAAATGTCGCGCGGCATCCCAACGCCGATCCGGCCACGCTGGCGTGGCTTTCGCGCGATCGCAGCCAGCCGCTTTGGTATCTGGTGGCCTTCAATCCCAATACGCCTTCCACGCTGCGGCGCAGGCTGCAGGAACGCCTGCGCAAGCTGGGCGAGACCGCGGCCACAAAGTAATTCCCGAAGCTAGAGCTTTTAGCGCCTCGGTTCCCCGGCCTACAAAAATCCATTCTCGGGTAAATCTCACCAGAGATGCACCGAAAGAAGCCCGCTGCAGCTCCGGGCGTAGGAGAGACAAATTGGCTCTTTACGGGCTATAATTCCACGCTATATTGGCCCAATCAGGAGAGCCAATGCTTCCTCTTCAACTCCAAGGCGAAAGCCACATTCCGCTCTACGTGCAGCTCTGCGACCAGCTTCGCGCGCTGGTGCATGCCGGCGAGTTGCGTCCCGGCGACCGCATCCCCGCGAGCCGCGAACTGGCACAGCATTTGGGCGTGCATCGCACCACCGTAGCGAATGCTTATGCGGAGCTCGAATCGGAAGGCCTGATCGAAGGGCACGTCGGGCGCGGCACGTTCATCCGCGCGAACTCACGGCCGCTGCAAATCGCGCCCCCGCCGCCCTCGCTCGTTCCCGGCGGAACGATTCGCTGGGAGTCGCTGTTTGCGGACGAGCGCGGCGATGACGCGCTCGACCGGCTGATCCGCACGATGCCGGCGAGCGGCATTTCTTTTGTCGTGGCTCACCCGCCGGAAGAATCTTTTCCCGTGGCGGCGATGCGCAGATGCTGCAATGCGGTTATGCGCCGGGAGGGAGCACGAATTCTGCAATACGGCGCGACCGACGGATATCCTCCGCTGCGCAAGGCTCTGTTGGAATTGCTGCACAGCGAAGGCCTGCAGGCGCGAGAAGAAAATCTGCTGATCACCGACGGTTGCCAGCAGGCGCTGGACCTGCTCTGCAAGGCTTTTCTGCGGCCGGGCGATACCGTGATCCTGGAGAATCCAACGTATCCGGGCACCATCGCCGTCTTAGCAGCGGCGCGAGCGCGCTGCCTGGGCGTTCCCGTGCGCACCGAGACCGGCCCCGGCGCGACGCCGGGTCTCGACTTGGATGCTCTCGAGCAGACGCTGGCAGCCAATCGCGTGAAATTAATGTTCCTGATGCCGGATTTTCACAATCCCACGGGGCTTTCCATGACGCTGGCGGCCCGGCGCAAGCTGCTGGAGATTGCGTTGAGGCACCAGGTTCCCATTGTCGAGGACCATATCTACGCGCGGCTTCTGGCTCACGGAGATCGTCTGGCCTCGCTGAAGCAGCTCGATCGCATGAACCTGGTGGTGCAGATCGACAGTTTCTCGAAGATGGCCTTTCCGGGGCTGCGCGTGGGTTGGGTGGTCGCGCCGCCCAACGTGATCGAGCGCCTGCGCGTGGTAAAGCAATCGACGGACTTGCATACCGATCAGCTTTCCCAGGCGGCGATGGCTGAGTTTACGCGGCGAGGGCTGTTGGTGCGGCATGTAGAGCGTGTTCGCAAGCTCTGCGCCGCGCGGCTGGCCGCAGTCGAAGACGCGCTGGTGCGGCATATGCCTGCGGAGACGCGCTGGACGCATCCGAATGGGGGAATGTCCATCTGGGTGGAGCTGCCGCCGGGATTCGATGCCAATGAACTGCTGGTCCGGGCGCGCGAGCGCGGCGTCGTATTTGCGCCGGGGCGGTACTTCTACGTGCAAAGCCCGCAGCCCAATACGTTGCGGCTCGGCTTTTCGGGATTGGCCGAGCGGCAGATCGCGGGGGGCGTGGCCACGCTAGGAGATATTTTGCGGGCGGAGCTGAGCAAGCGGCAACGCGGCGCGCGTCGCTTCGAGCCGGCGCGCGTGGCGCTGGTATGAGGCGGATGCGCGTCACGGCAGAGCGGCGAATCGCATGAGCCAACCTGATCCGGCAAATCCGTGCTTCGGATGCGGCGGCGGCAACGCGCGCGGAATGAGGCTGGCTTTCGAGTTCGATGAAGCGAACCAGCGAGTCATCGGACATTTCCGGCTGGGGCCCGAATATCAGGGCGCTAGCGGATTCATCCACGGCGGAATCATCGCCACAGTGCTCGACGAAGTGATGAGCAAGGCGAGCCGATTCAGCAACGTGCGCGCGGTGACGGCCGAATTAACGGTGGAATATCATCGGCCCGTGCGGGTGGACGAGGAGCTGCGGGTAGAGGGTTTTGCCACGCGCCGCAACGGCCGCGAGTTATATCATGAAGGAGAGATCCGCAATGAGGCGGGCATTCTGCTGGCGCGCGGACGGGGACGCTTCGTGATTATCGACCCGGAACGATACAATAAGAAGAATCAGGCGAGCGCAGATGCCAGCGCCAGGAGTCCCAGCGCGGATACGCGCGCAAGGAGTTAATGATGGATTCGAGCAATGGAAATGCAAATAACCAATGGCGGGTGAAAGTGGGTCTCGCCGAGATGCTCAAGGGCGGCGTGATCATGGACGTGACCACGGCCGAGCAGGCCCGCATCGCCGAGCAGGCCGGCGCGTGCGCCGTAATGGCCCTCGAGCGCGTGCCCGCCGATATTCGCAAGGAAGGCGGCGTGGCGCGCATGGCCTCGCCGCGGATCATTCGCGAGATCATGAATACGGTGAGCATTCCGGTGATGGCCAAGGCGCGCATCGGCCATTTCGCCGAAGCGCAGGTGCTGGAGGCGCTGGAAGTCGATTTCATCGACGAAAGCGAAGTGCTGACCCCCGCGGACGAAGAAAATCACATTTGGAAGCATGACTTCAAAGTGCCGTTCGTTTGCGGCGCGCGCAATCTGGGCGAAGCCCTGCGGCGCATCGCCGAGGGCGCCGCCATGATCCGCACGAAAGGCGAAGCAGGATCGGGAAACATCGTGGAAGCGGTTCGCCACATGCGCGCAATCACCAGCGAGATGCGCCGTCTTACGACGCTGCGCGGCGACGAGCTCGTGCACGCGGCCAAGGAACTGGCCGCTCCGCTCGAACTGGTGCGAGAAGTGGCGCAAAGAGGCAAGCTGCCGGTACCGAATTTCTCCGCCGGCGGCATCGCCACGCCAGCCGATGCCGCGCTGGTGCGGCAGCTTGGAGCCGAGGCGGTTTTCGTGGGATCGGGAATTTTCAAATCGAGCGACCCCGATAAGCGCGCGCGGGCCATCGTCAAAGCGGCCACGCATTATGAGGATGCCAAGGCGGTGCTGGAAGCCTCGGAAGAGCTGGGCGAAGCCATGAGGGGCCTCGACGTGCGGCAACTCGATCCCAAGGAACTGCTGCAGACGCGCGGCTGGTAAGGCTGATGACCAGTTTCGGTGTCTCATTCTGAGCGGGTTTACGCCGTAGGCCCGAAGAATCTCTCCGGAACGGAGACTGTTGCAGAGAGATTCTTTGGGCTGGGGAAGCGTCCCTCAGAATGGCAAAGAGCCTTAACTCTCGACTAACTCGAGTTTTGTTGTTATGAAAATCGGCATCCTTGCTGTTCAAGGCGATTACGAAGCGCACGCGCGTATGCTCGAGCGGCTGGGCGCCGATTACGTGCTGGTGCGCACGCCCGAAGAAGCCGCGCAGGTGGAGGCCATGATTTTGCCCGGCGGCGAGAGCACCACCATGCTCAAGTTCCTGAAGGGAGAAGGCCTGGAAGCAGCCTTGCGCGTGCTGGACGCGCGTGGGGCGGCTTTCTTTGGCACTTGCGCGGGCGCGATTCTGCTGGCGCGCGAAGTGCGCGCTCCCGCGCAGGACTCCTTGGGATTCGCCGATCTGGTGATCACGCGCAACGCCTACGGGCGGCAACTGGCGAGCGAAGTCCGCAGCGCGCCATCGAAACTGAAAGCCGAGCCGCTGGAGATGGTGTTCATTCGCGCGCCCTGGATTGAAGAGATCGGACCTGGCGTTGAGGTGCTTGCGCGCGAGGGCGGCAGGCCGGTCCTTGTACGCGACGGACGCATCCTCGTGGCCACGTTTCATCCCGAGCTTACTGCAGACACCACCGTGCACGAGTATTTTCTCAAGCTGGCCGCTGAACGGCCTTCTTTCGTCGCGTCCGAATCAGGCCGCGCATCCGATTCGGGCCGCATCGCTTCCGACGCGGGCGCATCGAAATTTGCGTCTTCGCAACCCAGCACTACCCGGCCCAGCCCAATGCCGCGCCGCTAGGAGCATTCGTGCCGCGCGAAACGCCCAGCGTCTCCCGGGAAGATTATCTGAAGGCCATCTGGGAACTCGAACAGGACGATCAAGAGCCCATCAGTGCGCGCCTGGCGGAAGAACTCGGCGTCACGCCTCCGGCCGTAACGGCCGCCGTCAAGCGCATGACCCGCGACGGCCTGCTGCGGCTGGAACGCGACGGCTGCATTCGCCTGACGCGCAAAGGGCGGAGCGAGGCCGAACGGCTGGCGCTGCGTCATCAGTTGGCGGAAAAGCTCCTGACCGACGTGATCGGCCTCGACTGGACGCTGGCACACGCCGCGGCCGAACGTCTCGAGCATGGTCTCTCTCCGGAAGTGGAGGCTTTGCTGATCCGCCGCTTTGGCGCCGATAGCGCCTGCCCGCATGGCGTGCCGCTGCGCGGCGGGCTGGCGCGACTGAAGCGCACGCAAAACGCGGTAGCGCTCTCCGACGTGCCGGTCGGGCGAACCGTGGAGATTCTCGCCGTATACGAAAAAGATCCCAGGTTTCTAGAGTTCCTCGACGCGCGAAAATTGCGTCCAGGTGTGCGCATTCGCGTGGTGCACCGCGAATACGACGAGACCACCACGGTTTCCGTCGCCGGCCACAAAGCTTATCTGGGCAAACCCGCCACGAGCCGCATCTGGGGCCGAGTGCTCAGCGCCTGAAGAGTGAGCTGCTTTCTTCCGCGCCGCGTCACTTGAAATAAGCGCGCGGCAGGCGTAACGTTTGTTCCCCTAGTCTTTCGTTGCGCTGCTCGGGAGGTCCCATGGGCGTGGAGATCCAGCTTCATGTAAACGGCAAACAGCATCATGGCACGGTCGAGCCGCGTCTGCTGCTGGTTCATTATTTGCGTGACGTGCTCGGGCTCACGGGCACGCACATTGGGTGCGAAACTTCCATCTGTGGCGCATGCACGGTGCTGCTGGATGGCAAAGCGGTGAAATCGTGCACGCTGCTCGCCGTGCAGGCCTCGGGCAGCGAAATCACAACCATCGAAGGGCTCGCCAGTTCACAAAAGGGCGCCGGCAATGGCGCCGCCGCAAATGGAGCCTTACACGCCGTACAGGAAGGCTTCTGGGAAAAACATGGGCTGCAATGCGGCTATTGCACGCCGGGAATGATTCTGGCCGCGGTCGATCTGCTGCAAAGAAATAAGAACCCCAATGAAGGCCAGATTCGCAGCGCGCTTTCCGGGAACCTCTGCCGGTGCACCGGTTACCAGCACATCATCGAAGCCGTGCAGTACGCCGCCAAGAAAATGAGCGCTCGCAAGCCGCTGAAAATGTCCGCGAGCGCCGGGAGAACCCCATGACCACGCGATATATCGGCAAACCGCTCAAGCGCAAGGAAGACCCACGGCTGATCCAGGGGATCAGCCATTATGTCGATGATCTAAACCTCGCGGGCATGCACTATGCCGCGTTCCTGCGCAGCCCCCACGCGCATGCGAACATCCGTTCGGTGGATTTGTCGAAAGCGCGACACGCTTCCGGTGTGGTTCTGGCGCTTTCCGGCGCGGACATTGACGGCGCGATTCAGCCCGTACCTTGCGCGGCGCAAATTCCGGACATGAAGTCGGCCGCGCGGCCCGTGTTGGCCCGCGACCGGGTTCGCTTCGTCGGCGAAGCCGTGGCCGTGGTGGTGGCGAGCGATCGCTACGCGGCGCGCGACGCCCTCGATCTGATCGAAGTGGATTACGAGCCGCTCACGCCGATCGTAAATCCGGAGAAGGCCATCGCCAAAGGCGCCACGCCGTTGCACGCGGGCCACAAAGACAACGTCGCCTTCAAGTGGGAACTGGAGGGCGGCGACCTGAAAGCGGCGTTCAAATCGGCGGACAAGGTGATCCGGCAGCGCCTCGTGAACCAGCGTTTGATTCCGGTGCCGATCGAGACGCGCGGCGTGATTGCGGATTACCAGCCCGGCGAAGGGCAGCTCACCGTGTGGAGCGCCACGCAGATTCCACACCTTCTGCGCACGCAGATCGCTTCCATGCTGAATTTTCCCGAGACGCTGGTGCGCGTTGTCGCGCCGGAGGTGGGCGGCGGATTCGGCAGCAAACTCAATGTCTATCCGGAAGAGGCGCTGGTTGCGTATCTGGCCATTCAGCTGGGCAAGCCGGTGAAATGGAGCGAGTCGCGCCGCGAAAATTTCCAGGCCACAATTCACGGACGCGACCAAATCGACGACGTCGAAGTGGCCGTGAAGCGCGACGGAAGCATTCTTGGACTGCGCTGCCACGTGATCGCCGATCTCGGCGCCTACTATCAGCTGCTGACGCCGCTCATTCCCACACTCACCGGCCTGATGATGACCGGTTGTTACAAAATTCCCGCCGCGCGCATGGAGATCACCGGCGTCTTCACCAACAAAATGGCCACCGACGCCTATCGGGGCGCGGGCCGGCCGGAAGCCACTTACCTGATCGAACGGGTGATGGATTTGGTGGCGGCGGAGCTGAAGAAAGATCCGGTGGAGGTGCGCCGGAAAAATTTCCCGCAGCCCAACGATTTCCCCTATGCCACTCCGACGGGGTTGATCTACGACAGCGGCGATTACGAGAAAGCGCTGGATATGGCGCTGAAGGTCGCCGATTACAAGAAGCTGCGCCAGGAACAAGCCAAGCTGCGCAAAGAAGGGCGCTACATGGGTATTGGCGTTTCCACCTATGTGGAAATTTGCGGCATGGGGCCTTCCAGTGCCATGCCCGCGGGAGGATGGGAATCGGCCACCGTGCGCGTCGAGCCCACGGGCAGGGTCAGCGTCATGACCGGTTCTTCTCCCCACGGCCAAGGGCAGGAGACCACCTTTGCGCAAATGGGCGCGGACGTGCTCGGAATCGATCCGAGCCAGTTCCAGGTCGTGCACGGCGATACTTCCATCGTGCCCTACGGAATCGGCACTTTCGGAAGCCGCGCCACGGCCGTGGGCGGCACGGCTGTCTACAAGTCCTTGCTGAAGGTGAAGGAGAAGCTGGCCCACATCGCTGCACACCTGGTTGGATCAGATCCCGAGCGCATGGTTTTCGCGGACGGAAAAATTTCGGCCAAGGAATCGCCCAAGAAATCGGTGGCATTCGGGCAAGCTGTTTCCGCGGCCTACGTGGCCAAAACTTTGCCCGCGGATATGGAGCCGGGTCTGGAAGCCACGACTTTCTTCGAGCCCTCCAATTTCACTTATCCTTTCGGCACGCATATTTGCGTCGTCGAGATCGACCGCGAAATCGGCGACGTGAAGCTGGTGCGATACGTCGCCGTTGATGATTGCGGCAACGTGCTCAACCCACTGCTGGTCGAGGGGCAAGTACAGGGCGGCATCGTGCAGTCGGTGGGCCAGGCGCTCTTCGAGGAAGCCGTTTACGACGAGCAGGGGCAGCTCATCACCGGCGAGTTGATGGATTACGCATTGCCCCACGCTTCGGACCTGTGCTGGATCGAGACGGCGCGCACCGTTACGCCCACGCCGGTAAATCCGCTCGGCGTGAAGGGCGTCGGCGAAGCCGGCACCATCGGCGCCACGCCTGCGCTGGCGGGTGCCGTGGCCGACGCGCTCGCGCCGTTTGGAGTGCATCACGTGGATATGCCCTTCAAGCGCGAGAAGATTTGGCAACTGATGCGCAAGAGCGCCGGGAGGGTGCAATGATCCCCGCATCGTTTGAATATCACGCTCCGAAAACCCTGGACGAAGCCTTGCGGCTGGTGGAACGGCACGGCGATGAAGCCAAATTGCTCGCCGGCGGCCATAGTCTATTGCCGCTGATGAAATTGCGTTTGGCCGCGCCGCGCTATGTGATCGATATCGGCCATCTGCGCGGCATGAGCTATATCCGCGAAGAGAATGGCCAGATCGCCATCGGCGCACTGACTACGCACTCGGAAATCGAACATTCGGAGCTGCTGGCAGCGAAGTGTCCTTTGCTTCCGCAGACGGCCGCGCAAATCGGCGACGTCCAGGTACGTAATCGCGGCACGATCGGCGGCAGCCTGGCGCATGCCGATCCGGGCGGCGATTATCCCGCGGCCATTCTCGCGCTCGATGCGGAAATCATTGCGGCGAATACGTCGGGCACACGAACGATCCCGGCGCGCGATTTCTTTGTGGACATGCTCACGACGCAGCTTCATCCCGGCGAAATCCTCACGCAGATACGCATCGCGCCGCGCCCGCCACAATCCGGCACAGCTTACGAGAAGCTGCATCAGCCGGCTTCAGGCTTCGCCATTGTCGGAGTAGCGGCAAATGTACTTCTCGGCAATGGACGCAAGGCAATCGAACGGGCGGCCATCGGAATCACCGGACTCGCCGCCAAGGCCTTTCGCGCCGAAGCTGTGGAACGCGCGCTCAACGGCAAGACCATCTCTGACAAAGTCATCGAAGATGCTTCGCGCAATGCCGCTCAGGGAGTGGAGCCGCTTTCCGATCTCCACGCCTCGGGAGAATATCGCCGCGAGATGGCCCGCGTGTTCACCCGCCGGGCCATTGCGCGGGCAATCGAAGCAGCGCGCGGCGTATCGCGGGGCGGCGTGTGAAGCTCGCGGGCACCGTTACTTTGCCGGCGCCTCCCTCTGAAGTATGGTCGCTGCTCACGGATGCTCCGCGGCTATCGCGATTGCTTCCCGGCTGCGAGCAACTCGAACCCGACGGCCCGGACCGCTACAAGGCTGCAGTGAAATTTGGAATCGCGGCGATATCCGGGAAATATGCCGGCACGCTGGAGTTTGCCGAAAAGAAGCCGCCGCATTCGCTGATTCTGAAATTGGACGGCAAGGGCTTGCCGGGATTCGTGAAAGGTGAAGGGCGCATCGAGCTCACCCCAAAGGGCGACACGACTGAGATCGCCTATACGGGCGAGGCGCACGTCGGCGGCTTGATCGCGTCGGTGGGGCAGAGAATGCTGGACGCAGCCGCGCGAAAAATCGTGCAGCAGTTTTTCGATTCGGCGAAAGCGGAGCTCGAGTCAACGAAAGGCGCGGCAGCAGAGCCGAATTCACCCGTCAAAGCACACAGAAAAGGGAATTAGCAGCCATGCAAGATTTGCGTTATCCCATGGGGCGATGTCCCTCAAAGCCGGCGCTGACTCCTGACGAGCGTCGCGAGGCCATCGACGCCATTGCGCAAACGCCGGACCGCCTGAAGGCAGCCATATCTGGACTTTCGCCCGAGCAGTTGGACACTCCGTACCGTCCGGGAGGCTGGACGGTGCGGCAGTTGGTCCATCATCTGCCGGACAGCCACATGAATTCCTATGTGCGCGTCAAGCTGGCGCTCACCGAAGGCGAGCCGACGATCAAACCGTATGACGAAGCACTCTGGGCGAAATTAAGCGATTCGCAGGAGACGCCGATTGAGGTTTCGCTGACGTTGCTCGAAGCGCTGCACAAAAGATGGGTGATACTCCTGCGCGCCATGAGGCCCGAGGATTTTGCACGCCGCCTGGTGCATCCCGAGCGCGGCACCATGACCCTGGACGATTTGCTGACGACGTACTGCTGGCACGGGAAACATCACGTGGCGCACATTACGGCGCTCCGCCATCGCATGGGCTGGAGTTAGGAGAGGATAGACGTAGAATCTGCTTTTCGCGGAAGCGACGACCCAAAGCAGATTCCTCGTCGCTCCGCTCCTCGGAATGACAAGGCGGCTTTGCGATTAAAGCGATGATCGGGTGCCGCTATTCACCGGCGCGATCTCTCGTGACGTGATCTCGTAGCGGAAGCCATCCGGATCGAGGCAATCCAGGCGGCCGCCGGCGGTTTCCGCCTGCGGATACATCAAGAATGGAAGTGGCGCGCCGCTCGATCCGGGCAGAGCGACATCGTGCGCGAAGTTGTAGGCAATCCAGTTCATCTCCCACGAACCGAATAGCCGCACCCGCGCCTTCTTCACCATTTCGTCGTCGAGCGGCCGATTACCGGGCGGCTCCTCGAGCACGACTTTGCGCACGTCCGCAGGATCGACGGGAACCCAACCGTAGCCGCTAAGGTAAACCTCGGCGCGGCAGTGCTGCGCTTTGGTTACGTTTTCGGAAGCCGTGCCGAGGCTCTTGTATCCCAGCTCCGACTTGGCTACGCGGATGCCGTAGACGTCGCGCGCTGGCAGGCCGCTTGCACGCGCCAGGCCGACGTAAAGTGCGTTGAGATCGGCGCACTTCCCGCCGAGATCCTTGGATTCGAGCATGAACCGAATGTCGCCGAGGCCGCAGCCGGGCGTTTTCGGATCGCGAAAAGTGTTGTCCACGATCCATTCGTAGATCGCGCGCGCCTTAGCCACGTCGGTGCGCGCGCCCTGGGTGATCTCGGCCGCCGTGGCCTTCACGATTCCGTCTGTAGGCAGGAGATGCGTAGGCCGGAGGCAATACTGCAACTCCACGGCTTTTGCCTGCGGTGCTTTGCCGCGCGCCGTGACGTCTACCGCGATATTTTTCGTAGTGATGCGGCTGGTGAGCGTGAGCACCGGCTTCACGCCTGCCGGAAATTCCGCAGCAATAATTCCCAGCGCGTCGGCCTTGCTTTCGATTAACTTTGCAGCGCCGCCCTCGGCATGAAACGTATTGGCGAGAGTTCTCTGGAAAGGCGTTTCGGAGAGGAGCCCGGCTGGCAGCCATATGCGCGTGGTTCCCGAGGGCTTGAGGATTTCGACGCGCGTGGTTAAGTCGAAGGTACGCCAACCTGCTGAGGCCGGACTTTCGGCAAACAGGCGCGTCACCTTTGGAAGTGCCAGGCCCGCAGATATCACACCGGCCGAACGCAGGAAATCACGACGGTTCATCGCCTCACCTCTCCCTAGCTTCCCTTCTTGCCGCTTTCGAGCGGGTACACAAGGTACACTTCATTGCGCGCTCTTGCAATCCGAGCATTGCGGGAGACAGTGACTTTCAGCCCAGACCGCTTACATTATAATGTTGCGCGTGCTGCGCTATTACTGGAAGGTATCGCGAGGCTATCGCCTGCGGCCCTGGAAGAGTCCCTACCTGCGCTGGCGCATGGAGACGTTTTTCGGTCCCGAAGCCGAGCCCGCCGGCGCCTCGCGTTTTTTTTCGCTTCTTTGGCGCGAACGCCGCCGCCTGCGCGAATTCCTCGCCTGGGCCGACGACTACCGCCGCGCGTAGCCAACGCTTAGGCAAATCCCGCTTTCGAGCCGGATAGCGATCCCGTTTCGAGCGTTTCAAATACATGATTTCCAAGGCGTGCTGAACGTCGATTCCGACCACGCGCTATTGGGCATCGAAGTCCTCAGTGCCGCGTTGTCAAAACCGAAACGGCACTGTTAGACTGCTGTGCTTTGCAGGACTTCGTTTTATCTGCAGAAGCTTGCCCGAATTCGGCGCGTGACCCGGGGGGCGGCTGCGCCTACAAACTTGAAACATTTCTGGGCGGCCAGACGTTACAACTAGACGCTGCAACTCAATTGTGCCGACAAATCTTCAGGGCGGCTGAGAAGAGCGATTCAGAGGGAGGTTCGAAATGAGGGGAAGGAAGTGGTTTGGAAGCGTGATCGTCAGCGTTGTCCTGCTTGGCCTTGCACCGGCGCACCTTAGCTCCCAAGCTCCTCAAGGCAACGCATTTGTGCAGGATTACTCGAAGGGGCCCCATTGGTTTGGCCACTTTACCGCCCCATACCGGCAGCAGACGATTCCCCCCATCTCACTGGAGAATTCCCCCCGGCTTCGGGACCTGATCCACGATGGCAAGCTGGAAATCTCCATGGCGGATGCCCTGGCGCTGGCTATCGAGAACAACCTGGACATTTCCGTGGAGCGCCAGGTGGTTCCCATGTCCCAAAGCGATGTGCTTCGGGCCTCTGCCGGTTCGGCCGCCCGCGGATTTTCAGGTGCGACCATTCCCCTGGGTCTGAGCGCGGGAGCGCTGGGCGTAGGCGTCAGCACAGCGGTCGCCGGAGGAGGAGTCGGGAACGCCGGCGGAATCAGCGGCGGAAGCGGGGCCGTGAATATCCCCGCGGTGGGAACGTTCGATCCCACGATCAATTACAACTTCAGCTGGGACCGCACTGTGGAACCTCTCAATACGCTGGTGGTCGCCGGCATTCCGACAGTTACAGGTTATTCGGCATCCTACAGCGGCAGCTATACGCAGCTTCTGCCGAGCGGCACGAGTTTCTTTGTGAGCCTCAACGGCTTGCGCTCCTCCTCCACGCAGCAAAGCCTGCTCTTCGATCCGACGGTTGCGACCCGCATGTCCATGGGTTTCAACCAGCCTCTGCTGAGCGGTTTGGGGTTCAAGTCGAACCTACGATTCCTGCTGGTTGCGCGGAACAATGAGAACGTTTCCGGTGCGATATTTCAGAACCAACTGCAACAGACGATTGCGCAGGTGGAAAACGCCTATTGGGACATGGCGCAGTTCCAGGCGAACGTGCAGGTGGCGGAGCAATCCCTCGCCACCGCCCAGAGACTTTATGATGACAGCAAAAGGCAGGCCGAAGTTGGAGCTTTGGCGCCGCTGGACGTTGTCTCCGCCCAGTCTGTGGTGGCAGCCAGCCAGCGCGATCTGGTGATCGCCAGAACCAATCTTCAAATCCAGGAAGTCACGTTAAAAAATCTGTTGAGCAAACGCATCGATTCCGATCTGGAATCAGCGGAAATCGTGACCACGGATCCATTGCCGGAGCCTCGGGACAGCGATATTCCGTCGGTCCAGGATGCCCTGGCAGATGCCTACCGCAACCGCCCGGACCTGAAGACCGCGCAGATGAACTTACAGAACGAACAGATATCCACTCAATACACGGCAAATAACCTACTTCCGACCGGGAACGTTTTTGGCCAATACGCGTCCGCGGGTCTGCAAGGCAACTGTATTGTGACGGCCCGAGCAACCTGCAATACAGTCGGCCTTGCACCGGGTACGACCGTCCCGTCGGGAACGGCTGCATCGTTGTCGCAAATGGTCCACGCTACTTTCCCAGAAGAATCTGTGGGGTTCGCCTTGACGCTTCCGCTCAAAAATCGCGCCGCGCAGGCGGACAACTTGCGGGCGCAGTTCGAGCTCCAACAGGCGCAAATCAGCTTGCAGTCTTTGCGCAACCAGGCTGAGCTCACCATTCGACAGGCGATGATCGGTTTGGTCCAAGGAAAGGCGCAGGAAGAAGCCGCGCACCAAGCGGTGAATCTGGCCCAACAGTCTCTGGATGCGGAGCAAAAGAAATTGGCTGTCGGAGCGTCCACCTTCTATAACGTCGTTTTGCGTCAGCGTGACCTGACCACGGCACAGTATGCGGAAATCGAGGCTGCTGACGCCTACGCCAAAGCTTTGGTGGCCATAGATGAGGCTCGCGGAGCCACCCTGGACCGGAACGGAATAACATTTAACGATGCATTGAACGGAAGCATCACCAAGATGCCGGCCCCTCCCTTTAACAAGGGATCCAATCTCGGGGGCCGGTAAGAAGATGATGTACGTTCGAGCTGATCGGAAGATGCTCAAGCCGTCCGACCGCCGCCGAGCGCAGGGGGTGTGGCGGGAACGTTCGCGCCTGGGGACCCTCGGTACTCTGGTCTTTATTGTTCTGCTCGCCGCACAGGCGTCGCTGGCTCAAACCTCGCAGCCCAAAACGGCTGGCTACAGTACGAACCCCAAGTGGTTCCCGGGGGTGCTCTCAGCCTACAAGCCCCGCCAGATTCGGCCTGTCGATCTGACCAACTCAAAGACTCTTGCCGAGATGATTCGCGAAGGCAAGATCGAACTATCCCTCGCGCAACTGGCCACTGCGGTAGTGGAAAACAACCTCAATCTTGCGGAAGCTCGCTCTTTCAATTATTCCGCGCAGGCGGATCTCCTGCGCGCCAAGGGAGGGCAGGCGGCCCGAGGCGTTCAAGCGGTGGGCGCCAGTATTCCGGACGCGCTCTTTTCGGCCGCCATTGGAGCCGGAGTGGGAGGCGGAGGAGGGGCCTTTGGCGGTATTGGCGGCATTGGTTCCATTTCAGGCGCGACGAGATCGTTCACTTTGTCGCCGCGCGGCTCGTTTGATCCGGCATTCACCTTCGATCTGAGCTGGGACCGCACGACAAGCCCCTTGAACACAGTGGTAGTGGCCGGCTCTCCCGTTGTGGCTACGAATACTACTTTCTTCTCGTTCGGCTACCTGCAGAGCTTTCCGACCGGAACCGGCTTCAGCGTGGATATCGCCAATCTGCGCCAAAGCAGTACGCAACGATCCCTGATCTACAATCCCGATGTAATCACCAGAATGGGCGTCTCGGTCGTTCAGCAACTGACAAATGGCTTCGGGATGGCGTTCAATCGGCGATTTCAAAGCGTGGCGCGAAATAATGTCCAGTTCGTGCGAGAGTGGTTCCTGCAGCAGGTCAATACGGCCCTGGCCCAGGCAGAAGCCAGCTATTGGGATGTGGTAGCAGCCCAGGAACAGGTGAAAGCAACACAGCAAGCGTTACAGGCGGCCCAGCAACTCTATGAAGACAATAAGAGACAGGCCGAGATCGGGACCTTGGCGCCCCTGGATGTAGTATCGGCGCAGGCACAGGTGGCCTCAACCCAACGGGACCTGATCGTTGCCCAAACCAACTTCCAGCAGCTGGCCTTGACGCTCAAGACCTTCTTTGGCAGGCAGATCACGGACGCGTTAGCAGACGCGGCCATTGTGGCCACGGACCCGCTGCCTGATCCTCAAGAGGCGGATATTCCGCCGCTCGAAGAAGCGATCTCGCTCGCGGCGAAGAATCGCCCCGAGGTGCCTCAGGCACAAGCGAGCGTGATGAACAACGAGGTGGCGGTGAAGGTGACGCAGAAGTTTCTTAAGCCAACATTCAATGTGTTTGGATTTTTCGCCACTGCGGGACTCTCCGGAGACCAGATGGTTTCCCCGCCCGGTGGTATTCCCATTCTGGTGAAAGGAGGCGCCGGCCAGGAATTGAATCAGTTCATTCATTTGAAGTATCCCGAATATGCCATTGGTTTTTCGCTTGTCATCCCGATCAAGAACCGCAGCGCCCAAGCCGATAACGCGCGCGCCGGTCTGCTGGAACGACAGTCGGAAATATCCCTGCAACGGATCCAAAATCACATTGGAATGGAGGTGCGCTCCGCCAGCATCCGGTTGATGCAAGCCAAAGCGGAGGTGACGGCGGCCAGCTCAGCCGTGGAGTTCAGCGGCCAATCTTTGGACGCAGAGCAAAAGAAGCGGGCGGCGGGACTCTCCACACCTTACAACGTCATTCTGGCCCAGAGGAATCTGCTGAATGCTCAACTCGTCGAAGTACAAGCCCGCGCCAGTTACGCGAGAGCACTGGTGGAAATGGAACGATCCACGGGCGTGCTTCTGGAAAAGAGCCACATCGATCCGGAACGCGCGATTCAAGGCCGCATCGCCCAATAACGCCAGGCAGGAAGCAAAGACCTCTGCAATTTCGCCTCCGGCGAACTCCCTCAGATCTCTTTCGGCCTGGATAGCTTCACAACGTTAAAGTTGCGCCTGTGCTTGCGCGTCCGCGTTAGCCCTGATATCAGTAAGTAGATGGAAGTGATGATGACGGGATCTGCCAAAGCGAGCTCAAGCGCGGCGCGGCTGTTGTTTGCGCTGGCATTGATTCTGAGCCTGTCGGCGGCCGCGTGCCGCGGGACAAGTCAAAGCCAGATGCGGCGCTATCACCTGAAAGGCACGGTTGTACAGGTGGATAAATCTCAGCGGCACCTGGTCGTAAACCACGAACAGATTCCGGGGTTCATGGCGGCGATGACCATGCCCTACCCCGTAGTGGATGCTCGCTCGCTCGACGAGCTCTCGCCCGGCGATCAAATCGCCGCCGATGTGGTTGTCGGTCCGAGTGAAATCCACCTGGAAAATATTGTCGTGGTGAAGAAATCCGATGGAAAAACTTCGCAGCCTGGCGCTCAGTGGCAACCTTCCGAGCAGGGAGCGCTGGTGCCGGATTTCACGCTGGTGAACCAGGACGGCAAACGCCTCCGTTTGGCGCAATATCGCGGCAAGTCCGTATTGCTGACGTTTATTTACACTCGTTGTCCTCTGCCCGATTACTGTCCCCTGATGTCCCACAACTTTGCGGAAATCGAAAAGGCCCTGATGATTTCGCCTGAACTCTACGCGAAGAGCCACTTGCTCAGCATCAGCTTTGACTCGCAGTACGATACGCCGCAGGTGCTGCGCAACTATGCACGGGAATTCGTGGCCGATCGAGGCCCGCGCACGTTTGAGCATTGGGAATTTGCTACGATACCGGCGGCTGAAAATAGCGCGGTGACAAAGTTCTTCGATGTCTTTACCAGCGAGGAGCAGGGGCAGATCACTCACTCGATGAGCACTGCGATCCTTTCACCGGACGGCCGTATTTATAAGAGCTACAACGGAAACGACTGGAAGCCTGCCGATGTGCTCAAGGATTTGACCTCTTGCGCAGCGGGCGAGCGCTCCAAAGGCGTCAGCCAGTCTTTCAGGCGCTAGTGCCTACCCTCGGCGAGTTTCTGCTGCCGATCAGCCAGTCGCAGTCCTGATTGCGACGCCCGCCTTGTAGGAAGTGAGCTTTGCTCTACGTGGTGCAGGGGCTAAAATAGAGGTGCGTGCGCCGCCGGCTGCAGGACTTGCAGCCATGCGCGGAATATCGCGTGAAAGCTGCCCCGCATGAGCGACGAAAAGCCCGCGACTTCATCGGCTGAAATCGAGGCGCTACATTCTCCGGCGCGTCCGCAGCACTTCACCACCGTATCCGGCCATCCCATCCGCCAGCTTTATACGGCAGCCGATCTTGTTAACTGGGAGGCTCAGCGCGACCTGGGGCGGCCCGGCGAGCCGCCCTACACGCGCGGCATTCACCCGACGATGTATCGTGGCCGGTTGTGGACCATGCGCCAGTTTGCCGGCTTCGGCACTGCCGAAGATACCAACGCGCGCTTCCGGTATCTGCTGGAGCAAGGCCAAACTGGGCTCTCCGTGGCTTTCGATCTGCCGACGCTGATGGGCTACGACTCCGATCATCCGCTCTCGCAGGGCGAAGTAGGCAAGTGCGGGGTAGCCATAAGTTCGCTTGCGGATATGGAGGTGCTCTTCGATCGCATCCCGCTCGCCGAAGTCACGACATCGATGACTATAAACTCGCCCGCGGCCATCGTCTGGGCCATGTATCTGGCCGTGGCAGAAAAGCAGAGCGCGGATTGGAAGCTGCTGTCGGGGACGCTTCAGAACGATATCCTCAAGGAATACATCGCGCAGAAGGAGTACATCTATCCGCCCGAGCCGTCGCTGCGGCTGGTGATTGACACGTTCGAGTTTGGGACACGCCATACGCCGCGGTTCAATCCCATCTCCATCAGCGGTTATCATATCCGCGAGGCCGGCTCCACGGCCATTCAGGAGCTCGCGTTCACGCTGCGTGACGGCATCGAATACGTCGAGCGGGGCATCCGGCGGGGCCTGGCAGTGGACGATTTCGCGCCGCGCCTTTCGTTCTTTTTCAATGCGCACAACGATTTTTTTGAAGAAATCGCCAAATATCGCGCCGCGCGCCGCATCTGGCAACGTGAGATGCGCGAGCGCTTTGGCGCAAAAAATCCTCGCTCCTGGGCGCTGCGTTTCCACGCGCAGACGGCAGGCTGCTCGCTTACGGCGCAACAGCCTTACAACAATGTGGTGCGCACGGCGATTCAGGCGCT